>Ga0210081_1000055_pt1 | contig 26011 bp, 28 predicted proteins | sample White_ThreeSqA_D_FD_185589 | JGI IMG/M metagenome (GOLD analysis project Ga0210081, IMG submission 185589) | Wetland microbial communities from the San Francisco Bay, California, USA, that impact long-term carbon sequestration -... | ecosystem: Environmental > Aquatic > Marine > Wetlands ...
ACCGACGACGTCGGTAGCGCCGACATGAACCAGGTCCTGTCACAACATCGCGCCGATTCGGTGAAGTCCTACCTGGTGCAGCAGGGCATAAGAGCCCAAAGAATTTCGGCATCCGGTCTGGGTGAGTCCCAGCCAGTCGCAAACAACCAGACTGCAACCGGCCGGCAGCAGAACCGCCGCGTTGAAGTCATTATCGAAAACCCGCCGGCAACAATGCCGACGGCGTCAATCAACTAGCCACGAAGGCCCATGGTGTAAACAGTGATAAACAAACAATTATTAGTAGGCGGCATCGTTGGAGCCATAGCGGTCACCGCACTTGGTGCGACCGCTGGATACCAGATGCTCGGCTCTGACAACTATGCGGAAGTATTGTCGGTAAAGCCCCTGACTGAGATGGTGTCTGTGCCGCAGGAAGAATGTCGGGACGAGTTAGTGTCCGTTCGGCACCCTACCCAGGATCCTAATCAGATCGCAGGCACAGTGACCGGTGCCGTAGTTGGCGGCCTCATCGGAAGCCAGATCGGCGACGGTGACGGCAAGAAGGTTGCGACAGTCGGTGGCGTGGTAGCCGGCGGCTACGCAGGAAAGAAGGTCCAGGAGGGCATGCAGGACAGAAATGTCGACCAGGTCAATGAACGCGTTTGCGAGACAACGCAAACCAGCAGTCAGCAACCGGCCGGCTACGAAGTTACGTATCTGCTGGACGGGCAGGAGCGGACGGTGCGGATGAGTGACGATCCGGGCCGGCGCATTCCCATCGAGAACGGCGAGCCGGTGGTCGACTAATTCCCGGAGCTACCAGACTTTGTGAATACATATATCTAAAGGAATACTCAAATGCGCTCAACAATTTTCAGAAATTTCGTTGTCAGGTTCGTATCGCTCTCGATCCTGAGCCTTGGCCTCGCGCAAGCGTCTGGTGCGGCCATGATTGGCACTCAGCAAGGCATACAAAGCGAAGCGCGCGATGCGCGCATCATGCACGTACAGGCAATTCTCTCGAGAACTGATGTCGCCGAACAACTAGTTCTGTTCGGGGTAGATCCGGCGGCAGTTCAGTCACGGGTCGGCAACATGACCGATGCCGAACTGCTTGCGCTCGAAGGCGGTCTCGACAAGCAGATTGCGGGCGGGGATGCCGTAGCCGTCATAGGCGTGGTGTTCATCGTGTTGATCATCCTGGAACTCATGGGCGTGATAGATATCTTCAAGTCCACCTGATGACAGCCGCTACATTACGATTGATCCAGAAGTCAGAAAGAGCCGTCCAAGCGACGGCTCTTTTTGCATTCTGGATACTGTCAGGTTGCAGCACGATGCCGGCGTCTGTCAGCAACTATGGGCCAGCACCCAGCCTGCTCGAACTGGTCGATACGCCCTTCTATTCGCAGCGGCAGTACGAGTGTGGTCCCGCTGCCCTCATGACCGTACTCACGGTTAGCGGCGTTGAAACCACTTTGGATGCCGTGACCCGTCAGGTGTACCTTCCGGGGCGCCAGGGCAGCCTGCAAAGTGAATTACTGGCGGCCACGCGCGCGGCAGAGAGAATCCCCTACGTGGTCGCACCTGCACTAGCCTCGCTTACCGGTGAGCTGGCTGCCGGCCGGCCGGTACTGGTGCTGCAAAACCTCGGCGTCAGTTGGGCACCTCGCTGGCACTACGCGGTCGTCATAGGCGCAGATAAGGAAAACGAGCAAATCGTCCTTCGTTCCGGCACAGACGAACGACGTGTAATGCGTACTGCCTTGTTTCTTCGCACCTGGAAACGCAGTGGATTCTGGGCGGTGACCGTGTTGAGCCCTGGCGAACTGCCTGCCGACGCCGATCGGGACCGCTATGTCGAGGCGGTTGCCGGTCTCGAACAGACCGGGCACAACCAGGCGGCGCGTGAGGCATGGCGCGCCGGTTTGTTGCACTGGCCGGATGATGCTGGTGTCCAGTTTGGCCTGGCAAACACCGAGTACGTGCTCGGCAATTTCGCCGCCTCGGAATCTCTCTACCTCGACATGTTGAAAGAAGACAGCAGTTCGCTCATCGCCCGCAACAACCTGGCAATGACACTGGTCGCCCTGGGTCGAAATGACGCCGCGCTGGAGCAGATCGAGATGGCGCTGGAGCACGCAACAGGATCGCCACTACTGGAAATATTGCAGGACACCAGGCGCATTACCTTGGACAGTATGCAAAGCACGGTTGACTAGTCATAAGTACGGCAGCGCACAGACTGCGGTCCGGCATCTCGGCACACTATCTGCAGTTAATGGAGCGAGGAAGAACGTAATGAACATTTTGGTTTGGCTGATTGTCGGCGGCCTGATTGGCTGGGTTGCAAGTGTATTAATGGGCACTGATGGCCGACAGGGACTCATTCTAAACGTCGTTGTAGGTATCGTCGGCGCGGCCCTTGGTGGCTGGCTGTTTGGCGGAGCTTTCGGAGCGTCAACAATCAACCAGGGAAACCTCAGCCTTAGCGGTTTGATGGTGTCGTTGGTCGGCGCAATTCTACTGCTCGCGGCGCTGAAACTATTCCGCGGCGTCACCTCAAGGTGATCGTCGTGTCAAAGACATCTAACCATAGGATAGAGCCAGCGAAATGGCTGCTGCTACTGGTTCCAATGATTTGCCTGCTGCAGGCCTGCGAAAGGAAAGGCGCAATGGAGCAGGCTGGCGAAGAGATAGATGAGGCGATCGAAGATATTGCGGCAGGTGGTGAAACGACTGGCAACAAGATCGATGACGCAATTGACGAAGCCCGGGATGACCTCGACGAAGCAGTCGATCCGGACTGAACGTTGATCAGTCCATGCAAGTATTCGGGTCGCTTGGGACGAGATACTACGAAATCCGGTCCCGTACCGGTATTCAGGAGAGGACGAATCTGATGAATCCAACAAAAACTGCGGCTCTCGTGCTGATGGCTGCCGGCATACTGGCGCTCGCCTACGGCGGCTTCAGTTATACACAAGACACGCACGAAGCCAATATCGGCTCAATGCATATGTCAATTGATGAAACGCGTAATGTCAACGTTCCGATCTGGGCTGGTGTTGGCATGCTGTTGGTCGGAGGCGTGATTTTTGCTACCGGCTGGAAGCCAAACTAGTTCCGGGTGGCAAGAAATGATGGCCACCCGCCGATGGCCACCCGCCAGGGTGACAGGCCGCCGGAATTCCTGAGTACTCACGCCGCAAATACAGCGCGCGTCCATAAGGTCCAGGACTTGTTGCCTGCCGTGATGCGGTTGTGCGTTGCCTCAGATCAACCCGGAAAAAGACAACAAGTCGGCGCCTGCTATCCGAGCACGCCATCATATGTGTTCTTCGACACTTGGTAGCAGCTACACGACGCCTTCTCCAGGCCGGCGCGGTTCAGTATCGTAATCTCACCGCGTGTATAGCTCAGCAATTTTCGTTTCTGCAGGATACCCGCGGCATTGGTGATACCCACACGACGAACTCCCAGCATTTGTGCCAGGAACCTGTGCGTCAGATGAATGCTGCCTGGCCCGGCCCGGTCATGCGTCATCAGCAACCAGCGGGCGAGTCGCAAGTCCAGCGGGTGAAAGCAGATACATGCTGCCGTCACGGCCAGCTGCGCCTGCAACACATAGACATACCGGTTCAATCTTGCTCGCAACGCCGGGCGTTGTTCGAGTTCACGAAGAAACGTTACAGCGCTCATTCGAAGTGCGGTGCCCGAGCCTTGAACCAGTGCCTGCATGGATGAGGTGTTCATGCCCAGAATCAATGGTGTGCCCAGCATTCCCTCATCGCCAATGAGCGCCAATTCCAGGTTTTCCCGGGCATCAACTGGCACCAGCTGGGAAATGAAACAATCGAGGGGAAAATAGACATGCGAGATACGTTTTTGCGGTTCCGATAGTACCTCGCCCATGGCCAATTCGACCTCGTCACAAGCTGCCAGGAAATGTTGATGATCTCTTCGACTGAGGCCGGCCAATAAGCGATTGTGTGGCATCCGCCTGATTGTCCGTATTCTGACCGGACAGTCTGTGCAGCAGCGAACATTAGGCGCAACGTGTCGAGCCGACAATGTCGGCAACGCTGCTAAAGGAGCGATCGGAACGCCATACCTGGCGGTATATCGGAGAGCAGCCGGTCGAACTCTTTCTTGACCACGGCGTAACATTCGCAAACATGCTGTTCCAGCTTGCGCCGGTCCTTTACCTTGATATGTCCGCGGCTGTAGTCAATGATGCCAGCGGCCCGCAACTTTCCTGCCGCCTCGGTAACTCCTTCGCGTCGAACGCCGAGCATGTTGGCGATCAGCTCCTGAGTCATTGTCAATTCATCGGAAGGCAGGCGGTCAAGGCTCAGCAGCAACCAGCGGCATAACTGCTGATCTACCGAATGATGCCGGTTGCATACGGCGGTCTGCGACATTTGCGTGATTAGCGCCTGGGTGTACCGCAGCAAAAGATGCATCATCGGTCCCGCGCGATTAAATTCCTGCTTGAGCTTTTGCGCCGGCAAACGATATCCGTGCCCCGCACTTTGCACAACTGCACGACTCGGTGTGGTCTCACCGCCCATGAATAGCGAAATGCCGAGAATGCCCTCGTTGCCGACCACGGCGATTTCAGCCGACGCACCGTCTTCCATGACGTACAGCAGCGACACAATGGAATCGGTTGGAAAGTAGACGTGCTGGAGTTGTCCGCCAGATTCGTAGAGTGCTTCACCCAGCTTCAACGATACCAACTGAAGGTCCGGCGCAATGCGGTCAAACTCGCTTGCCGGCAGTGCTGCGAGCAGGTGATTTTGCTTTGGGTTGTGTTTGGCTTCCATGATAACGCACCAGCATACGCCATAAACCGGGTTTGTGCGTGCGGTACCGCACACGGGACCTCCGGATCGCTGGCTGACGCTTTGAACGGGTCGAAACCGGAAAAGTGCGTCATCAATACCGTCCCAGCTATCGGTTGTGGAACCAAATTCCTGGTTTGCCTGCACAGCCGTTTCCGCGGCGCCGTGGCTTCGCGTGCCCTCGGGTAAGGGCGTAATTTGAGCCCGAGAAGCTATCGACTGTCTCGTAGCGTTCTATTACGTCTGGCGCCGGGGACAGGCATACTTGCAAGCATGCTGAAGAGGTTTCCCTGTGCGATAGCGCTGGCTACGGTTTTCCTGGCATCGCCTGGCGTTGCTGACGAAACGACATCGGGCAGTGACGAGATCACCGAAATCACGGTCAATGCTCGCCGTGTCGCAAACACGCGTCCGGCCGGTACCTACGCAACACCCGCGACCACGCTCAGGTTCGATCCGCTGACGGAATTACAGTCCCGTGGCCTGGCCGAGGGGCAGTCGGACGTCGCGGTGCGCGGCGGCATTTTCGAAAGTACCGGTTTTGAACTCGGCGCCGTCACCGTCATGGATCCGCAGACCGGTCATTACACCGGCGAGATTCCGATCGATCCGGCACTGGTAACGGCGCCTGCCATTTACCTGGGCATAGACAACGCTATTGCCGGTTTCAATTCGACCATCGCGACTCTGGCGTACGCCTATCGTCCGATTGCTGCTGGCGGTTATGTCGCACTGGGGGCCGGAGACAACGCATTGCGCTACCAGGCATTCCGTTTGGCGCGGACCGGCCGTAGCGCGAACGGCAGCGAGCTCGGGGCCGCCCTGACCGGGGCTTATTCCCAGGGTGACGGCACCGTGCCCAACGGCGATTTTCATTTCGCCCGTTTCAATTTGCAGTTACAACGCATAACCGGTGTGTCGCAATCCGATTTCCTGGTCGCCTACCAGGACAAGTTTTATGGCTGGCCCGGCGCCTATACCGGGTTCGCCGTCCTGCCGGAAACCGATGCAACGCAAACGACGGTCATCGCTGCCAATCATCGCCGGGAATCCGGCAGCGGATGGTGGGAACTCGGCGCCTACTTCCGGCAGTTGAGCGACGACTACGATTTCGATCGCAATACGATCGAGTCGGGCGGGCCCGGGTCGTTCGATCACGAGACGCGCGTGAGTGCTGTCGGGCTGCAGGGTTTGCGAGACAGCGGATCCATCCGCTGGCGCTACGGGGGGCAACTGACGGCCGACGAACTTGTCCGCTCCACGGACCTGACCAATGGATTCTTCGACAGCCGCAACTACGTCAAGCTCGTCGTCGTTCCGGAACTGGACATTCCGATCGAGGACGGCCGCCTGATCCGCCTGAGGGCCGGCGCTTCCTGGGACTACTCCAATCGTGACGGCGGCAGGGTCCTGCCTCTTGCAGGCGTCGCGCTCGTCCGGTCGACGGCTGTGGGGCAAACGGAGATTTCGCTCGAGTATTCCGGGACCTCGCAGCTGCCGGGTTATACCGCGTTGAATTCGAACCCAACCGGCCTGTTCGGCGGCAACCCGTATCTCGGTCGTGAAACCTCGAGCCAGGTATTGCTGTCGTTGACACACGATGCCAGCGAATGGCAGGGGCGGCTCGCCGTGTTTTCCCGTTCCGACGACGACCTGGTGGACTGGACCTATGCCGAGAATACACCCAACCTGCGCCAGGCAAACCCGGTCGAAGTCGACGTTTTCGGCGTCGAGGCATTGCTGACGCGCCAGTGGAATGCGCTCGACATCGCTGCCGGATACGTCTATCTGGACAAGGATGAGAACTATGGCGCTGCGACCGTCGATGCGAGCTACTACGTCCTGAATTTCGCCCGCCATCGTGCAACGCTTGCGATGCGCTACAGGTTCGCCCGGCGATTCGAGTTTCGCTGGGACAACGAGTATCGCGAACAGGAGCCGAATCCCTTGCGTGTCGGCGATAGTTCCACCTACCTCGCATCGGTATCGCTTGCCTGGCTGCCACAAGGCAGGCAAGGCCTCGGCGCGGCATTTCTCGTGGACAATGCCACCGACAGCAAATACCAGCCATTCCCGGGCACGCCGGCATCCGGACGACAATACAGCCTGAGTGTCAGCTATTCGTGGTAGTCGTTGCCGGTCGGGTGAGCACTGCGGGAGGGGTCCTTTTCCGCCAACGCGCTAAAACCGAGTACCAGCAGCAAGCCGATCTTCACGAGTTCGAGCGATGAGTAGATCGAATGTGCATGCGAGGCTGGCGGCTCGCCACCGGCAAGGATGATGTCGGTGCGTGCGGCAAGCTCCGGTATCAGCCAGGCACCCTGGGCAAGTACGATCAGCGCGAGCACGCCGCAAAATGCCCACCACTTCCGGGCGCGGCCCGAGAGTCGTACGGCGACGAGGAGCAACACCAGCGCGACAAGTTCGGCCTTGTTCAGCGCGGCGAACACGACCCGGCCGACGTCCAGCGCAACCGGTCGGGTGACCGAGCCTGCGGTAAACCTGACCGGCGTCGCGATCATCGAAATACCTATCGTCATACCCGCCCAGAAGAAACAGACCCAGGCAGGACTCAGTAACGCATTGCGAAGTCGGCGAGACACCGACGTATAATGCACGACCCAACAATGAATGGCACTACGATGGCAGAAAATGAATCTCAGCTTGCAGCAACGGTCCTGATGATTCGGCCGGCTGCTTTCGAGACGAATCCGCAGACGGCTGCCTCGAATCGATTCCAGGGCAACCTGCAGGTATCGGCCGGGCAACAGCATGCCGCCGCAGTCCAGGAATTCGATTGCCTGGTCGACGCGCTGCGGGAAGCAGGCATCGAAGTCATTGTCGTCGAGGATACGGCGAAGCCACACACGCCAGACGCGATTTTTCCGAACAACTGGATCTCGATGCACGCTGACGGCCGCGTTGTCCTGTATCCGATGGAGGCGCCGAATCGTCGCGCCGAACGGCGTACTGACATCATCGACCTGCTGGTGAACGCCTATGGCAGGAAAGTGACCGAGGTAATCGACCTGAGTCCCCATGAGGATTCGGGTCACTTCCTGGAGGGAACGGGCAGCATGGTGCTCGATCGCGCCAACCATATCGCCTACGCCTGTCTGTCGACACGCACGCACCTCGAGCCACTGGCAGATTTCGCGCAGCGAATGGACTATGACGTGGTCGCATTCGATGCGGTGGACCGGAGCGGCGTCCCGATCTATCACACGAACGTGCTGATGAACGTTGGCGCGACTATCGCGGTCATCTGCGATGAGGCGATCGTCAACGATGCGAAGCGTGATGCGGTATTAGCGCGCCTGGAGTCGACCGGGCACGAGGTGTTGTCCCTCACGTACCCGCAATTGGGTGCGTTCGCAGGTAACATGCTGGAACTGGTGAATGCAGCCGGCGAGCGTGTCATCGCCATGTCGCGCCAGGCGTACGATGCACTGGACGATGCGCAGACGAAACGCCTGCGGGAAAACGGCCACATTGTCAGCGTGCCGATCGACGTGATCGAAAGGTCTGCAGGCGGCAGCGTCCGGTGCATGCTTGCCGAAGTACACTTGCCCAAATCGAAGCCGTGAGAATGCCATGAGCAAAGACAGGATCCTGATGTGTCCGCCCGACTACTTCACCGTCGATTACGTGATCAATCCCTGGATGGCGGGGCAGGAAGAATCTCTGAGCCTGGACCGGGCAAAACGGCAATGGCTGGCGCTGCGCGACAAGATTGCCGAGTTTGCATCGGTCGTCACGATCGATCCGCAACCGGAATTGCCGGACATGGTATTCACGGCCAATGCCGGCGTCGTTTACGGCAATAAAGCCATTGCCAGCCACTTCATGCCGCAGGAGCGGCGACCCGAGGAGCGTTACTTCAAGCAATGGTTTACCGACAACGGCTACGACCTGCTCGACCTGGACGAAAAGATCGGCTTCGAAGGTGCAGGTGACTGCCTGCTGGACCGGCGGGGTGCATGGCTCTGGACCGGCTACGGGTTCAGGACTGAAATCGAGGCACACGCCGAAATCGCCAGGTTCTTCGACATCGAGGTCGTCTCGATACGACTGACGGATGCGCGCTTCTATCATATCGACACGTGTTTCTGCCCGCTGACTGACGGTTTCCTGATGTATCACCCGCCGGCTTTTGATTATGACTCGCGTATCGCGATCGAAAGCCGTATACCACCGCACAAACGCATCATTGTCGACACGATGGACGCAGGAAACTTTGCCTGCAACGCGGTGAATATCGGCGACCGCGTCATTCTCAACAAGGCGTCTGAACCGCTCAAAGCGCGCCTGATGCTCGCCGGTTTTACGGTTCACGAAATCGAACTGAGCGAGTTCCTGAAGGCCGGCGGCTCCGCCAAGTGTCTGACATTGAAGTTGAACGAGCCACCGTTCGAATGAGTCCGCCGATGGTCGCAGCACATCATTACCAGATATGGCCCAGAGACCCGGGCGCACATCTATTCGTCGTGCAGGTAACGGTCAGCAATCCGGATCCCGACGGCCAGGTCTTCGCGATGCCCGCCTGGATCCCGGGCAGCTACATGATCCGAGACTACGCAAAGCATGTTGTTGCAGTACGTGCTGAAGCCGACGGGCGCGAGGTGGCCATCGAGAAACTCGACAAGAGTCGCTGGCGCGCCGCGCCGACGGACAGGGAACTGAAATTCACTCTGGAAATCTTCGCGCACGACGAGAGCGTGCGCGGTGCCCATCTGGACGTGACACACGCCTTTTTCAACGGCACCTGTGTTTTCCCGCAGGTCACCGGGCAGGAGCACAAGACCTGCCGACTCGAAATCCACCCACCCGAAGCGCCGCTTGGCAAACACTGGCGGGTCGCCACCTCGATGCGACGCGACGGCGCAGAGCAATACGGTTTCGGCCGATATATTGCGCACGACTACGCCGAATTGATCGATCATCCGGTCGAGATAGGCCTGCTGTCGATCGGCGAGTTCGAGGCGGCGGGCGTGCCGCATGCCATCGCGATCCGCGGCAACACGCGCGTGGACATGGCGCGCCTGTGCCACGACCTGCAAACGATCTGCGAGCATCATCTTGGCTTTCTCGGGGTCCCGGCGGACCTAGATCGCTACCTGTTCCTGCTGAACGCACCGGGCTCCGGCTACGGAGGACTGGAACATCGCTGGTCGTCAAGCCTGATTTGCGGACGGGACAACCTGCCTGCGCGCGGCGACGAGGGCGTGTCGGACGAGTACCGTACCTTTCTCGGCCTGGTCAGCCACGAGTACTTCCACCTGTGGAATGTGAAGCGCATGAAACCGGCGGTCTTTACACCGTATGACCTGGCGCAGGAAACATATACCGGGCTCTTGTGGGTGTTCGAGGGGGTCACGTCGTACTACGACGACCTCGCGCTGTTGCGTTCGGGGCTTATCACGATCGAAAGCTATCTCGAACTTCTCGGCAAGACGATTACCCGTGTTATGCGGGCGGGCGGACGACACAGGCAAAGCGTCGAGGAATCGAGCTTCGATGCATGGACGAAATTCTACAAGCAGGATGCCAATGCGCCCAACGCGATCGTCAGCTATTACGCCAAGGGCGCGCTGATCGCCCTTTGCCTCGACCTGAAGCTGCGCGCCGAAACCGAGGGCGGCAAGTCACTCGACGACGTCATGCAAGCGGCCTGGCGGGAGTGGGGCGAAACCGGCGTCGGTATGCCGGAAGGCGGTTTCGAGGAACTCGCAGCCGAAATCTCCGGGGTAGATCTCGCGGACTTTTTTGATGCGACCGTGCGCGGCACCGGCGAATTGCCGCTCGAGTCGCTACTCAAGAGCCATGGCATCGCGTATCACCTGCGCCAGTCGAGTGGGGGGCAGGACAACGGCGGCAAGCCATCGACGGATGACAACCTGCCCACTGTCTGGCTGGGAGCCAATCTGGGTACACGCAACGGTGCGACGGTGTTTCTTTCGGTAAACAACGATGGTCCGGCCGAGCGCGCGGGCGTCTCGCCGGGAGACGAGTTAGTCGCGCTCGACGGATTGCGCATCAATATGGCCGGATGCGAGGCGCGCACGCGCCGCTACCATCCTGGCGACAAATCGGAAGTGACGGTTTTTCGTGGCGATGAACTGATGTCCATGAAGTTGAAATGGCTCGAAGCGCCGGCCGATACCTGCTACCTGGAAGTGCAGTCGGAGGTTGCCGGCGACATCGAGTTGCGCCGCAAGTCCTGGCTGGGCCAGTAGTGAACTTGCTGTCCAGCCCGACATTGCGGCTGTTCATCGGCGCCGCCCTGATCAGCCTGTCGCCGGTCTGGGTCAAGCTGGTCAGCGTCTCGGCGACGACGAGCGGTTTTTATCGCGTGTTGATCGGCGGTGTGGCACTCACTGCGTACCTGCTCATCTCGGGCCAGCGTTTGCATCTTGGCAAACGCGCGTGGCGCATCCTTCTGCTTGCGGGCGTTTTTTTCGCGCTGGATCTCTGGTTCTGGCACCGCAGCATCAATTTCATCGGGCCAGGCCTGTCGACGTTGCTGGCGAACTTCCAGGTATTCATCATGACCGCGTTCGGCATGGTGGTATTGCGCGAGGCTCCGCGACCGGCGCAGATCGTGGCCATTCCGCTGGCCCTGCTCGGTCTGGCCATGATCGTCGGTTTCGACTGGGCCGGGCTGGACGCCGACTACCAGCTGGGTATCGCGTTCGGCCTTGCTACGGCGGTCGTATATGCGGGCTATCTCCTGAGCATGAGAAGCGCGCGCCAGGCATCGCCGTATCGTGTCCCCAGCCGGGAAATTGCGGTCATCTCGATCGCGAGCGCCGTGATACTGGGCATCTCGGCGCTGCTCGAGGGCGAGTCTCTGGCAATTCCGGGCATCGGTGACGCAACGTGGCTGCTCGCTTACGGCATCCTTTCGCACAGCCTCGGCATGATGTTTATCGCCAGCAGCCTGCCGCACGTGTCTACGACCCAGGCCGGTCTCGCCCTGTTACTGCAACCCACGCTCAGTTTCGCCTGGGACGTGCTGTTCTTTGCGCGCGCGATGACGACTCGCGAGGTGGCCGGTGCATTGATCGCGCTGTTCGCGATTTACCTGGGGTCACGACGCGGATCAAAGAATCCGCAACGCATCCGGCAATAGATCGATTGCGAAGCGTTGTTGCAGCGGCTGGACCTCTCCATCGAGATGGGAGGGAACCGGTTCGCTCGATTCGATGATCACCGATGTCACGCTGTGATGGGCGATTTCATCGGCGCCGATGTGCTTGCCTGACATCAGCTTGGGCAACAATGTCACGATACGCGACCTGGAGACAGGATCGGCAACCAGAAGCTCGAACTTCCCATCATGGTTGGAAGCCATCGGCGCGATATGAAACATGCCGCCGATCCAGGGGCCATTGCTGACGTTCACCAGCGTCACAGGGCCGTCAAGTTCGAGGCCGGCAGCGCGAATGCGCATGTCGGGCGTGGCGATCCCGTCCGCCATCGCGCGAAAGATCGCCAGCAGGTAGACCAGGTCGCCCATCGGCAGCCGGTAGGAACGTGCGATTCGCGTGACTTTCGCATCGAAGCCGATCCCGGCGCCATTGGCAAAATAGCGGTCGTTCATCCGGCCGATATCGATTTTTCGCCGCGGCTCTTGTGCCGCAATTCTGTCCGCCAGCAACTGCGTCGCGTGTTGCCAGTTGAGCGGTATCTCGCAGGCCTTCGCGAAGTCGTTTCCGGTGCCGGTGGGGATGATCCCCAGTGCGGCATCCTCGCCGGCGCTGCAAATGCCGTTGACGGCTTCGTAAACACTACCGTCCCCGCCGGCGACGACAATCTTGCGGGCGCCGGCGACGACGCTGGCCTTGACCTGTTGCTCCAGGTCGCCCGGTGCGCTGCTCAAATGCATCTCAAGCGGCAAATCGCCGGCTTGCAGCAACTCGAGGATGCGCTGCTTGCGACGGCCGGCGCGGCCGCGGCCCGCTGCCGGGTTCAGGAACAGGTGCACGGTTTCCGCGCTCATAAATGTCGCACCGAATTGTCAATAGCCGATGCTACAATGCGCCTGACCTTTGTCGCAAAGGCTTCAGCCCGGCATGCTGGAACTCGGCGTTAAATTCCTGATCAGTTATTTCATCGGCTCACTGATGGGCGCGATGATAGTCGGCAAGCTGCGTGGCGGCGTTGATATTCGGACAATGGGCAGCGGCAACGCCGGGGGTACCAACGCCCTGCGGACGCAGGGCTTCCTGTTCGCAGCCGCTGTCGTCGTGGTTGATGTCGGCAAGGGAATCGTCGCAGCGGGCCTCGTGCCGGGTCTCGATATCCCGCTGGTGCCGGAAGACCCCGCGGTATCCCGCACCTGGCTGACTCTGAGTTGTGCCGCCGCGGCAGTAATCGGGCATGTCTGGCCCGTCTACCATTCGTTCAAAGGCGGCAAAGGCGCCGCGACGTTGATCGGGACCTTCGTCATCCTCGGTCCCAAGCTGATTATCGGGGTACTGGTCGTCTGGGCGTGGATGTTGATGCTGACCGGCTACGTCGGCCTTGCGACCATGACGGCGGCAACGGCAGTGCCGGTCTGGCTCGGGATCACACGCCTGCCCGACGACCAGCCGCTGTTTATCTATTGCGTATTCATGGCGCTGTTCATCATCTACTGCCACCGCTCGAACATCCAGCGCATGCGAGCCGGAACGGAGCACCGCAACGCAAAGGTGATGTTGTTCAACCGCAAAGATCCTGACGTACACGATGACCCTGATTAACGGGGACCGGATACTCGGTCGTCTCGACGAAGCGACGCGCGAACGCCTCGAATCTTTTGAAGCTTTCGCCGAGATTGGGTCAACCAATACGCACCTGATGCAGGCAACACCTCCGCAGCCGGGTCGGTTTCGCGTCGCCATAACCGACAACCAGACCGCTGGTCGCGGCCGTCACGGGCGCACCTGGGTGGCACCGGCCGGGTCCGGGTTGTGCGTTTCGGTTGCCGGCACATTCGAGCCGGTCCCCGGTGATCTGCCGGCACTGACGCTGGCTCTTGGCCTCGGCGCGATAGACGCGCTGGCCACATTGAATGTCGATGGTGTGCAGCTCAAATGGCCGAATGACCTGATCGCCGAAGGCAGCAAGCTCGGCGGAATCCTGACGGAAACCCGCAGTCACCACGGGAACGGCGTCACCGTCGTGACCGGACTGGGACTGAACATCGACCTCGGGGATCCTGGAGCTTTTGCGGTAAAGGCAGGCTGGGACCGTGCAGTCATCGATGTCCGGCACCTCTGCGACAAAATGCCCGGCGGCAATGCGATCGCCGCAGCCCTTATCGACGCCATCTGTGCGGCCTTCATCCGCTTCGAGCAGCACGGCTTTGCAGCAAGTGTCGATCGCTGGCACGACATTGACTGGCTGCGCGGCCGGCATGTTCGCGTAGAGACACCGCAGCGTTCCGTCGTCGGCATCGCCGCAGGGGTTGCAAACGATGGCGCATTGCTCGTTGACACCGGACTGGCAACGCCGACGGCAGTGAGATCCGGCACGGTCTTGATGGCCGAAGCATCGGCAGACAGAGCATGAAGGCACTGCTACTCGACATCGGCAATACGCGGATCAAGTGGGGCGTCCTGGACGACGGCAGCATCCAGCGCACCGGACACATCTCGCGTGCACACGTCCGTGAACAGGGCCTGCAGGTTCTGACGACCAGGATTCCGCGCCGCGTCGATCAGGTATTCGCGTGCAACGTGGCCGGAACAAGCTTCGGCACGCGCCTGGCGGGTGTCGTCGGGTTGCATTGCAATTGCGACGTACGCTTCGCTCGTGCCGCCCGGTCTGGCTGGGGCGTGACCAATGGCTATACGCAGCCGCGGCGCATGGGCGTCGACCGTTGGGTCGCTCTCGTTGCTGCCTGGGCCGAATTCGGGGGAGCGTGCCTGGTAGTCGACGCCGGGACGGCGGTCACACTGGATGCGCTGGACGACGATGGCGCCCATGTCGGCGGGCAGATCATTCCCGGCATCGGCCTGATGGCCGGTTCACTGGCGACTGGTACCAGCGATATAGCCGCTATCAAGCCGAAGGCAGTCGGCGATGCGCCTGGCCTCGGCATGTTCGGCCGCAACACGGCTGCAGCGGTGCGTGAAGGCGTGCAGAATGCGATCGCCGGCGCCGTTGATCGGGCATTTCGAACTTTGCAATCAAATGCTTACGAGCCGACAATCGTCTTGACCGGCGGAGACGCGTCACGCATCCTTAACGCGCTTTGTGTCGCCCCGGTGCATCGACCGCACCTTGTTCTTCACGGGCTCGCACACATGCTGGAAGTCGCCCCATGAAAAACCTGCTGCTGTTGCTGATTCTCGCCAACGTCCTGTATTTCCTCTGGGGCATGTTCGCGCGTGACGAAGCCGAGCCGGGCGTTGCCATCGTCAAGGAATCCGACCTGGGCCCGCCGCTCGAGGTGACGACCGGGCGCGACGGTGACGCGATCGCGAGCGTCGGTTCAGTACTCGGCTCGGGTGAACCTTCGGCGCTGGAGGCCGTGGTCGGGCGATCTTGCGTCACGATCGGTCCATTCAAAGTCAGTTCCGATGCTGATACGGCCGTACTCGAGTACGCTAACGCGGGCATGAAAACCAGCATGCGAACGGCGACCGGCCAGATTTTTGTCGGCCACTCCGTACAGGTCAAGAACGTACCGAGTCGCGCCGAGGGGCTGGCAATGCTGGAACGACTCAGGGCAGGAGGCCTGGGCGACGCTTTCCTGGTCGGTAACGAGGAAGACGGCATGGCGATCGCACTCGGCATTTTCGGCAATGCAGACAACGCGGAGAAAGTCGAGCTCCAGGCACGTTCGGTCGGTTTCGAAGTCGACATCTCGCCGATGACCCGCGAAGGCGACATCTACTTCGTCGATATCGGACTGCCGCCCGGTAAAGGTGCCGGCGCGATTGTCGAGAAGTACGGCGAAGACCGTGTATTGCTGCGCGGCGCAGCGACCTGCCCGGAATAGAACGAGGCCCGGCACCGCGTCGCAAAATGTGACGTACCTCACATTCCGGCGTCATGCATGACGCCGCAAGGCCCGTCCGGCCGGCCCAAACACCAGCGTCAAATCGATTTGCGTCCCAGTTCACAGATTGTGACCCCGATTTGCACAACACTATGGCAAGTCGTCGCAACTGCGACGGTCGCGTGCGCTGTCGGCAGAAGCGCATGGAATATGTCAAGAATCAGGGAAGTGCGGCCATGTCGAAAGGAATTCGTTTTTTAGCAACGCTGGTGCTGGTCTGTGTGGTGCCGACACTTGTGGCCGCGCAAAGCGCCGGTAGCGGTGACTTGCGCAGCCTCGACGGGCAGGTGCAGGAGATCAAATCGGACGTGCTGAATATCGCCTCCGAGCTGAGCAATCTCGAGGAGCGCCTGCTGTATCCGTCCGGAACCCAGGTAGCCCTGTTCGTGTCGATCGCGGACGATGAGGCATTCCGCCTCGATGCCGTGCAGATCGAGATCGATGGCGAACTGGCGACACACTACATATACAGCTTCAAGGAACTCGAAGCTCTGCAGAAAGGTGGTGTGCAACGTATTTATACCGGCAACTATCCGACCGGCAACCACCAACTCAACATCAAGGTCATGGGCAAGCTGAAGAACGGCAATGACTTTGAAGAGTCCGGCAGCTTCACGTTTGCCAAGGGTGTTGAGCCGAAGGCGTTGGGCATTACGCTGGCCGGTCCGGGGTTTGGAAGCAACACAATCCAGGTCGGAGACTGGTAAAGACATGCGTTTGTCGCCTCTTTCGTTGGCCGGCGCCCTGCTGTTCGCTTCCATGGCGAGCAGCCAGGTACACGGGCAAGACCTCAGGGACCTCTATTTCGGCGAAGCGTTGTATTACGCTTACCAGGAAGACTGGTTTGACGCGATCCAGCGCCTGGACAGCGAAGTAAAACAGCACAACGACGTCGACGAACCCGAACTCGACACCCTGGCCTATTATATGGACGACGCCGAGTTCGACCTCGGCGATTTCGAACTCCGATACCGCATGCATCACCGGGCGGGACGTGCGATTACTGCGGTACTCGACGGTGCGGTCGACGACCGGGTACGCAACGACGCGGCCTACCGGCTTGCTCGCATTCACTTCCAGAAGGGCCAGCTCGAAGACGCATTGGTCGCACTTGATCGTATCCAGGGCAAGGTGCCTGCGGGACTTCGAGACGACATCGAGTTCCTGCGGGGCAATACTTACCTCGGGCTCGGGCTTACCGAAGACGCTATAGAAGTATTCAAAGGATTACAGGGCTCCGAAGAATTCGGTGGATATGCCGCCTACAACCTCGGTATCGCGTATCTGACGGCTGGCCAGCACTCGCTCGCGCTGGAACAGCTGGAACGGGCCGGCGTTTACGAAACAAGCGATCCGGATGTACTGGCGATACGCGACAAGTCGAATCTCGTGCTGGGTACGATCCTGCTGGAAGAAGAGAACTTCAGTGATGCTGCAACGTACTTCGACCGGGTACGCCTCGAAGGACCGTTTTCGAACCAGGCCTTGCTCAGTTCCGGGTGGGCAAACATGTCCATCGACAATTTCGCCAGGGCCGTCGTGCCCTGGAGCCAGCTTGCCGACCGTGAAGTAACAGATATCGCGACCCAGGAGGCGATGCTGGCTCTGCCGTATGCCTACGGCAAGCTCGACATCTATGGTCGCGCGGCAATTTATTATGGCCGCGCGCTCGACCAGTTCGGTGCACAGGTCGAGCGGCTGACAGAATCGATCGACAGCATCCGCGAAGGCAATTTCCTGAAAGCGCTGGTTCGCGAGGAAATTCAACAGGACAAGAACTGGGTCATTCGCCTGCGCTCGTTACCCGAGTCGCCGGAAACCTATTACCTGATGGAACTGCTCGCGTCGCACGATTTCCAGACGGGACTGCAGAACTATCTCGACCTGGCGGACCTGCGGGCGAAACTGATTACCTGGCAGGAAAGCTTCGATTCCTTCGATGACATGGTCGACGTGCGAGCCGCACACTACGAACCGTTGCTGCCCGAGATCGACACCCAGTTTCGCGAACTCGATTCCCGGATGCGGCTGCGTATCGAGCAACACAAGATGCTCGTCAAGCGCCGGGACGATCTGCTGACGACTCCGCGCCCCGAGTTCCTGGCGACGCCGGAGGAGCGTGACACGCTTACATTACTTGCAGAGATCGAGACCCAGCTGGAGGGTTCCGATTCAGCGTTCCAGCAGTCATTGCTCGAGAGAGCGCAGCGGCTGCAGGGCCTGCTGACGTTCACGATCGACACCGAGTACCACGAACGTCTGACTCGCTTCGACCAGAACCTCGCGACGCTCGATGCCGCGATGGTTGTGGCCGAGGACCAATACAACCAGTTTGTGCGAACGCGGCAGGCAGCGACTCACAGTTTCGTTGGCTACGAGACGCCGATCACCCGACTGCGTGCGCAGGTGCAGCAGGCGGTGCAGAAAGTCGATTTGTTGATGGCGCGCCAGGGCCACCTGCTTGAGGTCGAAGCGATAGAAGAACTGCAGGCGCGACGGACGCGTCTCGAGAATTATCGGGATAAGGCCCGCTTCGCGCTTGCGGACAGCTACGACAGGGCGACCCAGGCGCAGGCCAGGGTAGAGCCAGAGGACGGCTCATGAGCAAGAAAGCGTTGCTGCTCTCACTGTCCTGCCTGGGTCTCGCCGCGTGCGCGACCACCAGCCAGCAGGGCACGCTTGCAGAATTGCAGGGGGTACAGCCCGATATCAACGAGGTCTACCTCGAAGACAGCCTCGAAAGGGCGGCACAAAGTTACCGTGCCTACCTGGAGGAAACGTCTGAAAGTGCGCGGACGCCCGAGGCGATGCGACGTCTCGCGGACCTGCAGATCGAGCAGCAGTACGGGGTGATCGGCGGCAAGCAAACCGTCGAGATGCGGGCGCCCGAGACGGCAGCTGCCACGTCGGAAATCGTCGCCGCAACGGGTCCGCAAGCGCCGGCCGAGCCGTCCGAGTCCGACCGCGAGTTTGAGCAACGGGCGACACGGCGCCAGGAGTTACTGCAGACGGATACCGGAGCAGATCTGCAGCTGCCGGAAGGACAGCAGGAAATCCCTGGTGGACCGCTCGAAGCGATCGCGACCTACCAGAAGATTCTCGATACCTATCCGAATTACGAGCGGAATGACCAGGTGCTGTACCAGATGTCGAGGGCCTACGATGAAATCGGGCAGCCCGACGATGCGATGGCGGTGATGGACCGACTGGTCGCCCAGTACCCGTATTCGAGGTACCTGGACGAGGTGTACTTTCGCCGTGGCGAATATTACTTCGTCAGGAAGCAGTATCGCGACGCGGAAAGCGCTTACACGGCAGTCGTCAATATGGGTTCGACGACGAGCTACTACGAACTCGCGCTGTACAAGCGCGGATGGACGCTCTACAAGCAGTATTTCTACGACGAAGCACTCAACGACTACATGGCAATGCTCGACTATCGTCAGTCGATTGGTTACGACTTCGACGCGGTCGATGAAGAGAACGACGAACATCGTGTTGCCGATACGTTTCGCGTCATCAGCCTCAGCTTCTCCAACCTTGGCGGGCCGGAGGTGGTCGATGAGTATTTCGCGCGGCATGGGCAGCGTCTCTACGCGGACAAGATCTACGCCAATCTCGGCGAGTTCTATGTCAGCAAGCTGCGCTACGACGATGCCACCTCGGTCTACAAGTCATTCATTCGCCTGAACCCGTATCATGAAGAAGCGCCGTACTTCAGCATGCGCGTTGTCGAGATATACGGTGAGGCTGGATTCCCGTTGCTCGTCGTCGAAGCCAAGAAAGAATTTTCGACGAATTACGCGATGGGTGCCGAGTACTGGAACCATTTCGACGTCGCAGACTCTCCGGAAGTCGTTGGATTCCTGCAGACGAACCTGACGGACCTGGCGAACCATTACCACGCGTTGTACCAGAACGAAAACCTGGTCGACGAGAGGCCGACGAGCTTCGCCGAGGCACAGCACTGGTACCGAGAGTACCTGGCATCGTTCCCGGATGACGTAACGACGGCCGGGATCAATTACCAGCTTGCGGACCTGCTGCTCGAGAATGGCAATTACCGCGACGCGGCGGCCGAGTATGAGCGCACAGCCTACGACTACCCGCCACATGAGCAGGCAGCAGCAGCAGGATATGCGGCCGTGTTCGCGCATCGCGAAGATCTGAAGGTCGCTACCGGCGCGATGCAGATCGACGTCAAGCAGGCAACCGTCGCCAGTTCCCTGCGCTTTGCCGATACTTTCCCGGAACACGAAGAGGCACCGGTCGTACTCGGCGCGGCGGCAGACAACCTTTACGAGATGGATGAGTTCCAGGTTGCGATCGACGCAGCGCAAAAACTCATCGACCGCTACCCGAATGCCGATACCGGCCTGTTGCGCGACGCCTGGGCTGTGATCGCCCATTCGTCTATCGACCTGGCCGAGTACCCGAACGCAGAGTTTGCCTACATGAACGTGCTGAACCTGACCGCGGAAGACGACGAGTCACGGGCAGCAGTCATTGACGGCCTCGCCGCAGCGATTTACAAGCAGGGCGAACAGGCCAACCTCCTCGAGGACTACCAGGCCGCCGCCGATCATTTCCTGCGGATCAAGGCAGTGGCGCCGACTTCCGAGATCAGGACGGCGGCCGAGTACGATGCCGCGGCCGCCCTGATCCGGCTCCAGAGTTGGCAGCAGGCCTCGGACGTCCTGGAAGAGTTCCGCGTATCGCATCCGGACAACGAACTGCATGACGAGGCGACGAAGCAACTTGCCTACATCTACAGGGAAGACGGACAGATCGAAAGGTCGGCGGCGGAGCACGAAAGAATCGCAGCCGACGCAACGGATCCGGAGCTTGCCCGCGAAGCGTTGCTGACCGCCGGCGATCTGTATGACGAGGCGGGTATCGACCGTGACACGATTCGTGTCTACGAGCAGTACGTAGATACTTACCCGCGGCCACTGGACATCGCGATGGAGACTCGCACGCGTCTCAGTGAAATCTTCAAGGCCGAGATGGACTATACCCGGTACTACGCGGAGTTACGTGCCATCGTCGCCGCGGACAGGGAGGCGGGTGTCGACCGCACAGATCGCAGCAAGTATCTCGCGGCCAATGCGGCACTCGAGCTTGCGCAACAGAGTTACCAGCGCTTTGCGGAATTGCGGCTGACGCAGCCGTTCGAAGAAAGCCTTGCCGAAAAGCAGTTGCGCATGGATACGACAATGTCCGAATTCGAAAGCCTCGTCGACTACCAGGTCGCTGATGTGACCGCTGCTGCGACCTACTACATCGCCGAAATCTACATGGGTTTCAGTGTCGCGTTGATGGAATCCGAACGGCCTGAAGGATTGACGGCCGCAGAGAGTGTCGATTACGAAATGGTGATCGAGGAAGAGGCGTATCCGTTCGAGGAGCGCGCGATCGAGATTCACCAGGAAAACTATGAGCTGCTGGTGGCCGGCATTTTCAATCCCTGGGTGCAGCAAAGCCTCGACAAACTGGCCGTGCTGATGCCGGGACGATATGCCAAGAATGAAATCAGCAGCGGTTTCGTCGGGTCGATAGATACCTATGCTTATCGTATGCCGATTGCGCCGACCCCGGGCGCCGAAATGCCAACGGATGGAGAAGCGCCGGCTGATGAACAGCTGGAGAAACAACCGTCGGTCGCGGCGCAGGCAATGACCGATCTGCAGGATGCAGGGGAGTAATTGAGTATGGTTTACCGGATCCGGGCAAAGAGATCGGTATCGCGCAGTGCCATAACTATTCTGGCCGCGGCACTTGTTGTGTCGGCTTGCGCGACCACTGCGCCCAAGCAACGGCCGCAAGCACAGATCCAGGTCCAGGAACAGGTCGGCTTTACGATCATAGAAGAAGGACAGGTGGATAATGCGGTGCGCGCCGAATACAACTCGTCCTTAATGCTGCTGCAACAGGGCAGTCTCGACCGGGGCGCCACGCTGCTCGAGGACGTGGCTGCCGCGACGCCGGAGCTGAGTGCGCCGCGCATCGATCTTGGAATCGCCTACCACCGTGCCGGCAATCTGGAAGCGGCGGAGAGCAACCTTTTGCTGGCACTCGAAGCCAATCCGAACCAGCCTGCTGCGCTCAACGAGCTTGGCATCGTCTATCGGAAGATGGGACGTTTCCAGGACGCACGATCCAGCTATCAAGCGGCGCTGGCGGTATTCCCGGGCTATCACTATGCCCGTCGCAACCTTGCTGTCCTGTGCGACCTGTACCTTGCCGACCTGCAATGTGCGCTGGATAACTACGAGGCATACATGGCGACAGTTCGAGATGACCAGGAAGCGGAAATGTGGATTACCGATATCAAACGTCGCCTGGCCCAATAGGAGAGACGTCGTGAAATTGATCATGATAAGCGCCGTATTGTTACTTGCGACCGGCAACGTCATTGCCGAAGAGCCTGACGAGGCTGTCGAGCAGGAAAAGAAGGAGCTCGAGCAGGACAATGGCGACGGCATCAAGAGTCCGAAAACAATGTCCGGCATGTCGATCCTCGGCAACGAGGAAACGCCTAAATCGCTGGTCATTATTCCATGGAAGTCATCGCAACTTGGCGACGATATCAGCCTGACCGATACGCTGGATGATCGCGCGGTACCGGTCGACAAGGAAGTCTTCCTGAGAGAGCTAGAGTTTTACAATATCCGCTCGACTGAGTGATACCGACGCCCGTCGGTGCAATGCGGCTCCCCGCCGTAGCCCACAAAGAATCGCTACAAGGCCTGCGACTAAGCCATTTCTCTGAAATTTTGTGACGTCGTTCTGAACTGCACAACATCGTTTCAAACATAACCTCCGAACGTGCGCTGCGTCACATTCAAGTTTGTGAGGCCGGACTATTCTAGTTCCGTATCTGGAATTGTTGCCAGCATTCTGTCAAACGAGGATTTTGTGATGGATTTTTTCTATTCGATTGTTGCGTTCTTCGCGACCGGTGGCTTGTTCATGTACCCGATTCTTCTGGTGTTCGCCATCGGAGTCGCGGTTGCAATCGAACGCTACGTAACGCTGACCCTGGTCACGCAAAAAAACCAGCAGGTCTGGGAAAAGGTTCAACCCCTGTTGACCAATGGTGAATTCGACGAGGCGCGTGAGCTGACCGCCAACGACGATTCGACCATCTCGCAGGTATTGAACATGGGCCTGTCGTTGCAGGGAGGCGTCCGTCGTCGCGAGGATATCGAAATCGCGATGGAGGAGAGCATGATGGAGATCGTGCCGCGGCTTGAAAAGCGTACGCCGTATGTTGGTCTCGCCTCCAGCATTGCGACTCTGCTCGGGCTGCTCGGCACGATCATGGGCCTGATACAGGCTTTCACGGCTGTCGCCAACGCCAACCCGGCCGAGAAGGCGGACTTGCTGTCTGCCAGTATCTCGGTGGCGATGAACACGACCGCTTTCGGCCTGATGGTTGCCATTCCTTTGCTGGTAACGCATGCAGTCCTGACAAGCAAGACGGGCGATATCGTGGACAGCCTCGAGATGGCGACCGTCAAGGCGCTGAACGTTTTCTCCAGACGTGCAAAACGGGCGTCTGAGGTTGCGGCGGCTTAACGGACATGGCCAAGCGTCATCACTACAAGCGTCGTACCAAGGACGGAACCTACGAGCTGGACGTAACTACGTTCCTCAACCTGATGGTTGTGCTGGTACCGTTTCTCCTGATCACGGCTGTGTTCTCGAGACTGACAATTGTCGAGCTGAATCTGCCGAGTTCGGCCAGCGGCCAGGTTACGGCGCAGGACAACTTTCGTCTCGAAGTGATCGTGCGCAAGGAAGGGTTCGAGATCAGCAACGGGTCAGCGGTTATCGCATCGATCCCGAAGATGGAAGAGGACTACGATTTCGATACGCTGTCCGATTTCATGATCGAGCTGAAGCAGGAGTATCCGGACCTGGATGCAGCCAGCGTCCTGATGGAAGCGCTGATCCCCTACGACTACCTGATCCAGGTGATGGATACGGTCCGCAGCGTCGAGCTGCCGGTCGAAGGTGACTTTGATGGCCCCGAAGAGGAACGGCAGTACGAGCTGTACGCGCTGTTCACGGATATTTCCGTCGGAGACGCACCATGAGAAATTCACGCCGTATCAAGCGCATGGGGCGCAACCGCATGAAGCTTACGAAGATGAACCTGACGTCATTGATGGACGTGTTCACTATCCTCGTTTTTTTCCTGCTGGTGAACTCGGGATCGGTCGAAGTCATGGAAGCGCCGAAGTCCATGACGCTACCTGAATCGATGGTTGAAACGAAGCCACGTGAGACGGTGGTGATATTCGTCAGCGAAGACGAGGTGCTGGTGCAGGGCCAGGCGGTCGCGCTTACATCCGGCATCCTCGAGGACGAGCAGGCGGCCAAGGATCCGATCGCCAATCGACTCGCCGAGCTCAAGGAAAACATCATTGGCACCAGTACCCTTACCGTCGCCGGCAGCCAGGAAGTCACGATTCTCGCTGACAAGGAAGTGCCGTTCATAGTGGTCAAGCGGATCATGTCGATCTGCACCGGCGAGGGTTATGAAAACGTATCACTGGCCGTGATCAAGAAGCCCTCCCAAGTGGCTTCGAACTAGCACTCCAGGGACGGAAGGTGACACGGTAATGACAGAATTCACGACAGAAGAGTTGTCTCTGGAGCAGCGCGTCGAGCGCTCGCATGAGGAGATGGAGCGCCTCGAAGGAGAGCTGCGCTCGGTTGAGCACGAGCTTGCCGCACTTGCCCAGAGAAACCATCAATACGATGTCCTGACCCGGGTGTGCGATTCGCTCGAGGAACTGGATAGTCTCGACGCCGCAGACTTGTTCTGGCCAGCTTCGGATGACGGGCATGATTCGGCCGAGAGTATCAGGCAGGCTCGCAAGAAGATTTCAGACTTCAACGACGAGATTGCAAGGGTCGAAGAGCACCATGCGCAGCTTGTCGACAAGATCGGGGATAAGAATCACATCCTCGACCAATTGCATTATGAGTTGCTCGATGCGTTCGAACAGGAAGAGCAGCGCAAGGGCGAATGGCTTGTCGAACGCGAAGAAGTCGAATTACCGAATCGCCCGGCGGTCATGCCGTGGGCACGCGGTTATGACGAGGATCAGCGCTTCCGCAAATCGCTGGCCATGTCGATGGTCATCTGCCTGGCGCTCAGCATGCTCGTAGGTACGATCGCGCTGCCGATAGTGGAACGGCCGAAGCTGATCGAAGTGCCCGAGCGTGTAGCCAAACTCGTACGCAAGGAAACACCGCGGCCGCCCGAACCGGAGCCGGTCGCTGAAATACCTGTCCCGGACGAAGAAATTCCGGAGCCGGAACCTGAGCCGGAACTCGCCGAGGAATTGCCGCCTGAGGAATTGCCGAAGTCGATCGATACTGCGGTCGCAGAACAACAGCCGGCGCCGAAGGAGCAGGTCAAGACCAAGGGCATCCTGGCGTTTCGCGACAGCTTCGCAAACCGCGCCCAGATTCGTCCTGCTGCCCAACTGGGCGCGCAGGCCAGTTTCAACAACGCCGGTGACAAGGCGACGGGGCGTACCGAGCGCTCGATGGTTACGACCTCCGCCCCGGGATCCAGTGGCGGCATCAACCTCGCCAGCATCAGCCGCAATGTCGGCGGTGGCGGCGAAGGCATGGCCGGTGTTGCGGTCAGCAAGGTCGCCAGTTCGATCGGCGGTGGTGAAGGGGTGGCACGGCCGATGAGTGGAGGCGCTGCTGCCGGACGAACTGACGAAGAAATCCAGATCGTATTCGATCGCTACAAAGCGGCGTTGTACCGACTGTATAACAAAGAGCTGCGAAGGGATCCGACCCTGCGTGGCCAGATGATCTTGCGCCTGACCATCGAGCCGGATGGCTCGGTATCGATGTGCGAGCTGCAGTCATCGGACATGAATGCCCCGGAACTCGCGGACCAGGTCGTGGGACGCGTTCACACGTTCGACTTCGGTGCCAAGGAAGACATCGTGGCCATGACGATTATTTATCCGATTGACTTTTTGCCTGCAGCCTGACCGCGTTAGCGGCGCTGTGGAAGCGGACAGGGAATGGCCGATTACCAGACATTCGTGCAACGGACTCATGGCAATCGCATTGCCCTGAAGCTGATCGC
>Ga0210081_1000056_pt1 | contig 25932 bp, 32 predicted proteins | sample White_ThreeSqA_D_FD_185589 | JGI IMG/M metagenome (GOLD analysis project Ga0210081, IMG submission 185589) | Wetland microbial communities from the San Francisco Bay, California, USA, that impact long-term carbon sequestration -... | ecosystem: Environmental > Aquatic > Marine > Wetlands ...
AGCTGAATTTGTAACCACATTCGATCCCGAAAGATGGGATTATTATCGAATCCAAATTTAAAATATTCAATGAATCCTTCTCAAACCTTAAGCGAATTAAAAAAAAACATTGAGGGGGAGATTTTTCAAGAAGATGAAATTTTGCGGTTTTATTCAGTTGATGCAAGTTTATATCAAATAATTCCGAAAATGGTTATTTTCCCCAGAAATGAAAAAGACATAATCAAAATTATAAAATTTGCAAATAAAACCAAAATGTCAGTAACAGTACGAGGGGCAGGAACTGGATTGGTTGGAAATTCCCTCAATACAGGAATAATAGTGGATTTAAAAAACATGAATTCAATCAAAGAATCAAAAAATTCTGTGAGAGTTCAACCGGGTGTGATGAAAGGTGAACTAGATAGTTATTTGAAAAAAAGAAAAAAATTCTTTCCGCCAAATCCATCCATTGGAGCCTACTGCTCTATTGGAGGAATCATAGGAAACAATGCCAGTGGGAGCAGGACCCTAAAGTATGGAAGTACAATTGATAATATTAGTGAAATAACTTTTATCGATGGGAAAGGAAAAAAAATAAAATTACCTAGTGACAAAAAATTTGGGAAAAAAATTCTTGAACTATCTAAAAAAATTAATTTAAGTGAATATCCAAAGACCTCAAAAAACTCATGTGGATATAGACTAGATCAGATAAAATCTATAAATGACACTCATAAGATTTTAGTCGGTTCAGAAGGAACGTTGGGGGTTATAGTATCTGCAAAGTTGGAAATAAGAGATATTCCTAGTAAAAAAATTCTTTTTATTATAGAATACAATTCCGTACAGAAAGCTGCAAAAAATTGTTTGGAGATTAGAGAAACTAAACCTTCGGCAATTGAGTTTGTCGACAAACAAACTTTGAACAATTTTAAATTTAAATTTAAAAAAAATACCAATTGTCTTTTGTTTGTTGAATATGATTCCAATTTATCAAGTAATGAAAAGAAATTATGCAAAATAGCAAAAACAAGAAAATTAAATAAAATAAATTCTGAAAGCAAAATTCAACAGTGGTGGAAATATAGAGATCTTGCTTTATCATATAGCCTAAAATCAATAAAAACCAAAGATAGAGTTCCACACATCATAGAAGATGCTGCAGTTCCGCTGGAAAAACTTGGCGAATTATTTTCACTAATAGAATACATTAACAAAAAATTTCAAACAAGATCTGTTATGTACGGCCATGCAGGTAACGGAAATATTCACGTCAGAATAATTTCAAATAGAAAAAATATACGATCCTTACAAAAAATTTCGCTAGAATATTTTGATAAAGTTATAAAATTGGGAGGGACAATTACTGGCGAACACGGAGATGGAATTGCCAGATCTGAGTTTATTGAGAAACAATACGGTAAGAAAAACTACCTAATATTCAAACAATTAAAGAAAACATTCGATCCAAAAAAAATTCTCAATCCAGGAAAAATCACAGATTACACGTATGGGTTAAAGAATCTAGAAGTACCTTAAAAAAATGAAATAATCGCAAGAATAGATTCGCAGTAAGGCTTTATTAACAAAAATAAATTCAAAGACACGTGATAAAGGAAATTGGAGCCATAGTGGCGATTTTGACGCTGGTTTTAGCAAACATTCCTGCATATGGCATAGAACCTCTAGAAAGAGCTGTTATCAATGATGAAAGAATAGTTAATTTGAGCGGAAAATCACTTGGAAAAAACATTATTGTCAATCAACAGGTTCAGATAACTGCAAAAATCACAAATACTCAAGAAAGTATCCAAGATTTTGTATACATTGTTCAAATAAAAGATGAAAACGATGTGGTGGTCAAACTAGGTTGGATTACTGGATCGCTTACAAAATATCAAAGTTTTAGTCCCTCCTTATCTTGGACACCAAAACAATCAGGAGTATATTCTGCTGAAATTTTTGTATGGGATAGTTTGCTTCGTCAAGACGCTTTAGCAAATTATGCAACTTTAGAAATAATTACAAGCTAAAAAAAGTCTTAAAAAACCGATACTAAAAAAATCAATTTGAGACGTTAAAATTAAGATCGGTAATTTGCCTCATAGTAAAAAAAGTTTAACAAGTTCTCGCTAATAGAACCTCATGCCTATCAATAACATGACAATTGGTTATTGTGTGAAGTGCCGCGATAAGAGAGAAATTACCGGTGCTAGTCCATACACTATGAAAAATGGCAAACCTGCAATCAAAGGCAAATGCCCATCATGCAGCACTGCTATTTTCAGAATTGGCAGAGGCTAGAAATTTTTAACAATCTAGCAATTGCTTTTCTTTAGAGATTCTGCTGCTCAGCGTTAGCAGTGGAACTAAATTTTTCTTATACATCAGGGTTTCAAGATCTTTTGTAAATTTCTTTGAATTCTTCAGCCAGACCATACGATATGTTTAGCAAGTGAGAAAGTTGATTCATACTTGTTTTGTTTCGTGAGAGTTGTCTTAGAATGGTTAATGCTTTTTGAGGAGAGTTTGGGTTTAACGAGATGCTTCCAGACCAAGTCTTAAATGCTTCATTTACATCAAGACAAAAATTCAAGACAAATTGTTCCCAATTTTTAATTTGATCTCCATTTTTTTTAGGGATTATCATTTTTGCAATTTCTCTAAACTCATTTTTTCTGTCAACTAAAAGTTTAGTTAGTGATTCATGGATCTTTTGTTCTTGGAATCCTTCTTTTTTTAACACATAGATATTACTCATAACATCCTATATTCTGCCAAGAAGATAAAATATCATCTGTAAAAACTGAATATTTGTTTTAATTTTTTATGAAATTTAAACGAATGATACAGGTTTTTAGGCTTAATTTGAGATCTCTGAAAACCTGTTACTAACAAAATCCCAATTCACAATATTCCACCATGCCTTAACATACTCTGCTTTTTTATTTTGATATTTTAGATAGTAAGCATGCTCCCAAACATCAAGTCCAAGTAATGGTATTTTGTTAAACATCCACGGGCTTTCTTGATTTTTAGTAGTCATTATCTCAATTTTTTGGAACGTATTGTTGAAAACTAACCAACACCATCCGCTCCCCTCAATAGAAAAAGAAGTGTCAGTAAAGATTTTTTTAAATTTAGTAAAATTATCGAAATAAACTTCGATAGAATCCGCCAGCTTCCCTTCTGGATTTCCTCCTCCATTTGGGTCCAGAGTTTCCCAAAATAATCGGTGGTTTTCATAACCACCCCCAAAAAATATGATGTCTTTGTGAGAGCTTTCAGGAATACTATGTAAATCAGATAGTATTGATGTGATGTATTGAGGATGAAATGACGCACCAATTTTTTCCAATGTTTTGTTTAATCCATCAACATAGTGTTGATGTAATTTTTTATGATGAATTTCCATTGTTAATCTATCAATGTATGGTTCAAGTTCGTCATAGCCATAAGGAATCTTGGGAAGTTGATAGTGAACCACGAATAGAAGAGCACATAACCACATATAATTTGCAAGTGGAAAGAGTGATAACCGCAGTTACTAACATTGTTTTATGATCAAACTGAGTTTGTTAGATTTGGAAATTTTACATTTAGGAATTAATGAAAAGGGGAAATTTAATGAAAACGACATTGCAAAATCGGAATTAAATAAAATAGGAGTTGGTCGAATTTTGGATCAATTAGCTTCATTAAAAGAAAAAAATCTAATTACTATGAATAAAGGAGGTTCTTTTTCAATAACAGAAGAAGCTCAAAACGTTCTTTGGGATGAAAATACTCCCTTGGAGGTTAAAATTCTGAGAATTTTAGACATATCACCTCAAATATCTCAAAAAATCGCTTCCCTTTTGTTAATTCAAGAAGATAAGATTCAAAATGTAATTGAAGAGATGCAAAAAAATCATCTAGTACTAATGTCTACAGTAAAAAAAGATGCAGGGATTGTAAAAATGTACGAGATTCTTCCTGAAGGAGCAGAATATCTAGATAGAGCGAATTTAGGAATCAATCAGGTCCTTTCAGAACTAAACCCTCAGTTAAAAAATTTAGACATTCTGCAGGATACAATTGAAGAGATTAGAAAACTAGATAATATTTCAAAAGAAGAAAAAAATAAAATAATTACAAATTTGGAAAGTGTTAAAAAAAATTTAAACACGTGATTACTTTAATCTAATTTTGTCATGAATTTGCGCTAGAATCAGTTTGGCTTTGTCTTTATTTTCGTAAGTATCAACTGTTTCATCCATTATTGCATCGATTTCATAACTCTTATCCACCAAAATGTTAGCTACATGATCATCGAGTGTACCATTTCCAATCAAATAATATGCGAAAACAGTATTTTTCTGACCAATTCTATGTAACCTATCTTCAGCTTGTCTATGAATTGCAGGGCTCCAATCAAGCTCTGCAAAGATAACATATTTTGCTCGAGTCAAATTGATACCAACATTTCCTGCACGGAGACCTGCGATCATTAGTTTTGACTCTCCTTTTTGAAATTTATCAATCTGGTCTTGACGGACTGTGTCAGATTGACCACCAATTATAGAAACAGGAGAAAATTCAGATAGTCGCTCATGAAGTAGTTTGTGGATGACCTTGTGGTGACAAAATACAACCACGCTTTCCTCAATTTCCATTATGTTTTTTACAAAATTAATAACATGGGGAAGTTTTGCAATCCCGGCAACTTGTCTTTCGCTTTGAATTGCTCGTTGGTATGAGGCAGATTTTTTGAATTCTGTTTCGGCGTCTTTTTGTTCTTCCTCTAATTTGGTCCAGATCTTATCCAGTTCTTCAAGATAATATTCAGTATCGGCATCAATGACTTCTTTGTAACGAACTTTGTCTTTAAGCTCTTTAAGAACATCAGATTTTTTTCTTCTAAGCATTACATGTTTTTGCAACTCATTTCGTAATGAGGCCCTTTTATTTTCAAGAACTATGGCTTTTCCCTTTTCATTTACATAACAAAAATATTCACAAAATTCTTTAAAGCTTCCAAGAAGTCCTGGTTTTAGTATATCTACTATAGGCCAAATTTCGGATCCTCTATTGTAAATCGGAGTACCAGACAACCCTATTCTATAGGTAACCCCTGGAAGAGCAGCAAGTTTTTTCACTGCTTTGTATTTTTGAGTTGTTTTTGAGCGAAGATTATGAACCTCGTCACACACAATTGTTTTAATGTTTAATTTTGCTAAATCAGGTAATCTTTTGTAAAGTAATTCATAATTAATAATGTAAAAATCGGTTATAGGGAGTTCTTGTAATTTCCCAGTCCTGATAATGGTAGAAGAAGAGGAGTCCGTTTCAATAATTCTTCCATTTCGACTTTTTTTCTTAACAAATTTAGAAATCTCACGATCCCAATTTTGAAGGGTTACTAGTGGAGCAACAACTAAAACAGGAAATGTCTGTTTTTCTGTTGCCACATATGACAAAGTCTGAACTGTTTTTCCAAGACCCATCTCATCTGCAAGAAGTGCGTTTCCAGAAGATTTTAGCAAAAAGTCCAAACCTTCTTTTTGAAAATTCAGAAGCTTTCCTCTAAATTGTTCTCCGACTTTTGCTCGATTCAGATTATGCTTTACTGGAGGAAGGGAAGGAGCTTTTGCAAATGTTTTAATGACTTTTCTTTGCCATGCAGATTTTGATAGTATTTCTAGAGGATACCTATCCATCATTGCTTTTAGTTGCTTAACACTATTCTCGCTGTCAGGTATGATTACCTCATCAATGTTTTCGCCATACCAGGCTTCAGGCACAAGTTTTGAAATCATGTTTACTGCCCTCTGCCCTGTCAATTTCCAACTCCAAGTTTTTGAATATTTATCAAGAACATACTCTAATGTTCCAAAATTCTCCATCGATGTTTCCATAAATTGTGGATAAATCGTTTTTTTGCTTTATGAATCTTCATGTTTGCTCCGATCTTCGATAAAATTCAAGGGATTTTGCAATAGTTAAAATATGAAGTTGTTTTTTGTAAAGGGCAAAATAAATACAGCAGGCATTTACCCACTATAAATCTAAATCATAGATGACAATAAAATTGGAAAATTTAGAAATTATAGATAATGTAGGAATGGCTTAGAGATGCACGATCATCATGATAGAAATAACTCCAGTAAGTCATATGGTCTGATCGTTTTTTTTTATTAAATTGATTTTAAAAATTAATGAGGCTTGTTTATTGGGTGAGGGGGGGTATTTTCATCATGACAGTCACAGCTGCACAAATGAGTTTCATGGTTGTTAATACAATCTATACATTCAAAGTGTTTTCTGGTTTCACAGGCAGCGCAAATCATTGTTATACCTATTAAAAAATTGATAGATTTGAATTTTATGGAGAGCTAGTATTTTACTCCACTTCTCTCCAATAGTCTTTCGGTGAGCTCTACATATCCTTGAGGATCAAGGGCTTTTGCAAATTTTTTATCAACATTAATCAAATAAATCGAATGAAGTCTAGCATTTAGGATATCATCGTAACTCACCGGAGGATTCTTGTAATAGCGATCGCATAAATCTTGAATTTTTTTGATATCTTCTTTTTTTCTTGCGTTTGGGGGAATTAAAAAGATTTTTGGGATGGGAATTAACCCAGTGGCAGGTGTTGCTAAAGAAAATTTAGAGCAGTATTTACTATATCTTGCAATCTTACTCATTATTCTTGCCGTAGAATAATCAATGGTATCAAGAGCATGATCAGGCGGAGTAAATCCAGTTTCAATCTCGATGATTGTATCACCATCACCTTTTTTTGCATAAAGGTCACAAACGAGAATATCTGAAACTTCTTTTTCAACTTCTACTGCATATCCATGTTTAATCAAATTTGCAGCACAGATAAGCTCTAAAACAGAATGATTGATTTTTACAAGATTACGTTTGTACATGTCTATTAATTGAATTTTTACAGAGTTTAATTTTCCCACATCCTTCTCAATTAGAGAATTTGCAAGGATAGTAGTAACCTCTGAAACATCATTCTGAAATTTTTCTACATCCATTTGTTGGTAGTTTGTTTGCTTGTTTAAGAACTAAATGGGGAAAATTAATCAAAAATAATTGAAGAAAAATTAGCTTTTATTCATACCGTGTCTTAACAATACTAATCTAAAGATAGATCTGTGCTTAAAAGAAAAGTCTTCCTAGGAACATTATCATTATTATTGCTTTTACCATTAGCCTCAGTCTCTCAGGCAACACTGTGGGATTTGATAATTATTGCAAATATTGAAAATGGTCCTTTGTATTCAGGAGATAGACCCATTGTTTCAGGCATAGTACTTGATCAGGCATCAAAACCTGTTGCTAAAGCTGAAATCAATGTAAAGTCAGGAAGCATGTCAATTTTTACAAAAACTAGTCAGTCAGGTGAGTTCAGAGTAGAGCTTGGCAGTCATGAAAGAATTCCTGGAAATTACATTGTAAATATATCAGCAACCACACCAGATGGCAAAACAGGAATCTCAAGCATTCAATTTCAGATTAAAGGAGAAATCTCTCCTAGTACAATAAGCCAACAAAAACTTTCTACCCCCGAGGCAAAAAAATATCTTGATTCATCTCCCCTAGATTTTGAAGGGAACCCTATTGGATTTATGCTATACAACTATTATCAAAAATTATACCAAGAGTTTCTAAATGACCAAGAAAAATCTCAGGAATTATTGGAAAGGCAAGAAAAAATAGATGAACAAAAACAGGTTGCCGAAAAATTACGCTTAGAAGCAATCGAGGAGTTTAATCCAAGCATGGGAGTATTTTCAGGTCAGAAGTATGAAGAATATGTCAATGGTTTGGATGAAGAAGCCCGTGATACAGTTGTCAAACACCTTAATTTTACTAGAAATTTAGTAGAAGAAGCCCAAAAAATAAGGAGTGATATTTTAGAAAATGGAGGAACATATGAAGAAGCCCAAGCAGCTTATTTGGAGAAAATTACCACAAGTAGAGACATCATAGAAAACTTGGGACAAATACAAAACTCCACCTTAATCAATGATTTACAGCCATCATCAAAAAACCAAACCGAGTCAACCCATGAAATAAAAGAAGATTCTTCAATAAAGACAGTGGTTAATGGAATAAAACTTGAAGTGGACTTTAGAGAATCCATATTTTTTGTAAAGGTAAATGGAACAATGCTAGAATTTTTTGTTAACGGGACAAACATTATTCAGATTGATAATCATGACTAACTAATTATAGATTGTCATAATTTGTAATCATAAAACAAAATCAATTGAATGATTTTATCATTTCAATTATCTCCTCAAATAATACACTGTCTGATTTGAAGAAAAATGTCCCCAGTACTGCAATCACTATCATAGATGCAGCGCCGATTATTCTTATTATCATGTCTCTTTTATTATGTTTTTTTTGTTCCTTTGAGAGACCATCTAGAACAGTCTTTGCTATTTTTTGTGTAATTTCTTCATCATCTATAACTGTCCCTGTCTTTTTAATGGGATTTAAATTGATATTTGCTACATAAGGGAAATTCTTTGCGTTGCAATCTTGGCAATTACTATTCTTCACAGTAATTCTAAACAGGAGACTAATAAAAAAAACGGCGTATAGAGCAACTATACTAAGAAATGGGATTAAATCACCCTGAACAAAGAGATACCCATAAACTAGGACAAAAAATCCCAATGAGGGAAGAATGAAAATAAAATTTTGTTTGGCACTTAATGAGTCAAAACTTCTTTTTTTGAACGATTTAAGGTTAAGCGAACCACAATTAGAGCAATGGTTCAGAGGGCAAACTTGAGTGAGGTCATTATATTGAGTTTGACACAAAGGACATTTTTGCATTTTTTCACTAAACAATATCTCACATAAGAGACTTTTTGAAATATTCTTATCTAATGTTCTTATTTTAGCCTTGAATTTATTTTTTGATCAAAATCTTTAGGATTAATTAACGTAAATTACACAGATAAAGAATGAAATCAATAATCTATCATAAATCATCCTGCATTACATGTAAAAGAGTACTATCAGAAATCGAGAGATTGAAAATAGAAATTGAGAGAAGGGATTTTTTTAAAGAACCATTTTCAGAAACAGAACTAAAAAAAATAATCAAGATGTCTGGAATGAAACCGAGGGAATTTCTTAGGAAAAAAGACAAAAAATACAAAGAGTTAGAATTGGAAAGCAATAAACATACAGAATCTCAATTAATACAACTAATGGCAAAATATCCAGGTTTAATCAAGCGTCCTATAATTATAAAAGATGGTAAAACACACGTAGGAAAAATTGAACCTGATAATTTAAAATAATTATTTTTCTTTGAATATCTTTACTGCCTCAAGATGTGAGCAGTTTGCCTTTAATCCTTTACCATGATGAAACTTGTAAAAATTCTTGAATCCTGGACATTCACAAGTATCAGAAGTAACAAAATATGACTTGCTAGGATCAGACGAAGATTTGATTTGAAATAAGTCATCATCTATTTTTTCCACTCCTCCACTTTCAACTAATTTTTTTGCTTTGCGAATGGTGTTTGCACTCATGCTGGTTTTTGGGCATTGTTATTTTTTATTCTTTATTTTTTTCATCGTATTTGACCAATTTTCTTCATTTGAGTTTCCTTTTGACAATGCATTTTCATAAAGCAAATCAAAAGTCCAAGAAATAATTTCATTCCATATCGCTTTTAGCGATTCATCATCTGTCCAAATTACACTTGTCTTTACTGCATTCATTGCCAGGATATTATTTGCGTTTTTTGATGGATTTTGAGACCAATTTTCTAAGACCTTATCACAAAAATCAAGAATATCTTTTTTTGTCAGGGCCAAAGCATCAGGATCAAAACCATTATCCTTCATCATAAAGAATTACAACTCGTGATAAATTAGACTTTCCAAGAATCCCAAGAACAAAAATTAGTAAATTGGTTTTGAGAAGAATACTTTGTTAGATCATAAGGAAGAATTGTAAATTTACTTGTTTTTGCTTTTGCCGTTACTCTTCCCGTTACTCTTCCCATCGCCCTTATTGTCATTGTTCTTTTGAGTACTCTTTCCAGATCCTTGACCTTTTTTCTGATCCGAATTACTATCTTCTGAGTTTGCTTTATGATTCACTTGTACATCAGATATTTTTTTGGCGATTTCATTGATTTTTTCTTCAGTCAGATCATCACCGTTGGACTTTGCTTCTGCAATCAAAATGTTACCAAGATGTTTTCCTTCATCATTTAACAAGTCTTCATAATTAGGATTATCAGTATCATGGTTAATTTTTGCCAATGTAATTTTGTTTCTTATTTCTTGAAGTTTTTCTTTTTCATTTTTGAGATCCAAGGCAAGTTTTATCTTTTCTTGTATCTTTTCTTCTTTTTCTTCTTTGTCAATTTCAGATTTAATTTTAATTTGAGATTTACCTAATTCGTTTAAAATAGATTTATTTTCTAATCCTTGTCCCTTGCCAATTTTTTCCTTTATTATTTTTATAAATTCCAGAAATGCTTTTTGGAATTGTTTTTTAGTTTCTTTGTCTTCATGTGCAAATAATTTATGGAGTTGAGCTGCCTCAGAAACTGCAGGTCCCAATTTTGAATCAGAGCTGGTGCCAATTATGACATCCTCCATAAAATCAATAGCCTCAGTCAATGTCTTGCTATCAGTGTCTACTTCACCTAAGGAAAACTCCATTACTGATTCTTCAGCTAAACATTGTCCTTTGTTATCGCCGTGTTTTAGATGAGCCGTCAGGGAAGATGTTCCAACTACTATCATATGACGGTTATCGGGATTGCCTGGAGGAATATGGCAAACAGTTGTGGTACTGCTTGTAACCAAAATAGAACCACCACTAAACTCTAAGATGGAATTGTTTTTCTCTTTTTCTTTATTTTGCTTGCCGTTATCAGAATCAGCTAAAACTATACCCACTTGAGAGACGAAACCGCCTGTCAATAAAATTCCCATTAGTAAAACTGCTAAAACCCCATTCATAGAAAACCAATATTTCAAATTGATATTAAGATGTGTCAGTCACATCTGTTTATGACAAATAATACAACAGATAACTTCAATTCAAAGAGTGTGTTTAAGAATTCTGTCCTACACAAGTGGTAGGTCATAAATTATCAAATTATTAAATTAGATCCATCTAAAATGAAAAATTTTACTTCAAATTCACCTAATTGTTATTAACCAATTTTATTATTCGAATTTGTTGGCTTTAAAAAAATTTGTTGCAACAAGAATTGTAACGATGTTTGGGGTTTTGATGATCACCCTACTTCTCACCATTGCCCTAGTAGGGTCAAATATGGACACTATTCTTAAACAAGGAGTTGTTTTTTCAGTACGTTCAGAAATAACAGAAGATCCATCAATCTCTAATAGTTTTTCATCATCTGAAGAATTCGAGGATTTTGTACAAAGTCAAATTAACCAAAGAATAGAATTCCTGGGATTGGATCAACCATGGTATTCCCCTCAAAGAATTGGATTAACAATGTACAAAATTTTATTTCTTGATTTTGGACATGCGACATTTTTAACAAGTGATGCCGGATCTTCTGATGTCAAAGAGATTATTTTAGAAAAATTACCGCGTACAATTTTGTTGTTCACAACTGCCACAATAATTATATCAATAATAGGAATTTTTCTAGGAGCTCTATCTGGAAGTAAAGTGGGTTCGGCAATCGATAGAGTGACATCAAGTTTTGCAATAATTAGTTCAAGCTTTCCTGTTTGGTGGATTGGTATGTTAATGATATTTTTATTCTCTTTTGTTTATCAGATATTTCCAGCACGAGCAACTCCACCTATTCCATCATCAGATCCAGATTATTTCATATCATTACTCTATCATATGGCATTACCACTCATAACAATTGTGATGATTGGCTTTGGTGCATGGGCATACTTGGTAAGAAATTTCATGGTTGGAATAATGCAAGAAGATTTTATCATGTCAAAAAAAATTATCGGGATAAATAAAAAAAGAATAATTTATTCACATGCTTTAAGAAACGCCGCACCTCCAATTGTAACTATTCTTGCACTTAGCTTATCAGGCTCACTTGGCGGAGCAATTATTACAGAAGCTGTTTTTGATTGGCCTGGGATGGGAAGATTGTATTTTGAAGCAATCACCGTAATGGATTTGCCGGTAATAATTGGAGCCACATACATTTTAACAGTGTTTTTTTTGGTAAGCATTTTCATCGCTGATTTGCTCTACGGGTATTTTGATCCCAGAGTAAGAACAGGAACAAATTCCTAAAATCACGAGATTGTCCCAAAAAAAGTTAAAGAATCAAATTAACAAACATAGTCTTAATCTAATATCTAGACACAATAAGAAAAATCAAGAAAACTTTATCAACATTGATCCTAGGTGGAGAACTAAGAAATGAGCAGTGTATCCCCCAAAGAAATTAAAGAAGAATTTATGAGAAGTAAAATTGGGATTGCAGGAATCGGAATTTTGGTAGTGTTAATTTCAATTTCCATTGTGGCAATTATCGTCATACCTAATGAAACTTTTAGTCAATGGAATAATCCTGGAAGTTGGATATCTTATCCAAAAGTAGCCATTCCAGTTTGGGTTAACTTGTTCCTTGCTGAAAAGATTCCTGAACATAAAATTATTGATGAACCAATAAAACAAAAGGAAACATCAGGGAATATCTCTAGGATCTCTCATCTTTTTGGATTAAATTTTGCTTATGATGATTTTCCTAATGATTTTATCTATGAATACACTGCAGAATACACTGGATCTCCTCTTTTAGAAATTTCTGTTATTCGACCGGATGGAATAGAGTTAGAACTTGTAACTACATCTCTTCCATACTCAAATACAGGAGCAACTCATACAGAAAGAATTTTTTCAACTGATGAATCCATCAGGAAAAAACTTTTCCTTCAATCAGAAAAATTTAGTTTTGAAATTAATAGACTATCTTCAGAAGATATTGTTTTTTCAAAACAAAATATCAATAACCCCCTCAAAGGAGATTATGTCTTTGTGGTTAATCTTTATGGGATAGATTCAGAAAATGAAATCACAGATTCGGTCTTAATTGTCGGCGGCAAGGCTTTTGGAATTATGGGGACAGATGAGCTTAGAAGAGATTTGGCCGTAGGATTACTTTGGGGAACACCGTTGGCGTTATTCATTGGGATTGTGGTTGCCATTGCCTCCGTTATCATGGGTTTGCTTTACGGAGTGTATGCAGGATACAAAGGAAGAAAAACCGATGAAGTGATGATGAGATTCAATGATGTGATTTATGCCCTTCCAGCTTTGCCATTTCTAATAATTTTATCTGTCACAATAAGCAATAGCATATTTTTGATGATAGGGTTTTTGACAATATTTGGATGGGTGGGTGTTGCCAAGGTTTCAAGAAGCATGGCACTCCAAATAAAGACTAGAGGGTATATCGATGCAGCACAAATGATGGGACAAAAAAAATCCCGGATTATTTTAAGACATATTTTACCCCAATTGCTCCCATATGCCTTTGCCAGTATTGCAATATCAGTTCCTGCAGCAATTACTACAGAAGCGGGTCTTAGCTTCCTGGGTTTGGGGGATCCATCGTTTCCAACATGGGGACAAATTTTACATGATGCAAATGTGTATGGAGCAGCATCAAGAGGTCTATGGTGGTGGATTATGCCACCAGGAGTTATGATTGCAATAACAGGTTTGGCATTTGTGTTTATTGGAAACGCGCTGGATGTAATTGTAAATCCAAAGCTAAGAAGGTAATCAGTTATTCAAACTAAATTTTCGAATTAGATCTATTGTGGAATCGCTAAGTTTTATCGTATAAGTGGCACATTTTGGATCCTTTGTCTCAGATAACGTTTCAGCAAAAATTGCTTTTTCTTTATTTGATTCAATAGAAGAATCAGATTCACTTACACATAAAGGAAATTGTTTCATGTTAAGATTTTGTTGTTGTAAGAAATCAATGAATTTTTTATAACTTTCAGTTTCCCCCCAACGCAAGTTTTTTTCTTCACAAACACCTATCCAAACATCAAGACTGTTCTGATAGAGAACTTTTTTTCTAAGATCCTCTAAGGTCATAATCGAATTTTAGAAATCAGCGCGTTGCATTTTGGAACCACATCTAGGACATGAGCCTCCACCATGCTTATTGCTACACACTAAGCAAACATATCTAACTTTAGCGCTACCACCAGATCCTGATCCAAAGAATCCTCCACCGCCAGATTCACCATACCCTCCCATCCTAGTCATTGCACGTCTCCTAAGTAAAAGAGGGAATACAATAAAGATTCCAAGTGCTGCAGCTAAGCCCCATGGAAATGGAAGGATCATTTGTAATCCTATACTAATGGCTAATGAGGCAAAAAGGAAAATCAAGTATGTTTTAAAATTAAACAATTCATTGACAATACCTTTAAAATCCTTATAAAGTTTTGTCAGTATTTCTTATTTTACCATCATAAAATTCAGAGATTGTGTAAAATTTGGAATTAAATAATTTCAAGTTTTATAGAATTTCCTTTACTATCCCATGCAAAAATATCATCATCATCATATGGGTATTGAACTATTAATGAAACTAAACCGAAAAAATTGTGTAGATCAGTTAAAGAAGGTTCTGCAGTTCCACTAGGATGTGAATGAACAATTCCCACATAACTCATATCAAAAGGAAGAAACGAATGAGGGAAGCCGGCAAATGTTGGGCCACTATGACTAAATGGTGGAATCACTAGTCCATCAATCAAAATAGCACCATCTTTAGATTTTCCTTTAAGGATCAAAATGCCTTCATTTGGATGCTTAATTTTACAAAAAGAAGAAATACTATCAAAAACATCTTTTTTTACAGAAACGCTTCTTTCAAATTTTTTCTTTTTAAAAAGCATGTTTATTATTCCCATTCAATTTTAATTAAATTACTGATAATCCTGTTATAGTGTATTCAGTATTTGAGAATTTTTTAAGCAGTCTCTCCACATTGTTAATTTTTTGGGGGATCATGATGGAATTTTCAGAAAGATCCTTTTTAAATAAAGTAATTTTATTTTCAGCATCTTTTTTTTGTTCTATTAATTTTTCCAATTGATGTTCATGAGAACATAATTCTTTATTTTCTAACTCTTGGAGATCTTTTTGGATTTTTTTCTTTTTTTCCAAATAATCCGTAACTTTTCCAATAAGATGTTCCAAAGATTCCTCAGTTTCTGTAATGCTAGTCATGGATTTATCAACATCCTTAACCGATATGGAACCAGATGAAATACCTTTTTTTACATTTTCTAAAATTACTATTATTGAGTCATTGTTTGATGGAGTTAGTACTTCAAATGGATTATTAATCAAGTAATTCAAGAGAGTTTTTTGATCTTTATCTAAAGAAGAAACATACTCATATCTGCTCAAAGGTCGGGAGATTTTGGTAAATTGCACACCAATTTCTTCCATAATTTGATGTTTGGAGTCCTCAAAGGAATCAAGATGATTCTTTGTTTTTAAAAATTCCTCGTATTTTTTACTTGATTTTATTTGGTTTATGATCTTTTCTAAATCCATGATTTTTTTCTGAGAAGAATTTATCTCAAGTTCTAATTCAGAAATCCTTGTGTTTTTTTCTACAGTATCTTCTTTGATTGCTTGAACTTCACCTAATAAATTAGAAATCTCTTCGAATGATGTTTTAGATTCTTGAAAATTTTGAATCAATTTTTGGATTTCACTTCTAAAAGAATTCATATCAGCCAAAATTCCTTTTAGTTCTTCAGCGTATTTTTTAGCAAAAATATGAATGACACGAGTTTGTCTCCCAAGAACATCACCTATTTTTTTTAATTTTTGATTCAGTGTATTATTAACTTCCAGGGCATCATCAAAAGACGTTACCTCATTCAGACTTGAAGCCTCTTTTTTTATTACATCAATTACTTGTTTTTTCCCTCTTACAACAATTATTCTAAGATGCTTATCAATTTCATCTACACTGAGATTGTCTTTCTCCAAATTATTTACGATAGTGGAAAGTTCTTTGAGAAGTGGATTTATTTTATTTCTGAATGACTTAATTTCTGAAAGTGTTTGATCATGACGCAAATTTAAAAGATCTTTTGTAATTTTTTGAACCTCAGTTAATTGAATATCCTGTTTTTTCATACTCTCTTGTGGAGTAATTTCTGACTTCTTTTTCCCCCATCCAAATACCATTTGTAAGGGTAAGTTTATCGAGGATAAATGTTTTAGAAAATCAAAATTTCGTTATAATCTATTTAAATATAAAAAGAATATTAAATTCAAAAATATAGGCACAGACATGTCTAAATTTAAAATCTAGACAAAAAATCAAAAATCATGATAAAAAATTCACAAAAATCTTTCCATACAGGAACTGTAAAAAAATCAATCATAATCAAGACACCCAAACAAAAAGTTTGGAAAAAAATAAGCAACATCATAGGATTGCCAACATGGCTTGTAGATGTTAAAAAAACAATTTTCCTTTCAAAGAAAAAGAGAGGAATAGGGGCAATTCGTGAAATTACTTTTGATGATGGAAACACCATAGAAGAACACATTGTTGCTTGGAAAGATGGGGAATATTTTACATATGTTGCCACTGAGGGGCTTCCTCTAAGAGCATATGTTGCAACAATATCAATAAAACCAAAATCTAAAAATTTGTGTTTGCTTACATGGCAATCTTATATTAATAGTGAAAAAATGACAGAAAAGCAATTTCTTGAATTTTTGGTATTTATGGGAACATTTTATGAAACATCTTTAGCAAATTTAAAAAAAGAACTAGAAAAATAATTACCAAATCAAAGTGTAAATACAGTAAATAGCAAATCAAAATATGAGCGACATAAGATTTATCATGATTGGTTCAGCTGTTATATTTTCAGGATTTGTAATTCTAGGAATTTTTGGAGAAAACTTTCAATCAGCAAATATTGAAACGTCTGAGTTTGGAATTTGTTTCCAATATTTCGAAGATAGGGAACCCATTCAAATTGACTGTGAAAATAAAATGTTTGAACAAACACTATTCTTTGGCATAGTTGTTTCCATATTAGTTTCCGGAGTATTGTTACTAATCAAAGGATTGCGAGGGGACTGGGACAGTAAAGTAAAACCAGAAGACATGGTTGGGCCAAGTAAAGATAATCGTTCAGATGGTAGTCCATCTGATTAAAATAAATAAAATCACATTAGGATTTTTCAGATAATTGGTTTTTTTCTGTATTTTCTTCTATGTCTTCCTCTAATCTCTGAAAGTATACCTCTTCGTATGGCATTTCTAAAACATGTTTACAAAATTTACATTTAACCCTTAAGTAGGAATTGAGTGTGATTGCTTAAATTTTGAGCACAATGTGTAGTTTTCTGTTTATGTTTGTTCAATTAATTTTTTCAAGTTTGAAAACAACGATTCAATCTCAGCCATTCTTTCATCGAACTGATCATCAGTTAAGGACTCAGGTTTAACGATAGTCACTATAACTTCAGACTCATCTCCACTTGGAATCACCCTCATCGGAATTTCCCACTTTGCCTCATTGTCAACATATAGGTGATCTAAAATTCCAAAGGTTCTGTTTTCTTTGAAGGTCAAATTAGCACTCCCACGCGGTGTAGAGAAAGACCATGAACCATCATTATTTTTTTGAGCGTCAGGAATCATTTGTGATGGAGCGTTTAAAATAACATCAAAAACATCTCCTGTTTTTCTACTAACAGACATAGTAATAGTCCTGGACCTTACCATACTCAGTGATATTTGATTGGGTTAAAAAGCATGTTGTAGAAGTTATAAGTTATAAGAAGATCTACCAAAGTTATATAATTTGTAATATTGCTACTAATGCAAAATTCTCATATAATATGAGCAAAATCAAGCATTGTGTTAAAATTTAGATTAATAACATTTTTTGTATTTATGGGAGTTTATTCATTGTCATTCCAAATTGGAGCAATGTCAGAAGTATCACCAGAAGATGCAAGTGGTTTTATTCAAGAATTCTTATCCTCAACACAAAACATAGATGGACTTGGAATTTTCTTCAATAACATTTCAGCTTCACTGCCAATGTTCATTCCAGGAGCGGGAGTAGTTCTTGGGATTTATTCGGCATGGTCAACAGGGTATGGTTTTGCTGCATTTGCTACAGTAGCACCAGATTTGGCGAACGTAGAACCTCTATCTATTTTGTTTAATTCATCATACGGGGCAATAGAATTAGTAGCATATTCAATTGCAATGTCAAGGAGTTTTCACATAGTTTATTCTCTTGTGAAAAGATCAGCCCATACATTATTGATAAAACCAAGTTTGATAGAGATTGGAATTGCGACAGGACTGTTATTGGTTGCAGGGTTCGTAGAGGAATACATGATAACCCTCTCTTAGTAAGAAATACATTCATAACAAAATGGACTCAATTAAAAATTGAATGTGTTTTTTCTAACAATCATCTTTTTTGTCCGTAATATTTGAATTTCTAGGATTGATAAAATTTTCATAAATATAGACCCAGGGATCTAAATTGATATTACTCAGGTGTTCCTGAATAATTTTTCCTTTTGCAATATTGTCTTTTTCATCAAAATTATTCATGACTTAATAATATCATACTTGTTAATAAAATTCTCTTTTTCTAAGAACAAAAAGAGTTTTGCTCCAAAATGCACTTAGGTCTTTTTGACTCGTTCTTAATTGGAATATATCTTGAATGTCCAAAAGGAAGATTTTGCTATTTCCTAGTTTTCCTGTGCTTGCACGAGAAGATTTAGAATTTCGGTTACGCCAATATCAATAAACATGATTTTGATTTTTTCCTTGAAATTTTGCATTACTGATATTTCCTTTAGTTTTTTTATGATTTTGTAAAAACTATCTTTGTTGAAAATACCATCAAATATTTTGGAATAATAAAGACTGCTTTTTATTTATCTTATAAAGGCAAGTGCCTTTACAATGTCGGTTTTACTTATTATTCCAACTAAATTCCCATTTTTTGATAAGACTCCTGCACCATTGATCTTTTTGTCAATGAGTAACTGGCCTGTTTTAGCTAGATCATCATCATAATTTACCGAAAAAATGTTTTTACTCATTATTTCGGAGGCCTTCATGCTCCCTCCAAAACCTGATTCGGATACAAATCCTTTTCGTGGAAAAATCACCGAAATTAAAGGGTCATTATTGTCAATTACATCATCCTCCTGTCCGAGTTTTAATGAAGTGTAAAAAAGATCTCTAAAAGTAATCACCCCCTCAGGAATTTCATTTTTGTTACGTAGTATAATACGTGAAATTTTCTCATCAATCATTTTAGATACGATTTTTGATAATGAAGAATCAGAATATTGCCAAGCATAATAAGGCGTCATGTATTCCCCAACAGATTTTTTATCTTGAAATGCGAATGCAAAATACTTGACAAGGTCAGTTTTGGTAACAATTCCTTGAACATCACCATTTGATGTAACCACCAAGGATCCTATTCCACACTCTAGTATTTTTTTAGCACATTCATTTAATTCAGTATTATCATTTATTGAAATGATTTTTTTAGAAATTTCAGACAGAGGAATCTCTCCTAATTTTCTCTCAGATTCATCAGTAAGTAAAAACATACCCAAGTCTTTTTCTGTTACAATTTCAGTAATTATGCCATTATTTTCTACCAATAGTCGACTAATCTTCTCTGATAGCATTTTTTTTAAAACATCTGAAAGATTTGAAGATTGGCTAATGGTTATAGGCTTACTCGTATAATTTTTGACAGTACCCATAATATTTTTGAAAAAAGAGGTAATAAAAAACGAAAGGTCATTTCCAAAACTAGAAACTCAAAAGGCTTTTCATTATTCTATCTTTAGATTTTGGAATTTTGCTCAAACCTTTACGATTTTTTGCCACGTGCCTTGGTTCTAAGCACCGCTTGACAACACAAACATCTTATTTTTTCAGTGGTTAAAAAAAGGCCACAAAAGGTGCATCTCTTTTGCCCGAGTCGATATCTGACCCTGTTGGGAACTGGATCAGCCTTGTGCATAACACAGATGCCTCTGCATGTTCTCGCCATTAAATTTCACCTCCTAATTTTTTTCTTATTTCTTTTGCTCGATCTCGAATGGTTACGGCGCTTATTCCAGAAGCTTCTGCTATTTTGATTTGAGAAATCTTTTCTTTGTTTTTAAAAGCAGCTAAATGCACAACTGTTGCCGCCATAGCCATGGGATTTTTGCTTGTGCTTATTCCAGAATCCTGTACTGTTTGCACCAGTCTCAAAGCATCTCTTCTTGTTTTGTTTCCTGCACCTATAGAATTAGAAATTCTCTCGATAAAATCAACAGGGCTGAAAGATTCTGGATTTACATCAAGTTCCTTCATCAGAAACCTGTAGACTCTTTGCAAGTATTTTCTTTTGACATTTCCTGCAATAGCAACATCCTGAAGAGTGCGTGGAGTGTTGGTTAACCTGCAAGCAAGATATATTGTTGCGCAAAGGATGCCCAAAGTTGAACGACCGCTGAGAATCTTTTTTGCAGCAGCCTTCCTAAACAAATATGCAGATTTTTCTACTACAACATCTGGAAGACCAAGCTTTGATTTCATGGCATCAAGGATAGTAAATGCTTTGTTAAATGACTGGTACTTTTGTTTATACTTGCTATTTCTATCCCATAACCTCAACCTATGAAAGATCCTAACATTTTCAGACGAAAGGCTTTTTCCCGTAGAATCTTTATTAGACCTTTCAATAGTTGTCGAAAGCCCCATATCTGAAATCTTTAGAGTTAGTTTCTGGCCTGTACGAGTATTTGATTCATATTCTTCTTTGGAAAAGCCTGTATGCTCGGGACCAATATCAACCGGTTTTTCTAAAATTACGGAGCCACAGCTACCACAGGTGATTTCTCCTGTGATGAAATCTGTAATCGGATAGAGGTTTTTACAATTTTTTTCATGAAGTATTGCCATCATCACTCATACCTCCTCCAATTTTGTGAAATTTCTCTGCTCAAAGTGAAATCACAAATCAATCCATTTTCTAGACAAAGGTCAGATTCAGATGTGCTAGATGACATACAAAAGATTCTGGTTTTTATTTTAGAAGTTATAAGAAATTTTGTATCATGATGATCCTCTTTAATTTGATGAAATGATTTTTGTTTCATGATTCATCTGCATCGTTAAAATATTTAAGATAGGGATAACAATTTGAACTAGTGCTAATTATTGTATAAGATTGCTGAAGATTGATAATTTTTTAAAAATAAAAAAAGGTTTAGTCCAGATTTAATGGAATACTGGCACTTCCCCATGGTTCAGTTATTCTGAATACATAATCCTTGGATGGGTCATATTCAAATTCGGTTCCACCATAGCCAATGTTAGGACCAAAGAATATGCTAAATGTTTTTGATTCCCCAGGTTTGATAACTATTAGTCCACTTGTAAAGTCCGTTGAAGAATACTTGTATGCCTTTTGACCATTCCATACATCATAGTTACATACTGCAGGTCCAGAACACATTAATTCCAAATTTTTATCACTAATGTTTTCCACCAACATATCAATGGTCAAGTAGGCTGCACCCGATTCACTTATTTCCAATTCAGGACCAGGAAAATAGAACTTTGCAGAACCGACATTATATATTTCGGAATTTCTCTTATAGTCCAGAATTTGGATTCTGTGTTTTACTTCTTTTTCACAATTGAGGCGATCATATGCTTTTTTGATCTCTTGGCATTTTTGTAACTCATCTTGTAGTGAAGATAACTCAGAATCATCACTTACGTCAGATTTAGATTCATCTTTTGTGCTAATTGAAATCAATCCATTTTTTATCATGAATTGAATTCCTTGGACAAAAGAATTGTCATCAATATCGCCTTTTGCCCACCATCCAGCGTTATTTTTTACCCATTCTGGAACTTTCTGAGCTTTTTCTTCAGAGATATTCGTAGGTGGGATAACAATTATTCCTTCTTTTATCAGAAATTGAATCCCTTGAAGAAACTCAGATTCTGAAATTGTTCCGTCGGACCACCAACCAGCGTTATTTTTTACCCATGAGGGGATTTGTTCAGCACTTGCTTGCTGAGCAAATGTCCCTATCAACATCATTGCGGCTATTACTGCAACTTTTGATTTCATTACAAAGTTTTTTGTTTCATCATATTTAAGCTGGTGCTAATTATTATTCTAGTGCTAAAAAAATATCATGTACATAGTGCCAAACCCAAAAAACCCTTTAGGGGGTTTTTAAACAATAAAAAAAAATTCATTCTATGAAGAATTACAAAGATTTTTTGAACCATCAAAATATGAATTCAATTCCAGAAATTACACAAGCCGATATCAGGCAATATGTTTTAGAAAGATTTGAAGAAATAAAGGAAAATTCATCTATGGATGAGATTATAAAATTCCATTCACATAACAAGTATCTATTAATGGCACATAACCAAGAAAAATTAAAAATCCTTGGAAATATTGTGGCAAACCATCAAAAAAAAAATATTAGCGAACTAATTTTAGACTATGAAAATCACCTGAAGATAATTTTAGAGAAAACGCCAACAGTAAAAACACACATTAATGTTCTAATGCATATTTTTGGATTTTTTGGAAAATATTTCAATCAAATTCAGAAAAAGGAGTTTTTGGATCTTATCAAGGAATACAGAGAAGACAAAATTACTTTAGGCAGGATTCTTTGTTTAATTGAGCCGATAACATATCAAATCAATACAACCTATTTGGTAAGTCAGACATATTTTCTTCTTTATGCCGAATCAGTAATCAATAATTTTGATGAGATAACTCCACACATATTCAACATAAAAAAAGAATTGCACGGTTATGAATAAAAAAGCCCTTTTTCTTTTTAGGCGAGATTTAAGACTTGACGATAATATAGGCTTAATTCAATCTCTTGTCAATTCTGAAACAGTAATTCCTTGTTTCATTTATGATATTAATTTGATAAAAAATTCAAAAGTGCAAAAACACAGATGGGATTTTCTTAATCAATGCCTCAGTGATTTGAGTGATCAACTAAAATCGAAAAAAAGTAACTTGCAGATATTCACAGGAAATCCATCAGAAATCATTAAGAAAATTATGTATGATCAAAAAATAGACTCTGTTTATTGTAATATTGATTTTTCAGAATATTCTAAAAAAAGGGATGAAATGATTTTTCAGATATGTCAAAAACATGATGTGTCTTTTCACGGCTATCTAGATTTCCTACTTCTCAACCCAAATGAAATTAAAACGGCTGAACTTAAACCATATACAATTTATTCCCATTTTTTTAAAAAAGCAAAACAATACCCTATAAGAAATATTTTGAAAAATTCGTTTCATAATTATTCCAATGTATCCATATCCGATGAAAAGATTCAAGAGTCACCAATTAGTGGCATTGGAATCCCTGGTGGAAGGTATGAGGGATTAAAAATTCTAAAAAATTTAAAGAATTTTAAAAACTATTCTAGTAGTCGTGATTTCCCAAGTCAAGACACTACACAAATTTCACCCCATAACAAATTTGGAACAGTTTCAATAAGAGAAGTAATTTTTGAAATTCAGAATGCTCTTGGCAAGGATCATGTTTTGATTAATCAGATCTATTGGAGAGAATTTTTTCATCACATTCTTTTTCATTTTCCATATTCTAGAACTAAATCATTTAAGAAAAAATTTGAGAATATTTCTTGGTCAAAAGATCAAAACAAATTTCAGGCATGGAAAGATGCTCAAACAGGTTTTCCAATAATAGATGCTGGAATAAGAGAGCTGAATTCAACTGGATTTATGCATAACAGATTAAGAATGATAGTGGCCTCTTTTTTGACTAAAGATCTGCATATTGATTGGAGGTTAGGAGAAAGGTATTTTGCAGACAAACTAATTGATTACGATCCTGCAGTAAATAATGGAAATTGGCAATGGGCAGCTTCTACTGGTTGTGATGCAGTTCCATATTTTAGAATATTCAACCCATGGAGACAACAAGAAAAATTTGACCAAAAATGCACATACATAAAAAATTGGATTCCCGAATTACAAAACTGTTCTCCTAAACAAATCCATAATTTTTGGAAAATTCATCCAGAAGAGCTAGACTATCCTAAACCTATCGTGGACCATAAAGAAGAAGCAAAAAAATCTAAAGAAATTTTTCAAAAAGTTTGAAAATTTAGATTGGTCTTCCCTTGTGCTGATAGTCTATGACTTTGTGAAACAAGTTATGTGATGCCACTATACCAACAATAGCTATGGAAATTCCAATAAAGTTTCGAACAGTCATCAGAATGTTTGGCTCATGTGCGATTAAAGACATTTGAAAAGCAATATGGAAATTGTCAAATAGCCAAAACGCCAAAGTGACCCAAGTTAGAACCCCTGCTATCAGATAACCTAATCTTGTTTTATTGTAAACAAACAAAATCGCAAATGCGATGGTGACATACCAAACTCCAGAAGCAAGTAACCATACTGGTTCATAAACTTCTTGCCTGTCATCAAGCCAATAATAAGTAGAGCCACAGATAGCATATGCAATTAATGTAACAATTAGTATTTTTTGATTAATTTTGAAGCCTGTTTTTTCCTCTTTAGGGTAAATTTCAGGAGGGGTTGCTCTCATTTCCTTTGTCGCTATATCGATAGATTGTAAAACAGATTTTAGTTGTAGCGGAATAATTTTTGTTATTTCATCATTTCGCACAATCGTGTCATGAACAAGACTGTCTATCAGAGGTCTTGCGAGAGAGGCTTTTACTGGAGTAATCAGGTCAACCCAATAGGACGAAAGGCGCGTTGTCAGAAAAGGAATTTGCAACACAAAGAGATTCTTGTTCAAATATGCAGCATAGATCCTCATAAGTTCTTCATAAGTCATTTTATCTGGTCCTCCTATATCGAAAACTTTTCCAGTTGTTTCTGGGTGTTCAAGGCACCCGACTAAATATTCAACTACATCATCTACTGCAATAGGCTGAGCCAAAGATTTAACCCATGATGGACAAACCATCACTCTTAAACGCTCTACCAAATACCTAAGCATGGCATATGAACCGCCCTGAGACCCTATAATCAAGGATGCACGTAATTCAGTAACAGGGATATTGCCAGATGCAAGAATTTCTCCAACTTCTTTTCTGCTTCTCATATGAGGAGACAGTTCTAAACTATCATTTACTAAGCCACCAAGGTAAATAATGCGCTTAACACCAGCAGAGGTAGCAGCCTTTAGAAAATTCTGAGATTGTATTTTTTCTCGTCTCGCAAAATCTTTCCAATTTTCTTTGCTTCCTTCCATAGAGTGAAGCAAGTAATAAGCAACTTCTATACCCTGGAGGGATTCGGTTAATTTTTCTAAATTAAAAACATCAGTTTCCAGAAATTTCACATGTGGAATATCATTTAGTTTTTTTCTCGACATCCCTTTTACATCATAGCCACTTGAGACTAGTGCGGACAAAAGTTTTGATCCGATAAAACCAGTGGCCCCCGTTACCAAAATAGAGTAAGGCTTAGGACTATTCGGGGTTGTTTTGGAAATTTCTTGAGACATTTTTCATATTGCACCAGTTTTTAGCTGTTTTCTCTCTTTTTTTTCTTTTTTTACTTTTAATAGAATATTTTTTACATCTGTCGGAAAAAAATCATCTAAAGAAGTATATTTTCCAGATACACTGCTAATTTCTGTTGTTTCATTCAAAAAATGATTAAAAACTATAATAAATTGTTCTAAAAATTCAAAAAATCTTTTTGAACGCCTATTCACCCTTTTTCTAAGGATTTTACTCGAACTTTTCTTATTAAATTCATTTTGAGCTTTTTTCAAACGTTTTTCTAGTATTACTCCTCGGTTAAAATTATATGT
>Ga0210081_1000057_pt1 | contig 25535 bp, 21 predicted proteins | sample White_ThreeSqA_D_FD_185589 | JGI IMG/M metagenome (GOLD analysis project Ga0210081, IMG submission 185589) | Wetland microbial communities from the San Francisco Bay, California, USA, that impact long-term carbon sequestration -... | ecosystem: Environmental > Aquatic > Marine > Wetlands ...
TGTCGACGCGGCAGTCGCCGCCGTGAATTTCATCGCGAAGCAGTTGTTTGTCGACGGTCGCCTGCTGGCCAGTTTCAAGGACGGCGAGGCACGCTTTCCCGCCTACCTGGACGACCATGCTTTCCTGCTGGATGCATTGCTCGAAGTACTGCAATCGCGCTGGGACAGCGGGCATCTCGTGTTCGCCGTCGAGCTCGCGGAGTTGTTGCTGGAACACTTCGAGGATCCAGAGGACGGCGGCTTCTTTTTTACAGCCAACGATCACGAAACGCTTATCCATCGCCCGAAACCCCTGGCCGACGAGGCCGTGCCGTCCGGCAACGGCATCGCCGCATTCGCGTTGCAGCGCCTGGGATTCCTGCTCGGCGAGACGCGCTATCTCGATGCCGCCGAACGTTGCCTGCGTGCAGGTTGGCGGGCGCTGGCGGAATATCCTCATGGCCACGTGAGCCTGCTGACGGTGCTCGAGGAGTATCTCGAGCACCCGGAAATCGTCGTGATTCGCGGCGATGCGGATGAGATCGCACGCTGGCGCGACGCCGCGGCCAAGGTCTATGCGCCGCAACGGCTCGTTTTCGCAATCGATGCCGACGCCAGCGACCTGCCCGGTGCGCTCGCCGAGCGGCGCGCCAGCGACGGGGAAACCATTGCCTATCGCTGCCTCGGCACGCATTGTGAACTGCCGGTCACCACCTGGGAGGCCCTTGCCGCGCAGCTGAGCGGCGCTTAAGCCTCGCGCGCGGCATCGGCATGGCATTATTGGCACTGCGCGCGCAGCGCCACCAGCCACAGGGAAACCGATGCCAGACGAATACAAGTACAAGGCGTTCATCAGCTACAGCCATGCAGACCGGCGCTGGGCGAAGTGGCTGCACCGTACACTCGAGACGTATCGTCCGCCAGGACATCTCGTCGGCCAGACCACGGAGATGGGTCCCATACCGGCCCGCCTGGCGCCGGTGTTCCGCGATACCGACGACCTGCCCTCGTCGCCCGATCTGTCGGGCAGGATACGGGCGGCTTTAACGGAGTCTCACACCCTCATCATCATCTGTTCTCCGAGTTCGGCGAAATCGCTGTGGGTCGACCAGGAAATCCGGATGTTCCAGCAACTGGGCCGCGCAGAGCGCATCTTTGCGCTGATTGTCGCAGGCGATCCCGTTGCGGCGAACAGTGACGCCGACTGCTTTCCGCCGGCACTGCGCATCGCCCATGACAACGAAGGAAACGCCCTGGGAAAAGCCGCCGAACCGATCGCGGCCGACGCTCGCAAGGAAGCCGGCGGGCGGTCCAACGCCCGCCTCAAGCTGATCGCCGGCCTGCTGGGCGTCGGGCTCGACGACCTCAGGCAACGCGAGATGCAACGCCGGAACCGCCGCCTCGCGATGCTTACCGCCGGATCGCTTGCTATTACCGTCGTCACCAGCCTGCTGGCCGTGGCCGCGATCCAGGCACGCAACGAGGCCGACCAGCGCCGCCAGCAGGCCGAGGACCTGCTCGGCTTCATGGTCGGCGACCTGCGCGAGCGCCTCGAGCCGATCGGCCGCCTCGACCTGCTCGAGGAGGTCGGCGACCAGGCGATGCGCTATTTCGCGACCGTCAAGCTGGGTGACCTGACCGACGAGGAACTGGCGCGCCAGGCACAGGTAATGACGCAGCTCGGGGAAATCCGCATCAGCGAACTGCAATACGCCGAGGCGCAGGCCTCGTTCGAGGCCGCCTTTGAGCGCAGCTCGGCGCTGTTCGAAAACGATCCTGGCAACGGCGAGCGCCTGTTCGACCGCTCGCAGGCGGAGTTCTGGGTCGCGTTCGTGTACTGGCGAACAGGTGAACTCGCCACCGCACGCGACTGGCTTGCGCGTTATCTTGCGAGCGGCATTGAGCTCTCGAGAATGGATCCGATGCGCGACGACTGGGTCCAGGAGGTGGCCTACGGCTATCACAACCTGGCGGTACTGGATGTCGAAGCCGGCAACCTGGACGCTGCGGCCGCCGGCTTCGAAAGCGAGCTGGACACGCTGCAAGCGCTGCAGGAAACAGATCCCAGCCATGCACGTCTCTACGATATTGCCGACGCGATTTCCTGGCTGGGCAATATCGCGGTCAGCCGCGGTGAGCTACATGATGCACTCCCGTATTTCGAGCGCAGTGCCACGGAATCGCAAGCCTTGAGCGACACGGACCCGAGCAACCGGCAATGGCAATACAGTCTCGCTTATGCCCTGCTGCGCGTGGCCGAAGTTGCGGCGATCACCGGCGACCTCGCCAACGCGGCTAACGTCGTACAGCGATCGGTATCAATCTTCGATTCGCTTGCCGTGCTGGACCCCGACAATCGGGAATGGCAGCGGGCGAGGATGAATGCCTGGATACTGAACGGTGAAATCCTCGCTGCACGCAGCGACCTCGAAAACGCCGGGCCGTACGCGGAACAGGCTATCGCGCAACTCACCGAACTACTCGTGTCTGAACCGGCCGACACGCGCGTAAGCGAGCATCTGGCCGACGCTTATATGTTGCTGGCCTGGATCGCCACTGACGAAGACGACGGTGAACTGGCGCTCGTGGCGAGTGAGCAGGCACTCGACAACCTGCTCGCAATGCAGAGCGCGGGCATGCTGAACACGATACGCACCGGAAAACTGGCTTCGGCTTATGTTCTGCGCGGGGAAGCCCTCATGGCAGCGGGCGATGCGGAAGCGGCCGCCACGGCGTGGCAGCATGCGCTCGACCTGCTGGAAGCGAAGGCCGCTGATGCCACGACCCATTACCTGCTCGATCCCTGGACCAGGGCACTCGCGCTGACAGGGCGCACAGACGAAGCGGCCGCAGTCCGCGGCCGCCTCGAGAATGCAGGTTACAGTCCGGTCAGGCCCTGGCCGGATCAGTTCTCATTGCGAATCGTCGGGTCGAAGGAATAGGTCTGGCCGCCGCTGCGCGCCTGGTAGGAGATCGTGTACGTGTGATCTGCCGAATGCACGGGTCCGGTGATCTCGGCCAGGCTGTCGTCGACGTTCATGACCGACTTGTTGGCATTCGAGTTGTCAATGCTCAGGCCCGAGAAATCACCAGTGCCATTCGGGTTGGATGGCGTATAGGGCACGTTGTCGATCGTCACACCGGTGAACACCCAGGCGCTATCGCTGATAACCCATTTCACACCGTCCTTGTCATCGCTTTTCTTGACGACGACCGGATCCGGGTCGCAGGTCACGGTCGGTGGCGTGGGCGCCGGGTTCGTCGTTATCGTTACATCGACTTTTTTCTTGCTCGGCATGTTGTTCTCCTTTGTTGTTTTAGATTTACGGTCGCATCTTGCCGTTTGGTATTTTCATATTAGTACAAAAAACAAATCGCGACCGGGCTAGTTCCCGAGCCGCCAGATCTCGCCCTCCTCCAGCGCCCGCTCCCGGTGCATGATCAGCCAGTCAGCGTGCTCCATCAGGGCCGACCGTCCCAACGCGTAGAGGACCTGCCGTTGCTCCGCGAGGTCGCGTGCTTCCTGCAGTCGCCGGTACGCGTTGCCGAAAATACGCAGCATGAGTTCATATTGCTTGATCAGTTCCTTGGTCGCGGTAGCGTACGCATATCCCTCGCGAACCGCGAATAACAGCAATAGCCCTCCCATGCCGAGTTGCAGCCCCGCGTCGACTGAGCCCGACAGGACGTCGCCGAGCATCAGGAATACGATCACGATGACGATACTGGCGGCGAGGCTCACCCGGCCGAGCCCTTCGGTCAGGCGATGACGGCCGGCCCGGGCGGCCGCTGTTCTCGCGTAGTAGCCCAGTTGCCCGGTCGACTGGCTGCCAACCCATTCGGCGAGTACGAAGTGAAATGCGTCCGTCCCCCGATTGCTCACGGCGTCGCTGCGCAGTCCGGCGCCACGCATCGCGTTGCGTATCCAGCCGAGCTCCGGGTCTTCGCTTTGCAGGAAGCAGTCCTGCGCGTTTTGCCAATCCGGCTCATTGGTGACGCCCGCCGCGGCCCAGTAGAGCTGCACGCGCAAGCCCTCCGCCAGCGTCCGGTATTCGAGGTATTTCTGTTGCCAGCGGCGCTGCCTTGCAAACTTTTGCAGGCCGACTGCCGCCGCAAAGAACAGCAGGAAAAAGAGCATGAAATGGGATGTGGACTGCAGGTCCGTATAGAGGATGAACATCAGGCCCATCAGGAACGCGAGCACATGAACGATGCGCAGTACCAGCAGGGTCTTGCGCTGGTAATGAATCGCGAGCCAGTCGGCAAGACCGTACAGGTAGTCGATCCGTCCGACGCCGCTTTCGCGAACACTGGCCGGTGCTTTGTCCAGCAACGAGTCGCAACCGGATTGCATACGGTGCGCGTGAGCCCGCACGTCCTCACTGAAGGTGCAACCCCGTTGCAGCACGTGCTGATGCTGTTCCGGCAGGGTCGCCGAGCGCGGATTGTCGGCATCCTTGGTGAACCAGACTGCATCGAGCGGCTGCAACCCGGGCACCGGTGAACCGTCCTCGACATTGCGCGAACACGCAATGTGATAGATCAGGTCGCTTTCGTCATCGACGAGCATTTCGTGAACGGCCTGACCTTTTGCGTGTCCGCGCATGTAGCGATCGTGATGAAATGTGACGACCTGTGCCGTGCCGCCCAACTCCTCGCTCGGCTTCCCGTCCCAGACGGCCAGCAGGATGTCGCAATGGGCGCTGAGGTAAGCGCCGAGCCGCGCGTACGCCGTCTCACCGGACACCGCACCGCTGTCGCTTTCAATGACGAACACCTCGCTGGCCGCGTCGGCGAGCTCGGCAAAATGCTTGCGGCCCTCGACCGTCACGAAATCCTCGAGGTAGCGCTCCGTCGGCCCCGGCAACGGCACGACCAGGTCGATGCCCAGCTCCAGTGCGACGTCGGCAGCCAGTTGATCTGCGCCCTCGGCCAGTGGCGAGGCCAGCACCAGGCGCCGCGCATCGCAGAGCTCGCCGAGTTCGATGAACAGCGCTCGGATGCGGTCACGAATGCCCGCTGTTTCAGCTGGTACCAGGTTGCGATGGCCGGTAACCGCGACGATCAGCGGCAGCGCGAACGCATCGCTCGCTGCGCGCGTACCCGGCACTAGGGATAAGCCGTCAGTTCGTTACCGGAGCGCGGCACGATGCGCGAATCGTCCGGCCCGCGAAATCCGACCGGCAGCGACGCGATCTCCGAGCCCGTATTGTGCTGCACCGCGAAGTGCAGGTGAGGTCCGCTGGAAATACCGGTATCGCCCGAGTCCGCGATGTATTGTCCGGCCGCGACCCGGTCACCCGGCTGCACGCGGATCGAGTCCCAGCTCAGGTGCGCATACACTGAAAAGCTGCCATCGTCGTGCAGGATACGCACGATGTTGGCAAGGTCGGCATATTTCCGCGCGTCAGTGCCGCCCTCGTAGTTTTTGCTCGCGACGTCGAATACGACACCGTCACGAGCTGCGACGACGTCGGTGCCAACCGGCATCGCGATATCGACGGCGAAGTAGCTATCCGGGGTCTGGTGCGTCGCGTTATCCGGGTAAGCCTGTGTGATGGCGTGGCGACTGCCTGCGGCGAACGGCGCGCGGTAGTTGAAAGCCGTATCGGGTGTCGCCGCCGGGTCCCCGGTCAGGTATTCGTACTGGTACACGACCCGCGGCGGCGTGGGGTTCTCGAGGTTCGCGAGGCGCACGAGCACGAATTCGGTGCGTGCCGGGACGACCCAGCGCAGCTCCTGGTCGGGATCCGGGAATTCGACCCCTTCGATCGTCGCGAAAGCGAGCGCAACCTCGACCGGGGCGTAGAACCGGTTGTCGGCGATAACCTCGATCGCAGCGCCGTCGTAGCGGTCGGTGACCGAGAAGCCGGACAGTCCCGCGCCGGTCTCGAGCTCGCGGACCTCGGTTACGTCCTGGCGCTCGGGTGGCCGGTCGGTATAGATCCACTCGCCGCTTTCACCCCGATACTTGTACATCGACTGGGCGCCGGCGAAACCGGCGGGCGGCATTGTCATCGCGAGCGCCAGCAATTGCAGCAACAGGACTCGCTTATGACCCAAAATCGATGCGCCTCCAGCCATCCGCCGTCCGGCGCAATTCATAAGCCGGCCAGTATTCATTGTCGGGCTTGAGCGTGATGATCTCGGTTGTTCCATTCCACGTCACGGTCTTCAGTCTGACGGACTCACGATGCTCCAGTCCGGCGATCGCGTCAATAAATGCCTGCAAATCCGGTGTCGGTATTTCATTGATCTCGACAATCCGCCTGCCGGCCCACAACCCGTAGCGCGTTGCCGGCGAGCCGTAACTGAAGTAGGCGACGTAAACGCCGTCGGTCGACACGCCGCGTTGCGCTGCCATGGCGCGGTGTGGATCCTGCAGCAGCGCGCCCGACCAGGAGAGAGCCCGGCTGATACCCTGCACGTCGAGCGCCACTGTCTGTACTTCGATCTCGCGGACTTCGCCATTGCGCCAGACGGTGACCGATACCTGGGGTTTCTGCACGGCATCCTCGAGCTCACGAAAAGACGTCACGACCTGGCCGTCGACTTCGAGGACGATGTCACCATTCTCGAGCACATCGGCGGCGGGCGTGCCAGCGACCAGCCGTATCACGTTCAGCGACCTGCGGTGCTGCGGATCGTTCTCCTCCAGGCGCTCTACCCATTCCTCGTCGACGCCCATCTTGCGCGCGGCGAACAATGGCGCATAGGCAAATTCGGCCTCGAGCGAATAGAACGGCCGTCCTTCGCGAACGATGTCGACGAATTGCCGGACAACTTCGCTGCTGATACCGAAATTCTGGTTCGTGGCCTCGCCATTGCTGCCGAGCGCGAAGCTGGACCAGGTTGCAGCGACGCGACCCTTGCTGTCGACCAGGACACCATCGAGCGCCACCGGTGAATTGACCAGCGAGATCCCCTCGATATTGGCGTCACGAAAACGCAGCGTTCGCGACAACGGCAGCATCAACGGATCAACCGAGGCCACGGTACTGCGCTGGTGGGCAAGCTGGTGATCGCCCTTGATGCCGACGACCCAGATATCATCGCCCGATTCCAGCGCCGTATTCGCGTACGTGGCGGCTTTGACCGGCGTGTCACCGATACTGGCCGGGTCGTAGGAAACGATCGCGAAATTGTGCAGCGGATGAATCGCGACGATCTTGCCAGGCACTTCCAGCGAACCGGCAAAGGTCACCGTGACGTCGCCGATCGCGATGGGCACGGTATTACGATCGACGACAACATAGCCAAGGTCGGTATCCACAATCAGGCCGGTGCCAAAGTAATGGCGCTCGCTGACGCCGGACAGCGTGTACGGCAGGTCGAAATTGACGACGGCAAGTGACGGCGCGATGGCGTCGACGACCGGGTCCGCGTAGTTTGTCAGGCGCGTACTGCGTGGTTCTGTCGGTGTCGGTGCCGGCCCGGCGCCGAGCGAATAACAGGGCCAGGTCCCCAGCTCATCGTCGCGCTTGCAACGCTGCGCCGGGAACCAGATGCGATCCATCTCCAGCAAGCGCACCGTGGAATTGCGTGGATTCTCCATCGTCACGTAACGCACCAGCGCACGTTCGCCTTCGGCCAGCGAGTCGAGTGACGCTTCGAAGTCGTCAAGGTCGAGGACCGGTTCACCGTCGATCTCGATGATGACAGCACCCCGGGGGATCGCTGCTTTGGACAGCAGGTAGCCGGGATTCGCGACGTAAACGCCTTCGACCGGCAGGTTGTAGTGCCTGGCCTGCTGGTAAGAGAGCCTGTTGACGACGGCATCGCCGAACTCGATGTATTCGTCGGGCGTAATCGTGTGCAGGTCGTCTACGATGATCGTGGCCGACATCGGGACTCCGCCGCGTTCGAATTCAACTGCCACCTCCTCGCCGACCTGGCTATCGAGAATCGCCTCGAGTGGCACGAACTCGGTGACCAGCTCACCGTTGACACGGATCAGGATATCGCCGGGCGCCAGCACCCCGGCCGCCGGCGATTCCGGGATGACTTCCGCGACAGTCAGCATGCCGGTCAGGTCCGGGAATGTCGCGCGTGCCAGACTCTCCGATTCGGGCGTCAGCCCGAGGCGGCCCAGCTCGTCGTAGGGCAGGCTGCGAAATGTCGTCTGCAACGTGCCACGCGGGATCGGCTGGCCGGCCTGCAACAACGTGAGCGCCCGCTGGATGCGGTCGAGCGGCAGGAAGAAACTGCTGGCCGCCGAATTATTGGCGCCCGCGTTCAGTGCGACGACCTCACCATCGACGTTGATGACCGGCGAACCCGAGGAGCCGCCGGACGTCCCGGACGCCGCTTGCAGGTAAAAGGTGTTGAAGTCGTTGTAGTTGCCGCGGCCGTAATCGGGCGCCCTGCGATCCAGGCGCGCAATCGTGCCCGCCAGTATCGACAGCTGTTCACCTGCGTCATTACCGACAACGCGGATTTCCTTACCGACGCGGGCACCATCGGGCGCCAGCGGCAGTTCCACCGGGTCGATGTAACGCAGGTCCTCGGGGTTGTAACTGAAAAAGCCGAAATCATGCACCGGGTCGCGATACAGGGGCGTCAGACGCACCTCTTCATTGTTGAGGAACACGGCCTCGGCGGTAACCGGCCCCGGCGTCACCACGTGTCGATTCGTCAGGATCAGCCCGCGCTCGGCGTCGACAATGAAGCCGGTCGCCTGGCTGGAGCTGTTCCACTCGGTATCGAATGCCCGGGTCGAGTCAACGCGGATTGATACCACCCCCGACGAGATGCGCTCCAGCGTCGCGTTCCATGCGGTATCTTCAGCGGCGAACGCCGCAACGCTGAGTACGAGTGTGGCGGCGGCCGCCAGAATCCTGCCGTGTGTCATAAGCTTCCTGGTTCGGTAGTCAAGCGAGCCAAACGCGCGCCGGGTCATTATCTCGACCCGGCAAGGGCTCGGCGGTTCCCTATTGGAGCAAATTGAGCGGCGGCAGGCGACCACCGACGTCACTCTTTCGAGCGTGACCTCAGTTGCCCGCCCGGTTTCAGTCCTGCTCTGGCTGGTATCTGAGGTCGAGCTGTCGAGCAGCCTTGACGTCGTCGAGACGACGCACCGGCATCGTGTACGGCGCTTCCTTGTAACTCACGCCGTCTTCCTTCGCCGCCCGTGCGATTTCAATCATCGCGGCAACGAAGTTGTCCAGCGTTTCCTTGCTCTCGGTCTCGGTCGGCTCGATGAGCAGGCACTCCGGCACCAGCAACGGGAAGTACGTCGTCGGCGCATGAAAATTGCGATCCAGCAGAGCCTTGGCAATATCCATCGCCGTGAGATTGTATGCCTTCGCCTCGTTTTTCAGCGTCACGATGAACTCGTGGCTCGCGCGCCGTCCGGGATAGGCCAGTTCGAAACCGGCATCACGCAGGCGCGCCATCAGGTAGTTGGCGTTGAGCGTTGCGTATTCGGCGATGCGTTCCATGCCGTCCCGCCCGATCATGCGCATATAGACATAGGCGCGCAGCAAGACGCCGGCATTACCCATGAAACCCGACAGGCGGCCTATGCTCTGCGGCAGGTCATGCTCGTCCAGCCAGTCGTAGAATGGCTTGCCGTCCACTTCCGTCTTGCCGACGACCGGGATGGGCATGAACGGCAACAGCCGCTTGTTCACGCCGACTGCGCCCGACCCGGGACCGCCGCCACCGTGCGGCGTCGAGAACGTCTTGTGCAGGTTCATGTGGATGACGTCGAAATCCATGTCTCCCGGACGCACCTTGCCAAGGATCGCGTTCAGGTTCGCGCCGTCGTAGTACAAGAGACCGCCGGCCTCGTGGACGCGATCCGCGATCTCCTTGATATGTCTCTCGAAAACGCCCAGCGTCGACGGGTTGGTCAACATGATGCCGGCAGTCTTCGGGCCGAGCACCGCCTCGAGCGCTTCCATATCGACGTCACCGTCGGGCCCCGTCGGGATCTCCCTGACGACACAGCCGCACATCGTCGCGGTCGCCGGGTTCGTGCCGTGGGCTGCATCCGGCACGATGATCTCGACGCGTTCATTGTCGCCCCGGGAGTCATGGTAGGCCTTGATCATCGCAACGCCGGCGAGTTCGCCCTGCGCACCCGCCATCGGCGTCAGCGACACGCCCTTCATGCCCGTCACTTCCTTCAGCATCTCCTGCAATTCGTGCATGCAGGCGAGAAAACCCTGGCCGTGGCTGACCGGGCCGAGCGGGTGGCGGCCCGCAAATTCAGGTAGTAATGCAAGCGCGTTGCAGGCGCGTGGATTGTACTTCATCGTGCACGAACCCAGCGGGTAGAACTGGGTATCAATCGAGAAGTTCTTCTGCGACAGCCGCGTGAAATGGCGCACGACCTGCAGCTCGGATGCTTCGGGCAGGCGTGGCCTGTCCGAACGCAGGAACTTCTCGGGTATCGCGACCGCCGCCTCGGCAAACGGTGCCTGGGAAAAAGCGCGGCGACCACCGCGGGATTTTTCAAAAATCAGTTCACTCATCGATTTCAATTCCCAGCGCCCGGCACGCGGCGCCATAATCTGGTTCTGTCTTGATGTCTGCGATCTCCTCGTTGTAGACCACAGCGTTGTTCTCGTCGAGCACGACCACGGCGCGCGCGTACATGCCGGCGAGCGGACCTTCGACGATCAGCACGCCATAGTTCTCGCCGAAACCGGCATGCCGGATTGCCGACAGCCCGATGGCATTCTGCAGCCCGTGTTCTTCCTTGAAGCGCCTGTGCGCGAACGGCAGGTCGTAGGAAATCATCAGCAATGCGATGTTCTCCTGGTCGGCGAGATAGCGGTCAAATTTGATGACCGATTCGGCGCACACGGCCGTATCAACACTGACGAAGATGTTCATCAGTTTGCGCATGCCCGTCCAGTTCGCCAGCGACACATTCCTGAGACTGGTATCGACCAGCGATACGTCCGGTGCGTGACTGCCAACCGCGGGAAGATCCCCGAACAGTCGGTAGTTCACGTTTTCAAAACGAATCTTCGGCATACCGTTTCCCGGGGAATGTCAGCTTAAGGCGCGGGCAAATGCAGCAATGCAGGCATCAATGTCTGCGGCCGTCTTGGTTTCCGTGGCACAGACGAGGAGCGCGTCGGTACCGGCAAAGCCGCTGAGGTCATATCCGCCGAGAATGTTCGACTCGGCCAACTTTGCGAGCACCGGCGCAACCGGCCGGTCCAGGCGCAACGCCACCTCGTGAAAATACGGGCCTTCGTACAGGCGCTCGATACCGTCGATCGCGAGCAAGCCGTCAACGAGCCGCGTGGTATTCGCATGTGCGTGTTCGGCAACGCGCCGCAAGCCCTCGAAGCCGAGCAACGACATGTAGATCGTCGCCGCGGTGACCATCAGGCCCTGGTTGGTACAGATGTTCGACGTGGCCTTGGAACGGCGGATGTGCTGCTCGCGGGCCTGCAACGTCAGCGCAAAACCGGGGTTGCCGTCCAGGTCGGTGGTGCGCCCGACGATACGGCCGGGCATCTGCCGTACGTGCTGTTGCTTGCAGGTCATGTACCCGAAGTACGGCCCGCCGGATGACAGCGGCACGCCGAGTGGCTGGCCCTCGCCGCAGGCGATATCGACGCCCTGCCCGCCCCAGTGCCCGGGCGCCTTGAGCAACGCGAGCGAAGTGGGGTTGGCCATGCCGATCGCCAGCGCGCCCTCTGCATGTGCCCAGTCGGTCAGCCGGTCGACATCTTCCAGTGTGCCGGGGAAAGTCGGCTGCTGCATGACGACGGCAACCGGTTGCTGTCCGCTGTCGAGCTTGTCGAAATCCACGTTGCCGGTTGTGGCGTCCACAGGCAAGCGCGCAAACGTCAGGCCCTGCGCGCCGGCGATGGCCGCAGCCACTCTTTCGTAGACCGGGTTGACGCCCGGCGCCAGCAGTACCAGGCCGGTCTTCACCCGCCGGTTGGTGCGCACTGCCATCAGCGCCGCCTCGGCCAGCCCGGATGCGCCGTCGTAGAGCGACGCGTTGCTGACATCCAGGCCGGTCAACTCCGTGATCATCGTCTGGTATTCGTAGATCGTTTGCAGCGTGCCCTGGCTCGCCTCGGCCTGGTAAGGCGTATACGCGCTGTAGTATTCGCCGCGCGTCGCAATATCCCAGACCGCGGTCGGGATATGGTGCTCATAGGCGCCTGCGCCGATGAAGCACAGCGGCGCACCATCCTCGGCCGCACGCGCGCGCATCAGTCGCGAGACTTCCATTTCGGTCAGCGCAACCGGTACGCCGTGCAGGTGGTCGATACGCAGCTCTGCCGGGATCTCGTCGAACAGGGCCTCGATCGAATCGGCCCCGATCGCCTCGAGCATCTCCTGCGTATCTTTCCTGGTGTGGGGTATGAACGGCATAAACGTCTCTCAGTCTTCGAGCTCGTCGAGGAACGCCTGGTAGTCGTCCGGGGACATCAGGTCGTCTTCGTCGAACGTATCGCCCGGCTCCATGCGCACGATCCAGCCCTCGCCGTACGGATCGGCATTGATCTTTTCCGGGTCGTCGGCCAGTTCTTCGTTTACCGCGACGACGGTGCCGCCGATCGGGGCGTATACGTCCGACGCAGCTTTTACCGACTCGACCACGGCCATCTCGCCGCCCTCGTCGACCTCCTGCCCGACTTCCGGCAGTTCGACGAAGACCAGGTCGCCCAGTGCGGACGCTGCGTGTTCGGTAATGCCAATCGAAACGGAGCCATCGTCCTCGCGACGCAGCCATTCATGTTCATTCGTGAACAATAAATCTCCCGGCAATTCACTCATCGTTCTACTCCCTCAAGTTTTTTTGTCCCGGCATCGGCGTCAGACGTCGATCCGAATCTGCCCGTTGCGAACGAACGGTGTTTTTACGATACGCACTTTCAGCAGTTTGCCCCGAACCTCGACCTCGGCATGCTCGTAATCGCCCGCCGGTACCCGCGCGAGCGCGATGGAACGGCCGATCGTCGGTGAAAATCCACCGCTGGTGATTTCTCCTTCGCCGACACCCTCGACGACCACTTTCTGGTGGTTGCGCAACACACCCTTGTCCTCAAGTAACAGACCGACGAACCGGCGTCTATCGGTAGAGTTACGCAGTTTCTCCAACGCGTCGCGACCGATGAAGCGCCGCTCTTCCGGTTCCCAGGCAATCGTCCACCCGAGTCCGGCCTCGAGCGGCGAAATCGTCTCGTCCATGTCAGTGCCGTACAGGTTCATCGCGGCCTCGAGTCGCAGCGTGTCGCGTGCCCCGAGTCCGCAGGGCGCGACCCCGGCCGCCAGCAGGCGGTCCCAGACGGCTGGCGCATCGGCTGCCGGCATGACGATCTCCCAGCCGTCCTCGCCTGTGTACCCCGTGCGTGCGACAAACCAGTCACCTGCCTCCATGCCAAAAAACGGCCGCAACGCCAGCGCCGCATCGCGATATTCCGCGGCCACGCAGGGCGCCGCGAGTGTGCGTGCTTCCGGCCCCTGCACCGCGATCATCGCAAGCTCGGCGCGCTCGGCGACGGCGACGTCGAATGCGACGGCCTGCTCGCGAATCCACGCGAGGTCCTTGTCGCGCGTCGCGGCATTGACGACCAGGCGGTAACGGGTGTCGCCCAGGTAATAGACGATCAGGTCGTCGATAACGCCGCCCGCGCTGTTCAGCATGCACGTGTACAACGCCTTGCCGTACTCGGTCAGCCGCGCGACGTCGTTTGCGACCAGGTGACGCAGGAAGTCGCGTACCTTCTCGCCACTGAGATCGACGATGGTCATGTGCGAGACATCGAATACACCGGCTTTCTGTCGCACCGCGTGATGCTCTTCTTTCTGGGAGCCGTAGTGCAATGGCATGTCCCAGCCGCCGAAATCGACGATGCGTGCGCCAGCTTCGTTGTGCTTGTCAAAAAGCGGAGTCTTGGAACCCATGGTATCGGACCATTCAGTCAGCAGGAATTGAGGGGCGGCAGGCGCGCCATCATAGCCAATGCCCGGTACGGTTGCCAGCAGCGGATCGGACGGTAACAATGCCCGCAAAGAACACAGGAATACGGGCATGAAAACAGCATCCGCAATCACCGCGACGGCAGCAATCCTGCTCGCAACCACGGCACTCGCCGACGCTACCGCGGACTTCGCGGCCTTGCTCGACGAACACTGGCAGGCGCACCTCGCCAATAACCCGGTCGAGTCGTCGCTGAACGGTGACCGACGCTACAACACGCAGTGGCCGGACGAGAGTCTCGAGGGTATCGAGCGCCAGCACCAGCAATCACGCGAGTTCCTGCGCCGGCTCTATGGTATCGAGCGCGCGGCGCTGTCCGCGAGCGACCAGCTCAACTATGAATTGTTGCGGCGGCAGTTGCAGGACGCCGTCGATGCCTACCAGTTCGACGGCTACCTGATGCCCTTTTCCCACCGGGGCGGCGTGCAGAACCTGGATACGCTGACCGACCGACTGCCGCTGGTCACGGTGCAGGATTATGACGACTGGCTGGTGCGACTCGGCAACATCGACGAACTCATCGAACAGGAGATGCTGCTGGCCGAAAAGGGCCGCAAGGCGGGACTGATGCCGCCGAAGATACTGCTTGAGCGGGTACCGGATCAGCTGGCACTGCAGGTCGTCGAGTTTCCTGGCGACAGCCCCTTTTTTGGTGTCTTCGAGAGCCTGCCGGAGTCGTTCTCGGCAGCTGATCGCGAGCGACTGAGGGCGGCGGCAGCGGAAACCCTCGAAGATGAGGTCCTGCCCGCCTACCGGGAGCTCTATGAGTACTTCACCGAAACCTACCTGCCGGCGGCCCGCGACAGCGTCGGGCTGTCGTCGCTGCCCAACGGCAGCGCCTGGTACGAACAGCTCACGCGCACGTTTACGACGACGCGCCTGACGCCGGACGAAGTGCACCGCCTGGGACTCGAGGAAGTCAGCCGCATCCGCCGGGAAATGGAAGCCATCATCGCCGAGGTGGAATTCGACGGCAGCTTCCAGGAATTCCTGGCCTTCCTGCGCAGCGACCCGCAGTTCTATTTCGACGATCCCGACGACCTCTACGAGGCCTATCTCGCGACCTGCAAACGCATCGATCCGGAGCTGGTGCGGCTGTTCGGCAAACTGCCGCGCATGCCATACGGCGTTCGACCGATACCCGACTCTATCGCACCGGACACGACCACCGCGTACTACGATACGCCCGCAGCAGACGGCAGTCGTGCCGGTATCTACTGGGTGAACCTGTACCGGCCCGAGGTGCGCCCGACCTTCGAGATCGAGGTGCTGAGCGTGCACGAAGCGGTCCCCGGGCACCACCTGCAACTGGCGCTGCAACAGGAACTGTCCGACCTGCCGAATTTCCGTCGCTACATGTGGTTCACGGCATTCGTCGAGGGCTGGGGGCTTTACAGTGAGCAGCTGGGTTATGACCTGGGCCTGTACCAGGACCCTTACTCACGCTTCGGGCAACTCACCTACGAAATGTGGCGCGCCGTGCGACTCGTCGTGGACACCGGGCTGCATTACAAGGGCTGGACGCGGCAACAGGCGATCGATTTCTTCAAGGACAACGCAGCGAAGACAGAGCACGATATCGTCAACGAAATCGACCGCTACATCGGCAACCCTGGCCAGGCGCTGGCCTACAAGATCGGCCAGCTGAAGATCAGTGCCTTGCGGGAGCGCGCCGAAACAGAGCTCGGCGACGCGTTCGACATTCGCGCTTTCCACGACGAACTGCTCGGCGCCGGCGCCCTGCCGCTCGACCTGCTCGAAATTCGCATCGATAACTGGCTCGCTAGGCAGAAATGACTTTTGGTGGCACCGGCGCGCTGTTGAATTCCCGGCGGGCTAGCGCGGCCCGTTCTGCCGGTGTCCGGCCGGCCTCATAGATTTCGTCGATCCGCGCAATGCGGGTCGCGAGACCGGTGCGATTCGCAATCTGGATATTCAGGCCCGGGCGCGCGTTCATTTCCAGGATCAGCGGCCCGAGGTCGGCGTCGATGACCATGTCGACGCCGAGGTACCCGAGCTCGGTCACCTCGTATCCCTTCGCCGACGACTCCAGGATGAAATCCCAGTCCGGGATTTGCAGCCCCGCAATCAGCGCGCCGGTGTCCGGGTGTTCGTCAACCACAGCATTGTCGAGCACGCCGGTCAGCGTGATGCCGGTGCTCATGTCGACGCCGGCCCCGACGGCGCCCTGGTGCAGGTTGGCCTTGCCGTCTGATGCCCGGGTAGGCAGGCGCACCATCGCCATGATCGGGTAGCCCCGATACACGATGACGCGCACATCGGGCACGCCCTGGTAGCTGAGGTCTGCAAATACCGGGTCGAAGTGCACGCAGTACTCGATCAGCGCCTTGTCCCGCCGGCCGCTCAGGCTGTACTGGCCGCCGACGATATTGGAGATGTGGTGATCGATTTCATCCTCGCTGATCAATACCCCACTCGCCAGCCGGTACATATCGCGCTTGCGCTTGCTACGGCCGGTCACGACGAGAATGCCGTCGCCGCCACTGCCCTCTGCCGGCTTGATTACGAAACTTTCGTGGTTGCAAACGATGTCGGCGAAGCAGCGCGTTTCCCATTGGTGCGCAATGACGCCGTACAGCCCGGGTACGGCCATGCCCGCCGCAAGCGCCAGTTCCTTGGTGATCGCCTTGTCATCAACACGCGGATACAGGCGTCGCGGATTGAGGCGCATGATGTAGTCTGCGTTCCGCTCGTTCAGGCCGAGCAGCCCGATGGCACGCAGCTTTTTCGCGGTCTTGAACATCAGTCGATCGCGAGTTCCTTGAAGCGCCGCAACTCGGTAAGGCGGTAACCGGTATAGCGGCCCAATAGCATCACGATCGCGAGAATCACCAGCAACAGTTCCGGGAACGTGAAGATCAGGTGTTCGAGCCACTGCATGCCCATCGAAAGATAGGCCACGACCGCGACCACCAGGCTGCCGAATCCGGCGCGGATCGCGTCCACCGCGCCGCGTTCTTCCCAGACGACCGACATCCGCTCGATCGTCATCGCGATGATGACCATCGGGAACAACGCCACGGACAACCCGGTTTCCATGCCAAAGCGATGCGACATCAGGCTGATGAACAGCATCAGCAGCACCACGACGATCAGGACAGCGCTGAGTCGCGGCACGAGCAGCAGGCGCAACCTGTCGAGCAGAAAGCGAATGGTGAGCCCGAGCGTGACCAGCAGCGTGAACAGGATGACGCCCCAGAACAGTTTCGTTTCGCGGAACGCCAGGGCAATCAGCACCGGCATGAACGTACCGAACGCATCGATGCCGATGACGTTGCGCATGATGACCATGACCAGCGCGCCAATCGGGATCATCAGCAGGACGGCATACACCGCCTGTGTCCGGATCGGCAGGCTGTAAAGCGAGAAGTCGACGGCGCGCGCGCCATGCTGGGCGGCATTGGTTTCGGCGATCGCGACGGCCTCGACGTGGTTCTCCTGGATCGAGAAGTCCACTTCGGCATTGCTGCCACCCTCCAGGCGCAGCAGGTCTTCGTTACCGCGCCACCATACGAAGTAGCGATCCGGCAGGCTCTCGTCGCCGGTCTGCGGATTGAAGTACAGCCAGCGATCGCCGTCGTGCACTTCGAGCCAGGGCACGAGTTTCGCATTACGCTGCCGACCGGCAAGTACGAAGCCGCGCACCATACGCGCAGGGATACGCGCAGATGCCAGCATCGTCGTGATGACATCGACGAAGTCGGCGTCGCTTTCGACACCGGACAGCAGTAGCTCGACGTTGGGATCCGGCGACGGATCGTTCATGCGTTGCAGTAACTCGGACGTAAATGATGCGGTGTCAGCCGAGTGCTCGCGCACATCGGCGACCAGGACGTCGACCGCCGTCTTCATCGGTTCGTTGATGACCGGCAACGGCGGAAATGGCGGCGTCGTATCCGACTGGTCGACGCGCGGGTCCTCATACACCGAAATGCGGTAGTAAATCGTCTGCGAACCGTCGGCACGGCGAATCGCCCATTGTGCTTCACGCCCGCCGCTACCGTAGTCGAGGTCGAAACCATAACCGCGCGAAACTGAATTCTCGTTGAGCATCCGAAAGCCCGGCGTCAGTGTAGGTACGTGCAGCTGCACCTTGATGGAACCGGGCCCGCTGTCGAAGCGGATGGCGGCTTCGACGGTCCAGACGGGCTTCTCCAGGTCCTTGGTCAGCGGAAAGCCGAGCACCTGCCACTTGAACAGGAAGATCGACATGCCAATGGCTGTCAGCAATGCTGCAAGCACGTATACGTAACGCTGGTTCATTCGTCCCCCTGTGGGCGTCAGCCGACGCCCAGCGCGACCCTGACCGCGCGTTCTCTTATCGGGCCGCTGCGGTTGAAAGCCCACATCCCGGCCGTTCTCAGTTCTTCTACCACGCGTGAGTCTGTCGTAAACAGCCGATTCAAGCCAGTCATGAAATGCATCATCGTGGCGTTGGCCCCCTTGCGGGCACGCTCATAACGCCGCAGCACCGGCAGGTCTCCCGGATGCAGGCCGTCCGCGATGCCCTTTGTGACGACGCGCGCGAGTTCGGCCGCATCCTGCAGTCCGAGGTTCGCACCCTGCCCGGCCAGCGGATGTATTGCATGCGCGGCGTCGCCGATCAATGCCAGGCCAGGCAGGACGTAACGCTCCGCATGACGGGCACACAGAGGAAATGCGCCTCGCGGACCGGCCACGACCAGTTCCCCCAGCACATAGTCGGACGCTTTGCCGAGCATGCGTCCCAGTGCGGCATCGTCGGCACCGAGCGCCCCGGCCGCGCTTCCAGGATCCGTCGACCAGACTACGGAAATGCGGCCATCCGCGAGCGGCAGCATGCCGAGCGGGCCGCTCGCAAGGAAACGCTGCAACGCCGTCGACCGATGCGACCTTTCCGGTTGCAGGTGGGTCACCAGGGCGGTTTGTTCGTAGGGCCGCTCATGGGTACCTATGCCAGCCGCATTGCGGACGAACGAGCGTGCACCGTCAGCGCCGACGACGAGATCCGCACCGAGGCATTCGGCGTCGTCCAGGCCGAGCGTGAATTGGCGACCGGTACTCTTCAATGTACGGATCGGGGTCGAGAAACGCAGCTGCACACCGGAATTGTCGAGCACTTGGAGGACTGCATGCTGCAACAGGACATTCTCGACAATGAAACCCAGTTGCTGCACACCGAATTCCGCGGCATCGAACTGTAATGCGGCCGGGCTGTCCGGTACGTGGTGCGCATCCCAGACACGCATGTGCTCATATGCGCAGGCGCGTGCCTCCCTGACGAAAGGCCAGGCGCCGATGGCATCGAGCAACACGGTCGAGCCGGTTGCGATCGCCGACACCCGCAACGCAACCTCGTCAGTGGCCCGGAACACCGGGCGTGGTTCTGCATCGACGACGGTAATTCGCATCGCCTGCGCCTGCCGGCCGGTGGCCAGTAACGCCGCGAACACCAGGCCAGCCACGCCACCACCAACGATGACTACATCGAAGGATTGCTTCACTTGAGTGGCACCCCGCGTGACAGGCGTGGCAGGCGGCCCGCCAGCCCCATCGTGTGTTTCGCGAACACCGTGCGAATGCCCGGGACGAGATCGAATGCCAGCATGCCGATATTGCGCGCGGTGCGCAGCGGTCGTCGGTCACTGCCGAAGAGGTGCACCAGGCTGTCGGTGAACCGAACAAGTTTCTTCTGGTCACTGCGGCGCCACTCTGCATAGTCTTGCAGAAGTTGTGGCGCGCCAACGTCGACTGCGTCACCTTCGGCGCCCGCATCGGCGATGCAATCGCACAGGGCTGCCACGTCTCGCATGCCGAGGTTGAACCCCTGGGCGGACACCGGGTGCAGGCCATGTGCGGCATTGCCCACGAGCACAGCGCGCGTCGCAGTGAGGCGCAACGCCTTGCTCAGTGCCAGCGGGTAAGAAGCGCGTTTGCCCACGCGTGAAAAAGCGCCGAGCCGGTATCCGAATTCCCGCTGCAGTTCGACAAGGAACGCCGCGTCATCGAGTTCCATGACCCGATCGGCGTCGTACTCTGAAACGGTCCAGACGAAGCCCGCGCGATTGTCCGCGACTGGCAGCACTGCAAGCGGTCCCTGTTCGGTAAACCGTTCGAACGCCCGGCCTGCAATGTCCTGTTCCGGCTGCAGGTTGCCGATCACGGCGCGTTGCCCGTAGCTCCGCTGCTCTGCCGTGATGCCCATCATCCCGCGCACCGAGGAATTCGCACCGTCGGCAGCAACCAGCAGCCCACAGGATATCTTCCTCTGCTCGTCGTCACCGCTGACGACCACGGCCGTTGCCGCCTCCGGTGCCAGTTCGACGTCGACGATCCGCGCCGGGCACAGAATATCGACGCCCGCCTGTTGCGCCAGTGCGCCCTGCAGGACGCTGCCGAGGACCCGGTTGATCACGACATAGCCGAGGGCTTCCACGCCCTGTTCCGCCGCATCGATATGCGAGAAGCCGAATCGTCCCTGGTCTGAGACGTGAATACTGGTGATCGGTGTTGATGCCGCGGCGATGTCAGGCCACAGGCCCATTGCCTCGAACATCCGTTGCGTGCTGCGCGACAACGCCGTCGAGCGATCGTCGAAACTCGGTTGCCCGGGCGCCTTGCGCGCCACGGCTTCCACGACCGCGACACGCATGCCGAGCGGCGCGAGTGCGAGTGCAAGGCTGGTGCCGACCATCCCGCCGCCTGCGATCAGGATGTCGTATGTATTCTGCTGCCGGCCGCGATTCATGAGCTCTGCATCAAAGCCTCGATGTCGTCCGGATCCTTGACGAGCCCCTTGCTCAATACATCCGGCCCGCTGGCAGTGACGGCGACGTCGTCTTCGATGCGAATACCGATATTGCGAAACCGCTTGGGCACGCTGCGAGTATCGGGCAGGTACAGGCCCGGCTCGACTGTCGTGACCATGCCGGTTTCGAGTACCCGCCACTCGTCGCCGACCTTGTAGTCACCGACATCATGCACATCCATGCCGATCCAGTGACCGGTGCGATGCATGTAATAGGGCCTGTAGGCCTCTTCCCTGATCAGTTTCGGCAGCGAGCCATCGAGCAGTCCCAGTTTCTTCAGCCCCCGCGTAATCACCCGCACCGCCGCATCGTGCGGATCATTCCAGTGGTTGCCGCGAATGGTCTTTGCAATGGCCGCTTCCTGCGCCTCGAGCACGATCTCGTAGACCGCACGCTGCTCCGGGCTGAAGCGCCCGTTGACCGGAAACGTCCGTGTGACGTCCGACGCGTAGTAATCCAGTTCGCAGCCGGCATCGATCAGCAGCAGGTCACCGTCCTGCAGCACCGCGCGATTGTCCACGTAGTGCAAAGTGCACGCGTTGGCGCCACCGGCAACGATCGCGTTGTAGGACGCCGTCGCGTTGTTGCGGCGGAACTCGTGATGAAATTCCGCCTCGACCTCGTACTCGCACAGGCCGGGCCGGGTTGCGCGCATGGCCCGCTGGTGCGCCGCCACCGCCACCTTCGCTGACTTGCGCATCGCCGAGATCTCGCTGCGACTCTTGTACAGGCGCATGTCGTGCAACAGGTGGTCGAGCGCCACGAATTCCTGTGGCGTATGGACGCCGCGTGACAGGCCTGAGCGTAACGCGTTGACCCAGTCCGCAATGCGCGCGTCGAAATCCGCGTACATTCCCATCGTGTAATAAACGCGGCTGCAACTTTCTATGATGCCGGGCAGGATGTCGTCGATGTCATCGATCGGGAAAGCGTCGTCTGCGCCGTAGCGTTCGACGGCGCCGTCCTGACCCGCGCGCTCGCCGTCCCACTGTTCCTTGCCCGGATCTCGCTCCCGGCAAAACAGCAGGTACTCGCCGGCCGCCCGGCCCGGCGCCAGCACGGCAACCGCCTCCGGCTCGGCGAAGCCGGTCAGGTAATAGAAATCGCTGTCCTGGCGATACGGATATTCGACGTCGCGACTGCGGGTACGGATTGTTGCGGCAGGCAGGATCGCGATACCTCCGTGGCCCACCATGCGCATCAGTTGGGCGCGCCGCCGCTGGAACTCGGCCTGTTTCATGGGGTGGTCATGTAGCGGATATCCGCCAGTTCCTCATAAGCGAGCTGCGCTGCCACGCGCAGGTATTCGACAATTTCCGCATATGCGGCCTCGTTGCTTTCATCACCGGAGCTTTCGTCGACGAAGGCACGTGTGATCTGCAGCATGTCGCGAATGATATCTGCCAGCGGCTCGGCCGCCAGCCGCTTTTTCAGTTCCTCGTCGTGCTCTGTCGATACCAGGCCGTGCAGGAAGCCTTCCGACCAGTGCGCCAGCGCCATCGTCCGGTCATGCGGGTCGCTGTCGTCGTCGGGCAACAGGGGCGCAAATTCGGACATGCGCTCCGACAATCGCCAGAACGTGCCCTGGTAGAGCGCATCGAGCAGCTTCGTGCATTCCTCGCGTGCGGCGCTGGATTCAGCCGTCCCTTCCAGCACCTGGAGCAGCCAATCCGGTGCAGCCGGCACGCCGGCGACGGCAAGGCGACCTGCCAGGAGGCCGTGCGTTTGCGCGGCGTCCCAATTGGCACCACATCGTTTAAGTGCTTCGTCCAGCACATCGTATTCCACTTGTTCTTCCATCCGGATGCCAACCTTTTCTTTGCCGCCAGTCTCTTATGATCCCACGGACCGGGGCATTAGGCCATGTCCCGGCCGGCCGCCGATTCGATATGATTGATTCTGCCAATGCGCGTGACTATATTGAGCCCATGGCCGATAACCCCACTTCAACTTTCGAGCACGAACTGAAACGCCTCGAGAAACGCGTCGACGCGCTGGTACGTGTTTGTGATCAGCTGCAGGACGAAAACCGCTCGCTCAAACAGCGCCAGGACGTCCTGACGTCGGAGCGAGCTAACCTGTTGCAAAAGAATGAGCAGGTGCGTGCCCGCGTTGAAGCCATGATCGGCCGCTTGAAAGCAATGGAGCAAGGCTCCTGACCAAGGCAAACGGAGTACGCCGAATGACCGAACAATATGCGCAGGTAAGCGTTCGTATCCTGGACAAGGAATACCAGGTTGCCTGTCCCGCGAGCGAGCGGACCGACTTGCTCGACTCAGCGGAAATACTGAATGCGAAAATGCGTGAAATTCGCGATAGCGGCAGAGTCGTCGGTCTCGACCGGATCGCCGTGATGGCGGCCCTGAACATGGCCAATGACCTGATCCACGCACGGGCGCGGGACCAGGAACTCGAAGGCGGCATCAGTGATAGACTGAAACTGATTTCGGATCGTGTTGACAATGTTCTGAGCAGTGCACAACAGCTCGACCTGTAATTCACGAAAAGGACACGATTTAACTATGGCGCTTCCTGCAGTGTTCGATGCCGACCTGGCACCTTTCGACCCTAAATGTTTACCTCGGGGTCATGCACTGCGGCAGCATTTGAGCAGGGCCGTTTCGACGGAAAGCCTGTTGCGATCGCGGCTGACCCCACCTGTTGCTCCGGTTCGAGAGCGACGGTCTGTAACGGCACAGGCGGGAAGCGCCTCTTTTCTCCACGAACTTCAACGTAGCACGCGATACGTCTGAAGCATCGCAGTTTGCGCAAATTTGCGCATTCTTGCCGTACAACGGTCGGCGTCCAGAAAAAAAATCCCGCCCCGCCATGTGTCGCGCTCATCGTTCTTCGACGCTGGCATCAACATCCGCGGCGCCACCATTGCGCTGCGCGCGGTTCCTTCGAAGCATCATTTTTGTCGTTGAACGACCCTTGTCACGCACGTCGAAAATGAAACACGAGTGACGGTTGCAGGCGACGCGTGGTCCCGGCGCGCGTTCCTGGCGGTTGCCTCGGTCGCCAATCTGCACGTCGATGCAGAAGCGAAGTCAAAATAAGCAAAAAGTTGAGAAAACATCGCCAAGCGCTTGTGAAATACGGCTTTCTCGCTCGCGGTGAGCCTGTCTTTTGCCTTTATTCCAAGCACATTCTGCACCTGCGGCGGTAGAACGTGACCCGCCTTTAAACGCCATTCGCGTTCTCGTCTTGCGCCGCAGCACGCAGAAGAGTTCTTCAATCGTGTTGCAGCCAGCGCGCGACTTTCGCAGCGGCTTCACTGACAACCATTGGCTTGTCGTCGCCGACAAAGTTCGATGCGCGCCGACCGATTCATCGTTGACAGTGAACTGCAATCTGCGACCGCATTTTCCAGGCTTGCCAAGTCACGCTTAAGTCGCTGGATTTTTTAGGATTGATGCGTATACTCAACGCCGGGTACCCGACACGGAGAAAACAATGGCTACCAAAAAGAAGTCTCGTAAAAAAGCTTCAAAGCGCAAAGTCGCGACGAAGCGGAAAGTAACAGCAAAGAAGAAAGCAGCACCGAAGAAACGTGTAGCGAAGAAGAAAGCTACAAAGAAGAAAGCAACAAAGAAAAAGGCAACAAAGAAAAAAGCCACCAAGAAGAAGGCTAAAAAGAAAGTAGCAAAACGGAAAACCAAGAAGAAGGCCAAGAAAAAAGCGGCTAAGAAAAAGGCTAAAAAGAAAGTAGCCAAGAAAAAGGCTAAAAAGAAAGCCAAGAAAAAGGCTAAGAAAAAAGCAGCCAAGCGCAAGACCAAGAAGAAAGCCTCCAAGAAAAAGGCTTCGAAGAAGAAAGCTAGCAAGAAGAAAGCGACTCGTCGCAAACGCTAGCTGACTGACCGCTTCGGAAGAGGCCTTCTTCCAGAGCAACAGGAAAGAGCCCGCTTCGGCGGGCTCTTTTCGTATCCCAAATTGTGCGCCAGTCGAGCGTGCAATTCCCGGCAATTTCACTATAGTAGCCAGCTATGAACGCAACCGACAAAAAGCGCAGCGTCGCAAAAGCGGCCCTGGAGTTCATCGAACCGGGTGCCTTGCTTGGTGTGGGGACGGGTTCTACCGTCAATTGCCTGATCGAGATGCTGCCCGGTGTCCGTGACCGAATAGACCGCATCGTCTCGAGTTCCAAGGCTTCGACCACCCTGCTGGAAGCGCAGGGATTCAAGGTCGAGACCCTGAACGAGACCGGTGATCTGGACGTCTACATCGATGGTGCAGACGAGAGCAACAAGCACCTGCAACTCATCAAGGGTGGCGGCGGGGCCTTGACCCGGGAAAAGGTCCTGGCAGCGGCTTCGCGCCGTTTTGTCTGCATTATCGACGACTCGAAGCTCGTCGGTATGCTCGGCAAATTTCCTTTACCGATCGAAGTGCTGCCGATGGCACAGGAATTTGTCGCGCGCCGTCTCGTAAAAATGCGCGGCCAGCCGATCTGGCGCGAGGGCTTTGTCACCGATAACGGCAATCACATCCTCGACATACACAACCTGCAGATAACCAATCCGCTGGAGATGGAAGCGCGGATCAACCGCATTCCGGGCGTCGTGACCGTCGGCATATTCGCGGACCGCCCGGCAGATATCCTGCTGATCGGCTCCGATACCGGCGTTCGGGAGATGCGGGTCTAGGGAGAGGGATGGGCGCTGCGCGCCCTCACTCGCGGCTCTGCCGCTGCCTGAGTCGAACAGCGGTTCTCATCCACAGCTCCCCGAACCGAAAAAAAACAGGGGCCCCGCTGGGGCCCCTGTTCTTTTTTGGCTGGGGGA
>Ga0210081_1000058_pt1 | contig 25136 bp, 21 predicted proteins | sample White_ThreeSqA_D_FD_185589 | JGI IMG/M metagenome (GOLD analysis project Ga0210081, IMG submission 185589) | Wetland microbial communities from the San Francisco Bay, California, USA, that impact long-term carbon sequestration -... | ecosystem: Environmental > Aquatic > Marine > Wetlands ...
GTCCAACTGAAACTGGTGATGGCCTGGCCCACGACGGCCGAGCCGAAGATAACCCAGGTAATCAACGCCAGCGCATCGCCGGTGCCTTCCGAGGCAAGCAGGAACTCATCCTTCACATGTCTCGGTACGTGCGCATCCATCACGGCCACCAGCAGGCCGCCGCTGAAGGCCGCGATGAATCCGCTGCCCCCCAAAAGTTGTGCAACCGCAAAGCAGCTTAGAGCCAGTGCGATGACGGGTATTTGAATCCATGTCGGCGTCAGCCATTTCCTGCGCCTGGCAATAGCCAGTAACCTGATGGTGACATAGGTGAGCAACAGCCCGACCGCGAGGCCAATGCCGATCTCCTCGATGACGAGTTTGGTCGCCAGCGCCTGTGGACCCTGATCGCCTGCCTGGTCGAGCGCAAGCGCCAGGAAGACGAACAGGATCGGTACACAGATGCCGTCGTTCAGTCCGCTCTCGACGTTGAGGCCCTGGCGGACATCCTCGGGTACGCTGTCATTCGTGACGACCGCTTTACCCAGGGCTGCATCGGTCGGCGCGAGCATCGTTGCCAACACCGCTATCGCAAAAACTGAAAGGTTGTCGAACAGCAGTGTTCCGGCACCAAAGCCCAGCAGGATCGTCAGCGGCAAACCGACCAACAGCAGGCGCAGCGGCAAGCCCGTGGTCTTCTTCAATACGCGAATATCCGCACCGGCTGCGTCGGTGAACAACACCATGGCCAGCGTCACTTCCGCCAGCGCCTTGATCATTTCCCGATCGGCCTCCAGCGACAGCAGGTCGAGCCCAACCGGCCCAATGGCAAGACCAAACAACGTGAAGACGATCGGACCGCTGATCCAGCTGCGTTCGACGGCGCCGGCAATCGTGCTGTAAAGCAGCACGAACACCGCCAGCACGGTCAGGGTTTCATACATCGCCGGTCTTGTGACTGACGGCTTTGTGTTTTTCGAGGATTGTCTGGATGTAGTAAAAGATCAGCGCCGTGGTCCAGCCGAAGATGATGAGCCCATTAGCTGCCTGTATCGCCGACATCGCGCGCCAATCACCGGTCAGGACGATGTCTCCGTAGCCGAGCGACGTGTAGGTAACCATCGAGAAATAAAATGCAGTCTTGGCATCCGGCAGCGCCGTGATATCGGGGTTCGCGATGTAGGTTAATGCCCACAGGGTAGCCTGCAGGCAAATGCTCAGGAACATCCACATGATCAGCAACCAGATCACGCTGACCTCATAGATCGGGTGTCTGTTGGGGTCGAATTTGCGCAGGTGTCGGTCGAGGGCCCGGTTGCCTGTGACCATGAACACGGCGTGGATGAGCGTGCACATGAACATGACTGCAAGCGCGATCGCAATTTTTTCGAACACCATGGTCTCTGTCCGCCGTTGTCGTTGCCCTGGTTGCCGAGTTAAGCACAGCCGGTCGGACAGGAACAAGCGTAGAGGGTGGGGCCGGACCAAGCTATCTTTGGTGCACAGGCGTCGGTACTATTCCGTATCAATAATCAATAAGAACGCGCGCTATAGTCGCACCACGCGGCCAGGAGCCTGAAATCCGATGAAACTGGCAATAATTTCGTTGTTGCTCATTTTTTTCTCCGTGATAACGATCATTCTCGGCATCATCAAGGTCCACACGTATCCGGGAAAGATTGCGAAAGAACGCAATCATCCGCAGACCGAAGCGATCGAGGTGACCTCGTTGCTCGGCCTGCTCGTATTCCCGTTGTGGATGGCCGCGCTGGTCTGGGCCTATTCCGGCGCTGTCGTAGGCAACCTGTACGACCCACGTCCCGCCGAGACACCCGGACTGCCGGACGACAAGCCGGACAATGAACCGGACGAAGACGCAGCTGCGCCGGCGTCGGGCGGAGGTAACTAGCATGGAACTGCTGATTACCATCGCCTACATATTCCTCGTGCGGCTCGTTTTTTTCGACTACAAGTTGCTGCGTTACACGTTGTTCTGGAAATTCGTGACCTTCGGCTTGTGGGTCGCCGCCGCAATGACCGAAGTGATTGCACTCGGCCAGTACGCGCCTTACAGCAAGGCGATGTTCGTCGAGTCCTATGTAGTGCAGATGGCGCCCGAATATGGCGGACTGGTGCAGGAGGTCTACGTCACGACGAACGAGCCGGTGAAGAAAGGGCAACCGCTGTTCAAGATGGATCCGACGGAATGGCAGGCCAGGGTCGACCTGAGTACGGCGAAGCTTGCCGCCGCGGACACGAACGTCGCCGAATTGAACGAGCAGGTCGTCGAGGCCCGTGCCGCGGTACGGCGGGCGCAGGCCAACCTGCAGGCGGCGCGCGTCAAGTATCGGGACCTCGACGAAGCGGCAAAATTGAATGCCGTATCGCAGCTGCGCATGGAAGAAAGCGCGCAGGAGGTGGAATCCAGGGAGGCCGCGCTCGAATCTGCAGAGGCGGGGCTGAGAGCGGCTACGCTCGCACTCGAATCCGAGGTCGGCGATCAACACACGGAGGTGGCCGAAGCACTCGCCGAGCTGAAGCTCGCGCAATACAACCTGGATCACACGACGGTCGTTGCACCGTCAGACGGATACGTGGCCAACCTGCAACTCTATCCCGGTGCTTTCATCCGCCTGAAACAGCCGGTCATGGCGTTCGTAAACAGCGAAGATCACTGGCTGGTAGCGACGGTATTACAGCGTGGCGTGCACAAGATTCGTCCGGGCGACAAAGCGCAGGTCGCTTTCGAAATGTATCCGGGCAAACTTTTTGACGCCAAGGTCGAGAGCGTCACCTGGGCTGCCGGCAACTCGCAGGGTGTTCCAAGCGGCGTTTTGCCACGTGTCGAGCAGATTCGGGGCGCGCGGCAGTTCATGGTGCGCCTGGACATTGAAGAGAACCCGGACTATCCATTGCGTTTCGGTGCGAGCGGGCTGGTGGCTATTTATTCCAGTGACGCAGCCGGCTTCCTGGTGCTGTTACGACAGATCGAATTGCAGTCCGAGAGCTTCCTGAACTACCTCTACAACCCCTTCGAATAGAGCCTCGCATCGTGACTCAAAGCAAGAAGGGGATTATTACCGGCTGGCCGGCATTGCTTCCGGCACTGTTGTTGTCCGGCTGTGCGGCCGTCGGCCCCGACTATGAGCGGCCGGAAATCCAGACCCCGGACGCCTGGAGCGAACAGCTCGCAGCGCAAGTCGACCCGGACCGGTCGAATTCGTTGCAGACCTGGTGGCAGTTGTTCAACGACCCGGTTCTGAATGACCTGGTCGCACGCGCCGGCAAGGCCAATGTCAATCTCGAGATTGCCATGGCAAGGGTCAATGCCCGGCGCGCCAGCCTCGCGTATGCCAAAGGGGGCAGGCGGCCGGTGATTACCGGCGGTGCCAACGCCTCGGTCGAGGACCGAAGCGACAGCGAGACGCCGCAGGGTGAAGACAACCGGGTCGAGGCCTACGAACTGGGCGCTAATCTCACCTGGGAACTCGACGTGTTCGGACGTGTGCGGCGCAACATCGAGGCAGCGGGCGCCGATTACCAGGCGTCGATCGAGGACTACCGCGACGTGATGGCTACCGTTTATGCCGACGTGGCCGCGTCCTACATCACGATTCGCGGTACGCAACAACGTATTGCCGATACCGAAGCCAATGCCCGGTCGATGGCCGAGTCGCTGAAGCTGGCGCGCGAGCGCTACGACTCGGGCCTCAGTTCGCGCCTGGACGTCGTACAGGCCGAAGCGAACCTCGAGTACACGCTGGCGTCGATTCCATTGCTGAGAATATCGCTGCAGCAGGCAATTAACGGGCTTGCAGTATTGCTGGGGCAGGATGCCGGCAGCCTGCAGTCCGAGTTCAGCGATGCCTTGCCGTTGCCTGCGGCGGGTATTCTCCCGGGTATCGGTATTCCCAGCGACGTCGTTCGGCAACGCCCGGATGTTCGGCGCGCGGAGCGCTTGCTGGCGGCGCAGACTGCGCAGGTCGGCGTTGCCACGGCAGATCTGTATCCGAGTTTCAATATCGGCGGTTTTTTCGGCGTGCAGTCGGACTCGCTCTCCGACCTGTTCGACAGCTCGGCGCTGGCCTGGGGTATCCAGTCGCCAGTGCAATGGAATATTTTCAATGGCGGGCGGATACGCAACATCATCGCGCTCCAGGATGCGACATTGCAGGAACGCCTCGCGCAATACAGGCAAAAGATTCTCGAGGCCATCGAGGAAGTCGAGAATGCGCTTGCCGCCTACAACCTGAACCGTGAGCGGGCAGGTCACCTCGAGCGCGCGACAGCTGCTTCATCGGAAGCGGTGAATCTCGTGCTCGTGCAATACAGGACCGGGTTGACCGATTTCAACAATGTGCTGATTTCGCAACGCGATCTCGTGTCACAACAGGACGACCTCACCCAGACCAGGACGGATACCGAGCTGGCGCTCGTCGCCCTGTACCGGGCGTTGGGTGGCGGCTGGAAACCGGCCGATGGCAACAGCGAAACGTCGCCGTGACGTGACGCGACCGGCCGCGATCTACGCCGTCGGCGTCAAAAAAATTTCACTGTTGGGTTTGCTCGGAGAACCAAACCGGATTGCTGCCGGCGCATGCAAGTCTCGAGGCAAGTGCAGGTATTGCTGCGACTTGATCAGGTGAAAGGCCGGGGGTATTGTCATCGTGTTCTCCATACCACTCGCGTACAGCTCTGTTCACTTTGAGCGTGCGGAAAAAAATGACAATTGACTCGAGGAGTTCAACGATGAGAATGCTTTTTGCCGTCGTCATGGCGGTCTTCTTGTTGGTTGGTGGCGTGTCTGCCTACGCCGCGTCCGACAAGCCCAATATCCTGCTGATCGTCTCGGACGACACCGGCTACGGCGATCTCGGCGCCTATGGCGGCGGTGACGGACGCGGCATGCCCACGCCCAGTCTCGACGCGATGGCCGACAACGGCATGATGTTCTATTCGTTTTACGCGCAGCCGAGTTGTACCCCGGGCCGCGCGGCGATGCAGACCGGCCGCATTCCGAACCGCAGCGGTATGACGACGGTGGCTTTCCAGGGCCAGGGCGGGGGTCTGCCCGCGGCGGAATGGACGCTGGCTTCGGTACTCAAGAAAGCTGGCTACGGCACCTACTTCACTGGCAAGTGGCATCTCGGCGAGGATGACTATGCGCTTCCCAATGCGCAGGGTTACGATGTCATGAAGTATGTCGGCCTGTATCACCTGAACGCATACACCTATGGCGATCCCACATGGTTTCCCGACATGGACCCGAAGCTCCGGGCCATGTTCCAGAAGGTGACCAAGGGGGCGCTATCCGGCAAGGCGGGTGAAAAGCCGGTCGAAGATTTCAAGATCAACGGCCAGTATGTCGACGAACCAAACAAGAACGTCACGCTGCATGGTGTCAACTACCCTGACGGCGTCGTCGGTATTCCGTACTTCGACGGTTACGTCGAGAAAGCTGCGATCGAGTTCCTCGAAGACGCGGCCAAGTCGGATGACCCGTTCTTCATTAACGTCAACTTCATGAAGGTGCACCAGCCGAACATGCCGGCGCCCGAGTTCGAGCACAAATCGCTCTCGAAATCCAAGTACGCGGACTCGGTTGTCGAACTGGATACTCGGATTGGCCGCATCATGGCCAAGCTGAAGGAACTCGGCCTGGACAAGGACACGCTGGTCTTTTACACGACCGACAACGGCGCGTGGCAGGACGTCTATCCGGACGCGGGCTACACACCGTTCCGCGGCACCAAGGGCACGGTCCGCGAGGGCGGTAACCGGGTGCCGGCAATCGCCGTCTGGCCGGGCAAGATCGCCCCCGGTGTGCGTAACAGCGATATCGTTGGCGGCCTGGACCTGATGGCGACTTTCGCCTCACTGGCAGGAGTGAAGCTGCCGGAGAAAGATCGCGAAGGCCAGCCGATAATTTTCGACAGCTACGACATGTCACCGGTCCTGTTTGGCACTGGCAAATCGGAGCGCAACGCCTGGTTCTACTTCACCGAGAACGAGTTGACGCCCGGTGCTGCGCGTGTCGGCAATTACAAGGCCGTGTTCAACCTGCGCGGCGATGACGGCATGGCAACCGGCGGTCTTGCGGTCGATTCGAACCTCGGCTGGAAAGGACCGGAGAGTTACGTCGCGACAGTGCCGCAGGTATTCGATCTCTGGGCGGACCCGCAAGAGCGCTACGATTTGTTCATGAACAACTTTACCGAGCGCACCTGGACATTGGTGACCATCAACCAGGCAATCACGGAAAAGATGAAAACCTACGTCAAGTACCCGCCGCGCAAGTTGCAGAGCGAGGGGTACTCAGGCCCGATCACGCTGACCCAGTACCAGCGCCTGAAATATATCCGCGAGCAACTGGAGAAAGAGGGTATCGGCCTGCCGCTGCCTACGGGTAACTGACCAGGTCGGCGCACCGAGTAAGCTGGTGCGCAGGGCTTGATATCCACAATGCGGTCCGTGCCCCGAGTGGCCGGACCGCATTTTTTTCCGGAGGAGTAGCAGGAATGAAATACCCGGCAAGAAAGGTGTTTGCGTACGCGGCATCTACTGTTCTTGTGTTGTCTGCGACAACCGTGTTCGCAGCCGATCCGTTGCCGTCATGGAACGACAGCGCGTCGAGGACTGCAATCATCGAGTTTGTTGAGACCGTGACAGAGGAAGATTCGCCCGATTTCGTGCCGGTCCCCGAACGCATCGCGACGTTCGACAATGACGGCACGCTGTGGGCGGAACAGCCGATGTACGTGCAGCTGTTCTTCGCCATCGACCGGGTCGTGGCTTTGGCCCCGCAGCATCCCGAATGGAAAACCCAGGAGCCGTACGCGTCGATCCTGAAGGGCGACGTCGGGGCCGCGCTCGCGGGCGGCGAGAAGGCCATTCTCGATATCATCATGGCCACCCACGCCGGCATGACCACGCTGGAGTTCGAACAGGTCGTGAAGGAATGGTTCGCGACAGCCCGGCACCCCGGGACCAAGCGGCTCTACACCGAGATGGTCTATCAGCCGATGCTCGAATTGCTGTCCTACCTGCGCGCCAACGGTTTCAAGACCTTCATCGTGTCGGGCGGCGGCATCGAGTTCATGCGGCCGATAACAGAAAGCGCTTACGGCATCCCGCCGGAGCAGGTCGTCGGCAGTAGCATCCAGACGGAATTCAGGATGGAAGGCAATATCCCGGTGCTGGTGCGTCTGCCGAAGATCAACTTCATCGACGACAAAGAGGGCAAGCCGGTCGGCATCAACTCGCATATCGGTCGCCGCCCCATCGCGGCATTCGGCAATTCCGACGGTGACATCCAGATGTTGCAGTGGACGAAGGGAGGGTTCGGCCCGACGCTCGCGATGATCGTGCATCACACGGATGCCAAGCGAGAATGGGCCTATGATCGGGACTCCCATATCGGCACGCTGAACAAGGGCCTCGACATGGCTTCGGCGAGCGGCTTCGTGCTGATCGACATGAAAAACGACTGGAAGGTCATCTTCCCGGCCGTGGGAGAGTAGCGCAGTAGAGTCAGCGCGCGTGCAAGACGGACATGAGCGGGCCGCCCGGTCGACGGATCAGGCGTCCCGCCGCGCGCCCCACCAGGCGGACAGGCGTTCGGTCAGGATACGCGCCGGCACGCCTTCATAGTGCGACACATCGTTCAGCAGGCGTAGCCGTGCGTGGACGTCGCCCATGAAGTCGAGAACACTCAGACCCGCCGGGCTCTGGTCGAGCCGGTCGCGGTAACCCCGTACGTCGAATCCAAGCAGGCTCGAGATCAGGATGCGGTTGACGCCCTTGTGCGCGACGACCAGGACATTCTTGTGACGATTGTCCTCCACGATGCGGCGCATAACGGGCAGGGCACGATTCAGCACGTTGACACCGGATTCGCCGTTATTGGGCCCTATCGTGAACGGATCCTCCTGCCAGGCGGCATACTCGTCGGCAAATTCGGTCTCGATCTCGGATCGCCGGAGTCCTTCCCAGTGGCCGTAATCGATCTCGCGCAGGCCGGGTTCCGGGACCGGCTTCAGGTCGTGGGGCGCAGCCAGTATCGAAGCGGTCTCAACGGTGCGGTCAAGCGGGCTGCAATAGACCGCGTGAAGTTCTTCGCTCTCGAGGCGCAGCGCGAGGCTCTTGACCTGTCTGCGGCCCTCTTCGGAAAGGCTCACGTTGGAAGATCCGGCGAAACGGTCTTCGGCGGTCAGTGTCGTGGCGCCGTGACGTACCAGGAAAATTCGGGTGGGCATGGCGGTCTTCGGGCTTGTCGGAATACCGCAGTATATCCGGCGAGAATGGATGAGTCGCCTGCGGCGCCTCACCCCTGCGGGGCGCACTGCGTGCGTCTGTCGGCCGCTGTGCGGCCTCGGATGAACGCGCTACGCGGTTCGATGCGACACTGATCCGGACACGACAAAGCCGCCAGGAAGGCGGCTCTGTCAGGAAGTGGTGGAGGTGGCGAGAATCGAACTCGCGTCCGCAAGCCCTACGCTACGAGATCTACATGCTTATTCCGTCTTTGATCTCACTGTGGGCTACCCGACGGGCAGGGAAAACTCACAGCCAGTTCTGTAAGGATTTAACGGTTTGAGCCCAGAACATGCTCTCGCCGCGGTCCTGTGTCGGTGACTCCCGGGATCCGAACGCACAGGCACGATCCGGCCGGAAGGCATTTGCTGGTTTTTAAGCAGCTAGTGCGTAGTTGTCGTCGTTGGCAACTATAAGTTTTACAGTTGGATTTACGAGGTACTCTGTCCCTCGGCATGCACTCGGAGTTTCGCGACCCACGTCGAAACCAGGTCACCCCCGTGTGGATGCGTAGTGTAGGGGCATTTCGCCAGAAAACAATGCGGTTAACGCACGATTCCGTGAAAATACTACAATAAGTTACTTTAAGTAATAATCATAACCTATTGTTTTAATATCATTGTTTAAGGATACGCTCTTTCTGGCGTTGCCAGTCCCTGTCCTTGGTTGCGGCGCGCTTATCGTGTTGCTTCTTGCCTTTCGCGAGTCCGACATCGAGCTTGGCGCGGCCCTTGTGCCAGTGCAGGTCCAGCGGTATGAGCGCGTAGCCCTTGCGTTCGACCGCCCCGACCAGCCGGTCGAGTTCGCCGCGGTGCAGCAGTAATTTTCGGGTCCGTGTCGGATCGGCCTTGACGTGACTGGCGGTCGTGTTCAAAGGCGAGAAATGGGCACCAATGAGCCAGGCTTCGTTGTTCTGCAGCGTGACGTACGCCTCGGTGATCTGGGCGCGGCCCTCACGCAGGCTCTTGGCTTCCCAGCCTTCGAGGGCGAGACCCGCTTCCAGCGTGTCCTCGATGAAGTAATCGTGCCGCGCCCGCCGATTGACGGCGATCACGTTGCCGGCCGCTTTCTTCTTCTTGCTGCTCATCGTGCTTGGGTCCAGGTGCTGCGGGAGGAGGCGGATTATACGGTCAAGCGTTGTCAGACTCCCGGATTTGTATAAGAATCGCGGCTCTCTTTGCCGATAATCCGAGAAAAACAATGCTAAGCAACCAGGCCGGCGACGGAAAGCGCTCTTCTCTTCATGGACACTGGTCTTCGCGAATGGCGTTTATCCTTGCTGTCACCGGATCTGCAGTCGGACTCGGCAACATCTGGAAATTCCCGTATATCGCAGGGCAAAACGGCGGTGGGGCATTCGTGCTCGTTTACCTTGCCTGCGTGATTTTCATCGGCATGCCGGTGATGATGTCCGAAATACTGATCGGCCGGCGTGGCCGGCGCAACCCGATCGCGACGATGACGCTGCTCGGCAAGGAAGAGGGCAGCTCCGGCAACTGGGGATGGGTCGGCAGCATGGGAGTTGTAGCCGGCATTCTGATCCTTTCCTACTACAGCGTGATTGCCGGCTGGACACTGGCCTACATCGTGAAAAGCGCGACCGGCGCGTTTGTCGGCGGTACGCCCGCCGAAGTGGGCGCGCAGTTCGGGGGATTCGTTGGGGACTGGCGGCAAGTCGGGCTGACGCATACGATCTTCATGGCGCTGACCGTTTTCGTCGTCGCCCGCGGTGTCGAGCGGGGGCTGGAGCAGGCGGTGCGTTTCATGGTGCCGGCCTTGCTGGTGCTGATGCTCGTATTGCTCGTCTACTCGATCAATTCAGGCTATTTCGGCCAGGGGGTGGCGTTCATGTTCACGCCCGACTTCGACAAGTTGACGTGGAACAGTGTGCTTGCGGCGCTGGGCCAGGCGTTCTTCACGCTGAGTATCGGCATGGGGGCCATCATGGCTTACGGCGCGTACCTGCCTGAGGAAACCTCTATTACCGGCGCCTCGGCGGCGGTCGTTTCGGCGGATACGGCCATCGCGATCCTCGCCGGTCTCGCAATATTCCCGCTCGTGTTTGCCAACGGCCTCGAGCCTGGCGACGGTCCCGGCCTGGTGTTCAACACCTTGCCCCTGGCGTTCGGCCAGATGTCGGGCGGTATATTCTTTTCGACGATCTTTTTCGTGCTGCTGTCGTTCGCTGCCTGGACCTCGGCTATCGGCCTGATGGAGCCAGCTGTCGCCTGGCTCGTAGAGAAGCACAACCGTTCGCGCGCCCAAGCGGCGGTGATCGTCGGTTTGCTGATCTGGGCGATTGGTTTTGGCTCGGTGCTTTCATTCAATGTTCTGGCGGACGTCAAGTTTCTCGCCGGAACAATCTTTGACAACGTCGATTACCTGACCAGCAACATCATGTTGCCACTTGGTGGCCTGCTGATTGCCGTCTTTGCCGGATGGGTCATGTGCCGGAATTCGACGTCCGACGAATTGGGTACCGCCGGCAACGTGTTCAAGACCTGGCGTCTGCTGGCACGTTTCGTTGCGCCACTCGGCATTCTGTTCGTACTGCTCAACGCCGTCGGGCTGCTTGACTGGATTCGCAGTCTGGCTTCATAACTCCGCGGCCTGACGATGCGCAAGGTCAATCGCAGCGCGCTGGTACCTTATTCGGCCGAGCAGATGTTTGCCCTGGTCAAGGACGTCGAGTCTTACCCGTCGTTCCTGCCATGGTGCAATGATGCCGAGGTGCACATCCGGGGCGACAATTTCATCGAGGCCTCACTCGAACTGCATCGGGGGCGCATCAGCAAGCGTTTTCGCACGCGCAACCAGTTCGTCGAAGGCAAATCGCTGGACATCGAACTGGTTGGCGGCCCATTTCGCCGCCTGTCCGGCGGCTGGATTTTCACGCAGCTTGGTGATGCCGGCAGCAAGGTGACGCTGGAACTCGAATTTGCGTTCGAGAATCGCGCGACCGACGTCATCTTCGGGCGCTTCTTCGAACATACCTGCAATCACCTGGTCGACTCGTTCACCCGGCGAGCGGCGGAAATCCATGGCTAGTACCGGGAGCGGGAGCGTCAGCGTGGAAGTCGTCTTCGCGATGCCCGACAAGCAGGTTCTGCGAGAGCTGCTGGTCGAGCCGGGTTCGAGCGTGGCCGATGTCCTGGAGCAGAGCAATCTGGCGAGAGATTTTCCTCAAGTAGAGTTCGATGCCATGCAGGCGGGCATCTGGGGGAAGCCGGTCGAACGCAATCAGGCGGTCAGTGATGGCGACCGGGTCGAGTTGTACCGGCCATTGACCATGGATCCGCGGGAAGCGCGCCGTCGCCTGGCGGCAGCCGGTCGCACGATGGGAAGTACGGCGACTAGAAAGTAGGCTCGAACTCCTGATCCTTGACGATCGTGACGACGGTATCGTCCTCGAAAGTGATCGTCACCCAGCGCTTGTAGGTCGCGGGCTCCCGGCCGATCTTGAGGTAGTAGACATAGTCCCAGCGATCGTCGTGAAACGGGTCTTCGACCATTGGCGTGCCGAGCAGGAAGCGTACCTGGCTGCGGGTCATGCCGACTTCGACCTGGTCGAGATCTTCCTGCTTGATCAGGTTGCCCTGCGCAATGCTCTGGCGATATACGCAGCCGCCAGTCATGGCCAGCGCAATGCACATCAGGAAAAGCAAGAATGATTTACGGTTTATCATAGAGCCCGGCTGCCAACTGCGTCATAATAGGCGCGCATCATACCCTGAAAGAGTTTGTTCATGCAGCAACGTAAGGAACTTCGCAAAGCAGGCCTTAAAGTCACGCTGCCGCGGCTGAAAATCTTCGAAATACTCGAGGGTACCGAGCTGCGCCACATGAGCGCAGAAGACATTTACAAGGACCTGTTGGCGGCCGGCGAAGACATCGGTCTCGCCACGGTTTACAGGGTGTTGACACAGTTCGAGGCCGCAGGCCTGGTCACGCGACACAACTTCGAAGGCGGGCACTCGGTGTTCGAACTGGATGATGGTGAGCACCACGATCACATGGTGTGCGTCGAGAACGGCGACGTCATCGAGTTCGTCAGCGAGGAAATCGAAAAAATCCAGCATGATATTGCCGAGAAACACGGCTACGAACTGATCGACCACAGCCTGGTGCTTTACGTCAGGAAGAAAGGCACAAGTTCCGGCGACGCCTGACTCAGGCGCGTTTTCTCGGTGCGCCGGCCAGCATTTCCGCCGCGTGGTCCAGCGTCTTCTGCGTGATTTCGACGCCGCCCAGCATGCGGGCCAGCTCCTCGATGCGCTCTTCCTTGCCAAGTGCCTTGATGCCGGTCCGGGTTGACTGGCCGTCCGTGACCTTGCTGATCCTGAAATGCTGGTCTGCGAGACTGGCGACCTGCGGCAGGTGCGTCACGCAAAGTACCTGGCGCCCGGTGCCGAGTTCCTGTAACCGCCGGCCGACCATTTCGGCAACCCCGCCGCCGACGCCGCTGTCGACTTCATCGAATACCATCGTCGGTATGGCGCTTCCGTCGCTGGCAATGACCTGGATTGCGAGGCTCATGCGGGACAGCTCGCCGCCGGACGCAATCCTGGCGAGTGGTTGCATCGGCTGCCCCGGGTTGGCGCTGATCAGGAACTCGATGGCGTCCATGCCCCATGGACGCGCGTCAGCCTCGTCGCGCCTGGCAAGCGCCACCTCGAACTTGCCACCGGGCATGCCGAGGCCAGCCATGGCGCTGCTGACAGCGGCGGAAAAACGGCTGGCTGCCTCGCGTCGCTCGCCGGATAGCCGGTCGGCGAGGGCGAGGTAGGTTGCTTTGGCGGCATCGGCTTGTTCGTCCAGCTGCCTGCCACGTTCTTCCGCATGGCTTAAGTCTTCGTACTCGTTGCGGAGTCTGTCGTGCAGATCGGGCAACTCTTCGGCCGTGGCGCGATGTTTGCGGGCGACGGCCTGTATCGCGTCGAGGCGTTCCTCCACCCGGTCGCGGCGCTGCGGATCCATGTCGATCGATTCGCTGTAGCGGCGCAGTGAATCGGCTGCCTCGCTGACCTGGATACTCGCCGAATTGAGCATCTCCAGCACCGGTTCAAGGGTCGCGTCGTACTGCACCAGTTTTTCGGTGGCGTGAACGGCTTCTGCGACGAGACCGTTGGCGTTCGCGGCATCGCTGTCGTAAAGGCACTCGAGAGCGATGCCCACACCTTCAGCAAGGCGGCTGCCATGCTTGAGTTTCTGCCGCTCCGCGGCGAGTTCCGCCACCTCACCTGACCCGACAGCCAGCGCGTCGAGCTCCTGCAGCTGGAAGCCGAGCAGGTCGAGACGGGATGCGCGGTCGGACTCGGCCTCCCGGAGGGCTCGCAAATGCTCGGCAATCGCCTGCCAGCTTGTGAAACTTGCCGCCACCTCCGCACGCAGGTCGAGCAGGCCGCCGAAGTGATCGAGGATGTCGCGCTGGATCGCCCGCCTGCTCAGCGACTGGTGAAAATGCTGTCCATGAATGTCCAGTAGCAGCTCGCCAAGGCTTTTCAGCTGGCCGATTGGAACAGCATTACCGTTGATGAACGCACGCGAACGGCCGTCAGTACCGATGACTCGGCGCAGGATGCACTCGTCGTCGAGGTCCAGCGACTGCTCCTCGAGCCATGCACGCACGGTCGCGAGTTCGGCAACATCGAACTCGGCGGCAAATTCTGCGCGCCGGGCGCCGTCGCGCACCAGTTGTGCGGATCCACGTTCGCCAAGCACGAGCCCGAGCGCATCGACGAGAATGGATTTGCCGGCGCCGGTCTCGCCGGTCAGCACGGTCATGCCGGGATCAAACTCGATGTCGATCCGGTCGATGATCGCGAAATCCCGCACTTGCAAATTCATCAACATGTCATCGTGTCCCGCACTCAGCCCTCACGCGCGTCGCGCCGGCGATTGTCGCGGCCCCAGAACAGCTTGGAGCGCAGGATGCCGTAAAAATCGTAGTCGGGCGGGTGAATCAGTGTGACCCGTTTGTCGTACGCCGAAATAATCAGCCGGTCGGTGGGACGGATACTGCCCATCGAGAAACCGTCGACGGTGATTTCGGCCTTGGTGTCGTCGCGTTCGAGCAGCGTTACCTCGATCGGTGCGGCGGACGGCACGACAATCGGCCGATCGGTCAACGTGTGCGGGCAAACCGGGACAATGACGACTGCATTCAGTTGCGGTTCGATGATCGGACCACCGCAGCTCAGTGAATATGCAGTCGAGCCGGTCGGCGTCGCAACGATCAGCCCGTCGCCGGAATGGGTGTTGACGTACTGGCCGCCAACGTAGGTCGCAAAGTCGACCATGCGCCCGGTGCCGCGCCGCTGCAGCACGACATCATTCAGGGCGAAGGCGACTTTTTCGCGCCCCGACTTGCTGACGAGGGAGGCTTTGAGCAGCAGCCGCGTGTCCTTTGCATACTTTCCGGCCAGTACCTGGTCCACGCTGGCCAACATTTCATCAGGCGTCACGTCCGCCAGGAAGCCGAGCCGCCCGCGGTTGATTCCGAGGATCGGCGTGCCGCAATCCCGCGCCAGCCGGCTTGCGTACAGCATGGTGCCGTCGCCGCCGACGGCGATCACGAGGTCGGCGGCAGCGCACAGCTCCGCTTCGGGCATGCGCGATACCGGGATGTCCTGTTGCAGGCTGTCTGCCGCAAGCAGGTGCACGCCTTTCGCGGCGAGATGCGTCGCAAGCTCATGCACGGCTTCGGCGACGCGCACGTCGTCGTGCCTGCCGATAATGGCGATGTTGTTAAATTGCGCGCTCATCTGTGGATTGTGGCAAACCCTTGACCGGCCGCCAAGCCGTTGCTAGCTTGTCCCGACGTACCCTAACACGGCGAGCAGGCTGGATTTTTTCCTGATTTCTAGCGAATGTCAGCAGAAGCGGATACACCACTCCCAAATGATCGTGGACAGCATCTGCTGCGGGTCCTGATTCAGCGCTATATCCGTGATGGCCAGCCGGTCGGGTCACGAACACTCTCGAAGGATTCCGGGCTCGACCTGAGCCCCGCGACCATCCGCAACGTCATGTCTGACCTCGAGGACCTGGGCCTCGTATCCGCACCCCACACGTCGGCGGGGCGCATCCCGACGCCGAAAGGTTACCGCCTTTTCGTCGATACACTGGTGCGCTACCGAAAGCCCGGGGAACGCGATATCCGTCGCTTACGCGAAATGATCAAGGGCGAGAGCAGTAATCCCAACGCGCTCGTCAACACGGTCTCCAGCATGCTGTCCGAATTCACACGGATGGCCGGCGTCGTCACGGTACCGCGCACGCCGCGCATCACATTACGTCAAATCGAGTTCCTGCCTTTGTCCGAGAATCGAATTCTCGCGATCCTGGTCATCAACGATACCGAGGTGCAAAACCGCATCCTGCAAACGTCGCGCGATTACAGCGCCTCCGAGTTACAGCAGGCTCAAAATTATATCAACGAGAATTACGGCGGCACCGACCTGCACACGGTCCGGGAGCGACTGCTGAAAGATCTCGACAAGACCCGCGATTCGATGAACCAGACCATGCGCGACATCGTATCTGTCGCTCACGCTGCAATGGACAATGCCACGAGCAGCAGTGAGGAGTATGTGCTCGCCGGCGAAGCCAGGCTCATGGATTTCGCCGAGTTGTCGGACATCGAGACGCTGCGCCGCCTGTTCGATGCATTTGCACGCAAGCGCCAGATACTCGACCTGCTCGATCGGAGTATCAATGCCGATGGCGTACGTATCTTTATCGGGGAAGAGTCGGGACACCGCATTTTCGATGGTTGTAGTGTGGTCACGGCGCCATACCACGTCGACGACGACACGATTGGCGTGCTCGGCGTCATCGGCCCGACCCGCATGGCCTACGATCGCGTCGTGCCGATCGTCGATATCACGGCCAAGATCCTCGAGTCAGCACTCAGTCACAACGATTGAGCGAAAAAATCGGCGGCAACGCTTGATATTTCCGGACAGGTCCCCACACTGCGTTCCACATCGAGGGATAGGCCGCTGCATTGGCGGTCACGGCATCAGACTGGAGCAAATGCATGAGCGCAGATCGCCCCGAAGCGCAGATCGACGAGGCAACCGCGGATGCGGCCACCGACAGTAAGAATTCGACGGATATGTCGGCAGCCGGGGATTCGAATCCCGAGGACGAGCTCGCAGCACTGCAGGCGAAGGCTGACGAGAACTGGGATCGTTACCTGCGCGCCGCCGCGGAAGTCGAGAATGTCCGCAAGCGGGCCTCGCGCGACGTTGAGAAGGCGCACAAGTTTGCCCTGGAACAGTTCGGCCGGGAACTGCTCGCCGTCAAGGACAGCCTCGAACTGGGCCTCGATGCCGGGGACCAGGCCAGCGCCGCGAGCCTGCTCGAAGGCAGTATGGCCACGTTGAAATTGCTGACGTCAACCCTGGAGCGTTTCGGCATAGAGGAAGTCGATCCGGCAGGCGAGCCATTCGACCCGGAATTCCATGAAGCGATCAGCATGCAGCCCTCAGACACAGTGGAGCCCGGGTCCGTGGTCAACGTCGTGCAAAAGGGCTATTCGCTGAATGGGCGCCTGCTACGGCCGGCCCGGGTGATCGTCGCGGCCGGGTAGGGCAAAGGCGCACAAAAAATGCGCGGAATCGCTTGAAACATAGGGTGCTGGCCCCACTTATCAGCCAACAACAGATATTCCAACCGAATTTGGAGCAAGAGAATCATGGGCAAAGTCATCGGCATTGACCTCGGAACCACCAACTCCTGCGTCGCAGTGATGGAAGGCGGTAAGCCGAAGGTCATCGAAAACAGCGAAGGCGATCGCACCACGCCGTCGATCGTCGCATTCACCAAGGACGACCAGGTGCTGGTCGGCCAGTCTGCCAAGCGGCAGGCCGTCACCAATCCGGCCAATACGATGTATGCCGTCAAGCGGCTGATCGGGCGTCGTTTCGAAGACGATGTCGTGCAGCGCGACATGGACATGGTGTCCTACAAGATTGTCAAGGCCGACAACGGTGACGCATGGGTCGAGACCGGTGGCAAGAAGATGGCGCCGCCCGAGATTTCGGCGCGTGTACTGATGAAGATGAAAAAGACGGCCGAAGACTACCTCGGGGAAGAGGTCAAGGAAGCCGTCGTCACCGTGCCCGCCTATTTCAATGACTCGCAGCGCCAGGCGACGAAGGACGCCGGCAAGATTGCCGGCCTCGAGGTCAAGCGCATTATCAATGAGCCGACGGCCGCGGCGCTGGCATATGGCATGGACAAGAAACGCGGCGATGCCAAGATCGCGGTATTCGACCTCGGCGGCGGTACGTTCGACGTATCGATCATCGAGATCGCCGAAGTCGACGGCGAACACCAGTTCGAAGTACTGGCGACCAACGGCGACACCTTCCTCGGTGGCGAAGACTTCGATATGCGCGTCATCGATTACCTCGCGTCCGAGTTCGAGCGTGAGAGCGGTGTGGATATCACCAAGGACCCCCTGGCCATGCAGCGCCTCAAAGAGGCTGCTGAAAAGGCCAAGATCGAGTTGAGCTCGCAGCAGCAGACTGAAGTCAACCTGCCGTACATTACGGCGGATGCAAGCGGTCCGAAGCACCTGAGTATCAAGCTGACACGTGCCAAGCTCGAGTCGCTGGTCGAGGAACTGATCACCAAGACGATCGGCCCGTGCAAGATTGCATTGGCTGACGCAGGTCTGAAGGTCAACGAGATCGACGACGTCATCCTCGTCGGCGGCCAGACACGCATGCCGAAAGTGCAGGAAGAGGTGCAGAACTTCTTCGGCAAGGAACCGCGGCGCGACGTCAATCCCGACGAAGCCGTAGCGCTTGGCGCAGCGATTCAGGGCGGTGTACTTGCGGGCGACGTCAAGGACGTGCTGCTGCTCGACGTTACGCCGTTGTCACTGGGTATCGAGACGCTTGGTGGCGTCATGACCAAGCTGATACCGAAGAACACGACGATTCCCGAGAAGGCGGAACAGGTTTTCTCCACCGCGGACGACAACCAGACTGCCGTGACCATTCATGTGCTGCAGGGTGAGCGCGAGCGGGCAGTAGACAACAAGTCACTCGGCCGATTCGATCTTGCGGACATCCCACCGGCACCGCGCGGTCTGCCGCAAATCGAGGTGACCTTCGATATCGACGCGAACGGCATCCTGAACGTGTCCGCCAAGGACAAGGCGACCGGCAAGAGCCAGAACATCGTCATCAAGGCGTCCAGCGGCCTGTCGGACGACGAAATCGAGAAGATGGTTTCCGATGCCGAAAGCCATGCCGAAGAGGATCGCAAGTTCCGCGAGCTGGTGGACACGCGTAACCAGGCGGACGGCCTGATTCATGCCTCGGAGAAGACCCTCAGGGATCTCGGCGAGAAGGCGACCGCTGAAGAGCGCATGGCTGTCGAGAACGCCGTGAGCGATCTGAAGAAGGCGCTGGAGAGCGACGACAAGGACAAGATCGAAGCCAAGATGAACGCCTTGGGTGAAGCGTCTGGTTCGTTGGCGCAGAAGCTGTATGCTGAGCAGGCTGGTGATGCAGCCGGCAATGGGGCCGGAGACGGTAGCGCCGGCGGCGCAGCTGACGATGGAGTGGTCGACGCCGAGTTTGAGGAAGTCGACAAGGATGACAAGTCCAAGTCAGCCTAGGCTGAACCTGAACGGACTTTGATCGGGCGCCTTTCGGGGCGCCCGGTTGCAGGTGATCATGGCAAAACGCGACTACTACGAGGTTCTGGGTGTCTCGAAATCGGCCACCGCCGATGAGATCAAGAAGGCGTATCGTCGCCTGGCGATGAAACACCACCCGGATCGCAACAAGGATGACGGCGACGCCGACGGGCGCTTCAAGGAGGTCAAGGAGGCCTACGCGACGCTCAAGGATCCGGAAAAACGCTCGTTGTATGATCAGTTCGGCCACGACGGACTGCGTGCGGGCCGCGGTGGCGGCGGATTCAGCGCCGAAGGCTTCGGTGATATTTTCGGCGACGTATTCGGCGATATTTTCGGTGGTGGGCGGCGTGGCGGCGGGCCCCAGGTCTTTCGTGGTGCCGATCTCGGCTACGAACTGAGGCTGGATCTCGAGACGGCGGTTGCCGGCGACAAGGTCAGCATCGACGTGCCGACGCAGGTGACCTGCGATACCTGCAATGGCAGCGGCGCGCGCAAGGGCAGCGAGCCGGTCAAGTGCTCGACCTGCGGCGGTGTCGGCCAGGTCCGGATGCAGCAAGGCTTCTTTTCGATCCAGCAAACCTGTCCGGCATGCAAGGGCGCCGGAACCACGATTTCCGACCCGTGCGACGACTGTCACGGCAGGGGACGGGTGCGCAAGACCCGGACGCTGTCGGTGAAAGTGCCTGGCGGCGTGGATGACGGTGATCGTATCCGTTTGTCCGGCGAAGGCGAGGCGGGACGCAATGGCGGCCCGCCGGGCGATCTGTACGTTGAGATTCGCGTGGAGCCGCATCGTATCTTCGAGCGTGACGGCGCCAATCTTTCCTGCGAGGTGCCGGTGAGCTTCGCGACCGCCGCGCTTGGTGGCGAGGTCGAGTTGCCGACACTGAACGGCCACGTCTCCCTGAAAATTCCGCCCGGGACGCAGTCAGGCAAGGTTTTTCGCCTGCGTAGCAAGGGCGTGACGACAGTTCGAGACGCCCGCGTCGGTGATCTGTTCGCGCAGGTCTCGGTCGAAACGCCGGTCCACCTGACGGCAGAGCAGAAGGATCTGCTGGAGAAATTCGATGCATCGCTGCGTGCCGGCGGTGACCAGCACAACCCGCGGGCGGACGGCTGGCTCGATACCGTGAAACGCTTTTTCGAACGCATCAGCCAGTGATACGGATCGCGATAGCCGGCGCCGGCCGCATGGGGACCGCGATCGCAGCGGGCATCGAGCAATGTGCCGACCTCGAAAATGCGGGAACCTGGCATCGTGGCAGTGACCTGGATGCGCTGGTCGCTGCGGCTGACGTGCTGGTTGACTTCAGCTTGCCGTCGGCCACGGCACAAGTGCTGCGCGCGGCGGTTGCATCAGGCACACCGCTCGTCTGCGGCGTCAGCGGTCTCGACACTGAACAGGTAGCTGCAATGAAACGCGCGGCCGAGCGGATCCCGGTCCTCTATGACCGGAATATGAGCCTCGGCATCGCGGTGCTGGAGCGCTCGGTGCGGGAAGCCGCAGCGACGCTGGGTCCGGGATTTCGAGTCGAGATCAGCGAAGTTCACCATGTGCACAAGCAGGATGCGCCGTCAGGTACGGCTCTGAAACTGGCTGCCGCGGTGGCGGCGGCGCGCGGCGAAGAGGGCACTGGCAATGTCACGTTCCAGGTCGAACGGCGCGGTGAAGTACCCGGCGATCACGACGTTGTCATGTCTTCAGACACCGAGAGACTGACCTTTTCCCACAGCGTCACGACGCGCCAGGTGTTTGCAGACGGTGCATTGCGCGCGGCTCGCTGGATCGTCGACCAGTCCCCCGGTTACTACCGGATGGCCGACGTTTTGTTTGCGCACTGACTCAGCAGGCAGAATTGGCGCGAAAAAAAATTCGTAATTGAGTCTGGCGAACAACGTCCGCCTTCAGTAAACTACGCCGGATCGCTGGGCGGTCAGCGAAGTCGCAAGCGGAAGGCCAAGTCCTTCCGCTTTTGTGCATCTGCAACCTGCACAAGTTGTGACGACCCGTATGGAAGATACGGCCGACGCGCTGCTCCACGTGGTCTGGTCTGGGTCTTTCGATAGAGGGTCGTTTTGAGCACGCCTGCGATACTTGCACTACAAGATGGCACCATCTTTCATGGTACTTCGGTCGGTGCTGATGGGCAGACAATCGGCGAAGTAGTTTTCAATACGGCCATGACGGGCTACCAGGAGATCCTGACGGATCCGTCCTATTGCCGGCAAATCGTCACCCTGACTTATCCCCACATTGGCAATACCGGGACCAACAGTGAAGACATGGAATCATCAAAGATCCATGCGTCGGGCCTGGTAATCCGTGACAGCACGATGCTGACGAGCAGCTGGCGTTCGGATCGCTCGCTGCGCGACTTCCTGAAGCAGGCGGACACCGTGGCGATTGCAGATATCGACACGCGTCGCCTGACGCGCATCATTCGTGAGAAGGGCGCGCAGTCTGGCTGCATCATGACCGGGGCCGCGGCCGTCGACACAGCCGTTCAACACGCCCGAAAATTCCCGGGCATTGCGGGCATGGACCTTGCGAAATTCGTCACGACCGACAGCGCGTACCAGTGGTGCTATGGCACGACCTTCGGTCGCCAGCCAAGGATCATGAGCCGGCGGGTCGCTCCATACCACGTGGTGGCTTACGATTTTGGCATCAAGCGCAACATCCTGAGACTGTTGTCGGACCTCGATTGCCGCATGACCGTCGTGCCGGCGACCACCAGCGCCGAGAAGGTCCTGGCGCTCGCGCCGAACGGCATTTTCCTGTCGAACGGGCCTGGCGATCCGGAGCCATGCAAGTACGCGATTGAAGCGATCAAGGTTTTCCTCGACAAGGGATTGCCGGTTTTCGGTATCTGCCTCGGTCACCAGCTACTCGCGCTGGCCGCCGGCGCCAGGACCGGGAAGATGAAGTTCGGTCACCACGGTGCAAACCACCCGGTGCAGGATCTCGACAGCGGCAAGGTCATGATCACCAGCCAGAATCATGGCTTCGCAGTAGACGAGGACACACTCCCGGATAATGTCAGGCCGACACATCGTTCGCTGTTCGACGGGACCTTGCAGGGGATCGCGTTTACAGACAAGCCTGCGTTCAGCTTCCAGGGACACCCCGAGGCAAGCCCGGGCCCACACGACCTCCTGCCGCTGTTCGAGCAATTCATCCAGCACATGGATAACCAGAAACGGCGCGGCCTGAAGGCCATGATCTCGTGACGAGTATTCGCATAAGCACGCACCATGCCCAAACGCACTGATATAAAAAGCATCCTGATCATCGGGGCCGGGCCGATCGTGATCGGCCAGGCCTGCGAGTTCGATTATTCGGGAGCACAGGCCTGCAAGGCGCTTCGCGAAGAGGGATTTCGCGTGATTCTCGTCAATTCCAATCCGGCGACGATCATGACGGATCCGGAAATGGCCGACGCGACCTATATCGAACCAATTCACTGGTCAACGGTTGAGCGAATTATCGCCAGGGAAAGACCCGATGCATTGTTGCCGACGATGGGTGGCCAGACCGGCCTGAATTGCGCCCTCGACCTGGCGCGCGAGGGCGTACTCGAAAAGTACAAGGTAGAGCTGATTGCCGCCTCGCGGGAAGCAATCGACATGGCCGAAGATCGCGACCTCTTCAGGAAGGCAATGGCCGAGATCGGCCTGGAGTCGCCGCGTGCGGAGATCGCGCATTCGCTCGACGAAGCGCTGGAGAAGCAGGCGGCGATCGGTTTTCCAACGATCATCCGGCCGTCCTTTACGCTGGGCGGCACCGGTGGCGGTATTGCGTATAACCGCGAGGAATTCGAAAGCATCGTTGCGCACGGCCTGGAAATGTCACCGACGACCGAAGTCCTGCTCGAGGAATCGGTGATCGGCTGGAAAGAGTTTGAAATGGAGGTCGTTCGCGACCGCAACGACAACTGCATCATCGTGTGCTCGATCGAGAACTTCGATCCGATGGGCGTGCATACCGGCGATTCGATCACGGTGGCGCCGGCGCAAACCCTGACGGACAAGGAATACCAGCGTCTTCGGGATGCCTCGATTGACGTGCTTCGCAAGATTGGTGTCGAGACCGGTGGGTCGAACGTACAGTTTGCGATCAACCCTGAAGACGGTCGCGTTCTGATCATCGAAATGAATCCTCGCGTGTCGCGGTCATCGGCGCTGGCCTCCAAGGCGACCGGTTTCCCGATTGCGAAAATTGCGGCGAAGCTTGCCGTTGGGTTCACTCTGGATGAGTTGCAGAACGACATCACCGGCGGTGCGACACCAGCGTCGTTCGAACCGACGATTGACTACGTGGTGACGAAAATTCCGCGCTTCACGTTCGAAAAATTCCCGGGCGCATCGGACCGGTTGTCGACGCAGATGAAGTCTGTCGGCGAGGTCATGGCGATCGGCCGCAATTTCCAGGAATCGCTGCAGAAGGCCCTGCGCGGCCTGGAGACAGGCATCAGCGGCCTCGAGGAAATCTGTGGGCCGATCGCGACGGATGTCGATCGTGACCGCCTGCGGCACGAACTGCGCATCCCCGGGCCGAATCGTATCCTGTTCGTTGCGGACGCATTGCGGCACGGCTACTCCTACCAGGACGTGGCGCGGGTGACCGGCATCGACCCGTGGTTCATCGTGCAGATCGCGGACCTGGTGAATACCGAGATTGCGATGCGCGATCGCGTGCTGTCCGGATTCGACGCAGCGTATATGCGTGCGATCAAGCGCAAGGGTTTCTCCGATGCCCGCATCGCGACGGTGCTCAACGTCAAGGAAAAACAGGTCCGACAGCTGCGCCTGAAACTCGGCGTCCGTCCGGTTTACAAGCGCGTCGATACCTGCGCCGCGGAATTCGCAACGACGACGGCGTACATGTACTCGACCTACGAAGAGGAATGCGAAGCACAACCGACTGACAGGCAAAAGATCATGATCCTCGGTGGGGGGCCGAACCGCATCGGGCAGGGCATCGAGTTCGACTACTGCTGTGTCCATGCGTCACTGGCGCTGAAGGACGCGGGCTACGAGACGATCATGGTGAATTGCAATCCGGAGACCGTGTCCACCGACTACGACACGTCGGATCGCCTGTATTTCGAATCCCTGACGTTCGAAGACGTCATGGAAATCATCGACAAGGAAAAGCCCAGGGGGGTCATCGTACAGTTCGGTGGCCAGACACCACTGAAACTGGCACGCGATCTCGAGGCGGCCGGCGCGCCTATCATCGGCACTTCGCCGGACTCGATTGATCTGGCGGAAGATCGCGAGCGCTTCCAGGAGTTGATCGGGAAACTGGGCCTGAAACAGCCGCCGAATTGCACGGCACGGAGCCGGGAGGAAGCACTGACGCGGGCCGGCAGCGTCGGTTACCCGCTGGTCGTACGGCCGTCGTATGTGCTCGGCGGGCGTGCGATGGAAATCGTCCACAATGACGAGGACCTCGGCGCTTACATGGATGCGGCAATCCACGTTTCCAACAAGAGTCCGGTGCTGCTGGATCGTTTCCTGGACCTGGCGACCGAGGTTGATGTCGATTGTATCTGCGACGGCGAACGCGTGTTGATTGGTGGCGTCATGGAGCACATTGAACAGGCCGGCGTGCACTCGGGTGACTCCGGCTGTTCGCTGCCGCCATTCAGCCTGACCCCGGAAATACTGGCAATCATGGAGGAACAGGTCATCAGGCTCGCCAAAGGGTTGAACGTAATCGGGCTGATGAACACCCAGTTTGCTATCCAGGGCAACGTCGTCTATCTGCTCGAAGTCAATCCGCGCGCCTCGCGCACCGCGCCGTTCGTCTCCAAGGCCATCGGCGTCCCATTGGCCAAAATTGCTGCCAAGGTCATGGTTGGTGAATCGCTCGCCGAACAGGGCTTCGTCAACCAGCGGATACCGGAGTATTTTTCGGTGAAGGAGGCCGTCTTTCCGTTTATCAAGTTCCCGGGAAGCGATCCGATCCTCGGGCCGGAGATGAAGTCGACCGGCGAAGTCATGGGGGTCGGCAGGACCTTCGGTGAGGCCTATGCGAAGGCTCAGTTCGCCTCCGGGGTCAAGCTGCCGCGTCAGGGCGCGGCGTTGTTGAGTGTGCGCGAGCGCGACAAGAATGGCGCCGTCGAGCTGGCCAGGATCCTGACGGGTATGGGCTTCGATATCGTCGCGACACACG
>Ga0210081_1000059_pt1 | contig 25049 bp, 35 predicted proteins | sample White_ThreeSqA_D_FD_185589 | JGI IMG/M metagenome (GOLD analysis project Ga0210081, IMG submission 185589) | Wetland microbial communities from the San Francisco Bay, California, USA, that impact long-term carbon sequestration -... | ecosystem: Environmental > Aquatic > Marine > Wetlands ...
GAAAGGTGAGATTATCTGCAAAACCTGTTCTGAAAAAAAGAATGCAAAAAACTAAATCAACATTGTTTCAAGTTCCATCAAATGAAAATAGCTCTTTTTTCACATTGTGCAATTGATACTATAACAATAGGAGATTCCACATATGAGCAGATTGGAGGGGCTGCTTGTTATTGCGGGATTACGGCAAGGCAATTCAAATTCGATGTAGAACTGGTTACAAAATTTGGCCCTGACTTTCCTTACAAACAATATCTTTCAGACAATAAAATTAATTTTAAAAATTCACTAAGTGATAAAAATAGCACTAGGTTTGCGATTGAAATCGATGGGTCCGACAGAGTACTAAAATTAGAAAATCAATGTGAGCAAATAGAATATTCAAAAATTAATGCTGATGGATTTCTTGTTAGTCCAATATTTCACGAAATACCATTTGATACTTTAGAACAAATTAAAAAAGATTCAAACTTTTTACTTTTGGATCCTCAGGGATTTTTGAGACGTGTAGATTCAAATAAAAAAGTATTTTTGGAAAATACTGAACTTAATCTATCTGGTGTAGATGCTATCAAAGTAAACCCTGAAGAAGCATTACATATTACTGGACACTCTGATATAGAGGCTCTAAAACTGTTACAAAATAAGGGAGTAAAAAATGCGATTCTTACCAACAAGACAGAAGTTTCAATGTTAGTAAAAGATAGACTGTACTCTATCACACTTCCAAATAAAAAAATCCATGATACTACCGGAATTGGTGATATCTTTTGTGCTTCATTTTGTTGCACTATGCTAAAAGAAAAGGACTATCTTTGGGCTTTATGTTTTGCAGGGGGCGCTGCTCAAGCTGCGCTTGATTCAAAAAACATTGGTCTGATGAAAATTCCAAAAAAAGGGGCAATTGAAACTAATGCCTCATACTTTTATAATCTGATGAAATACAAATCCATCTAGCTTTATCCTTTTATGGCCTAACAGATTCAAATTATTTGTGGATATTGGAATTTATGGTTCTGGCACTACCATTACCTCTACAAAAGCCATCAAAAAAATCCTTTTGGAATATGATATTAATTCAGTAACTGTAACTTCCAAATCTAAAACAAAACAATTTGATTGTGTTATTGTATTAGGGGGAGATAAGGGAATTAGAAACTATTTTCATAGAACCATTGATTCTACTTCCCCTGTTTTAGGAATAAACGAAGGCGAGTCTGGTGGTTTTTTAGCTCAAATTGATCTTAAGGAATTTCCATCATATGTTAACCGATTAAAAAAACAAAATTATTCCATAGAGGAGGTTCCAAGATTAGGAGTAAAAATTGATGGAAAAGCAATATTTCCTGTGTTAAATGATGTAGCTATTTTTCCTTCCAAAAGTGCAATGTTGATGGAACATACTCTTAGTGTAAATGGAGAAGAGGTTTGGCATGATAGCAGCGACGGAATAATTGTGTCTACTCCTATTGGCTCTTCTGCATATTCCATGTCTGCTGGAGGCCCAGTAATTTTTCAAGATTCTACCGTTTTTGAGATCATATCTGTTAATTCTTTGAACATAAACAGAAGACCGATAATTGTGTCCAATTCAAGCTCAATTGAAATAGATGATATTTCAGCTCGTTTACACTGTGAGGTTGTTTTAGATGGACAGGATAGGTATAAGGTTAATAAAATTGTGGAATGTACACAGTTTTTTCCATCTGCAAGAATTATTCGTCTGAAAAAAGACTCTACTGCAATTTCGGCATTAGCAAAAAAAGCACATTTGGCAGAAGAACTTCTAAGTATGCCGCCAAGCTCAAAGCTTCTCTTAAAAACTTTGGAGTATGAAGGGGCTTTGACTCAAAAGGATTTAGCAAACAAAACACTGTTACCTGACAGAACTGTTAGGTTGGCCTTGAGCCATCTCCTTGAAAAGGGATATGTGAAAAAGAAAGTACCCGTAAGAGATGCTCGACAAAAAATTTATGAAATATCTAAAATAGAATAATTTTATTTTGCCGATGCCTTCACAAATTCCAGGAAAGATTTCTCTGGATATCCTGGTCTGCTATTAAATTCTGGGTGAAACTGAACACCTAGGTAGAATTTGTGGTTTGGGATCTCTAATATCTCCATTCTTTTTCCACCATCACTTTCTGCAGAAAATTTCATCCCACTCTGCTCAAATTGAGGTATGTAGTTGGTGTTGATTTCGTATCTGTGTCTATGTCTTTTTTTAATTATGTCTGAACCATAGATTGTCTTTGCCATGGTTTGGGGTTTTATTTGGATTTCATGGCCACCCAATCTCAATGATCCTCCCATGTCAGAAACATCTTTTTGTTCAGGCAGAAGATCTACAATTGGATTTTTGGTATCTTTTTGTATCTCTGTAGAATTTGCGTCATCTAAATTCAAAACATATCTTCCAAAGGCAATAGCTGCTAGTTGGAACCCAAAACATATTCCAAGATATGGTATGTTTTTTTCTCTAGCATAATTTGCAGTTTTAATTATCCCTTCTGATCCTCTGTTTCCAAATCCTCCGGGAACTAATATTCCATTATAATTTGAGAGGATATTGTAATCTGATATTGACTCTGAATCAATCCAATCAATTTCTATTGCTTTCCCTAATTTTGCTCCTGCATGTTTTAAAGCATGATTTACACTTACATAACTGTCAGCCAAAGTTACATATTTTCCAACCATTGCAATCTTTATTTTTTGATCAGTGTGATTAACCATAGATTCTGCAATCTTATTCCACTCATCCCAGTTTGCAGATGCATTTACCATCCCTACTTTACCAAATTTTGTAAATATCGAGTCCAATATTCCTTGATCATAGAGAATTTGGGGTACTTCGAAAATCGATTTTGCATCATGACATGAAAGAACATCGTCAGGAGTTACATTTGTAAACATGGCAATTTTCTTTTTTGTTTTTTCTTCAAGTGGCTGTGTGCATCTCACTGCCAGAAAATCTGGTTGGATACCTATCCTCCGTAATTCTTGAACGCTATGTTGTGTAGGTTTTGTTTTTTGCTCTCCAACTACATCTAAAGAAGGAGCTAGTGTAACGTGAACAAAAATAACATTTTTTGGCCCATCTTCCACTCTCATCTGTCTTAAAGCCTCCAAAAATGGGAGGGACTCTATATCTCCTACAGTTCCACCGCATTCAACAATTAGAAAATCTAATTCTTCGTCTTGAGCGATTCTTCGTATTCGGTTTTTGATTTCATCTGTAATGTGAGGTATAATTTGCACGCACGCTCCTAGATACTCTCCTTTTCTTTCCGCTTCTATCACGGTGGAATATACTTGGGCAGTTGTAATGTTGTGTGTCTTGGGTATGTTTTGATTCAAAAACCTCTCATAGTTCCCAATATCCATATCGCACTCTCCACCGTCTTCTGTGACAAAGACCTCTCCATGTGCTACTGGATTCATCGTCCCTGCATCATAATTTAGATAAGGATCAATCTTAATGCAAGAAACTTTTTGATTTGCTAATTGTAGTAGTTTTGCAATAGACGAGGTAGTTACTCCTTTTCCTAGACCGGACATTACCCCTCCCGTCACAAAAATAAATTTAGTCTGCACATTTATGAAATGAATGACGGGTTTTTGTATGTTTTGCCGATCAAAAAGTTAGTTTTACACATGTAAATAAATTTTTTAAATTTTTAACTAGTGTTAAAATTTTATCTAACTAATTTTTTATTTGTCCTTTACATTGACATATTAGATAACATCTAGGTAGTGGCCAAGGGAAGTAGGAAAACTGGATTGCTGGCAGAGCTGAAGGCCACTATTCTTTTACGGTTTTTACGGGAAAATATCGATCTTCTTGATACTGTCTGTCATATGATTTTGAAATTTTATCTCTAGTTGATAGCCTCTTTAAGATTTCCTCAATTTCTTTAATTTCAATACCGAATCTGATATGAATATGTCTTGGAGCCGTGGATTCGTTATTTTTCTCTCTGTTTTGAATAAATTCTATGATTTTATTTTCCAAACCATCCATATGTTTTCGAAAAATTATGTTAAATAAAATTTTTAGTTTCTTTTTTTAATGATTTTGTAAAGGTAGCAATTTTTTCTTCAATCTTGTTTTGAGGTGTTTTTTCAATCAATTTTAAAAATGCGCTTCCTACAATTACCCCATCTGCTCCAGCCGAAATGTATTTTTTTACATCCTCTGGTGACGATACTCCGAACCCTACCCCAACGGGTATTTTTCCATCTGTTTGTTTTTTAACTTCTTTAATTGCTTTGATGGTATAATTTTTAATTTCAGATTTTACCCCTGTTGTTCCATAGATTGCCACCAAGTAAAGAAATCCCGAAGACACATTTGCGATTTTTTTTATTCTTTCTTTTGAAGTGTTTGGTGATATCAAAAATATTGTGTCTGCATTTGCTTTTGCAGCCCTTAGATAGTCCTCTGATTCTTCAATAGACATATCTGGAAGGATAAATCCATCTATTCCAGCTTTTTTTGCATCCCTGATGAACTTTGAATATCCGATATGATACAAAATATTGGTATATGTCATCAATACAAGAGGAATGTCAGTTAAACCACGAATTTTTTTTACGAGGTTAAAAAAATTGTTAATCTTTGTTCCTTTCTCAAGGGATATCATACTGGCATTTTGTATTACTGGGCCATCTGCCAAGGGATCTGAGAAAGGAAATCCTATTTCTATAATATCTGCACCTCCTTTTATCAATCCCTTAACAGCAGACAAAGTTGCTCTCTCATTAGGAAAACCCGCCATGATGTAAGCTATCAAGGCTTTTTCACCTTTGGTGTTCAACTCTGTAAATTTTTCATTAATTCTTGACATGTTTATTCAAATAATTCTGAACTTCTTCTACGTCTTTATCTCCCCTTCCAGAAAGAGTTACTATAACTGATTCAGATGGTTTGTGTTTTCTTGCAACCTTTACAGCTTCAGCAACTGCATGAGCCGATTCCAAAGCTGGGATGATTCCTTCAGTTCTAGTTAGTAACAAAAAAGCATCGATTACTTCAATGTCTGTTGAAGAATGATATTTTACTCGTTTAGTGTCTTTGAGATAAGAGTGCTCTGGCCCCACTCCTGGATAATCAAGTCCTGCAGAAATGCTATGAGTTTCTGTAATTTGCCCTTCCTTATCTTGGAGTAGGTATGTCATCATTCCATGTAATACTCCTTTAGTGCCTGCAGACAAAGTTGCAGAATGATATCCTGATTTTAATCCTCTACCTGCAGCTTCTACTCCAATTATTTCTGCATTTGTATCTACTAATGGATAAAAAGTACCGATGGCATTTGACCCTCCTCCTACACAAGCAATCACCACGTCTGGGGTCTTGTTTTGTAATTTTTTCATCTGTGATTTTATCTCCTCTCCAATGACGCTTTGAAAATCTCTGACCATCACTGGGTAAGGATGAGGGCCAACAGCAGAACCCAACAAATAGTATGTATTCTCCACATTGGTAATCCAGTCCCTTATTGCCTCATTGATTGCGTCCTTGAGGGTTTGAGAACCTGATTTTACAGGATGTACTTTAGAGCCTAACATATTCATTCTAAAGACATTTAGCTTTTGTCGAATTGTATCTTTGTACCCCATGTATACTTCTGACTTCATTCCTAAGGCTGCACATGCCATTGCTGTTGCAACCCCATGTTGTCCTGCACCGGTTTCTGCAATAATTCTTTTTTTATTCATCTTTTTTGCAAGTAATGCTTGACCGAGTGTGTTGTTAATTTTGTGAGCTCCACCGTGAAGCAAGTCTTCCCTTTTCAGATATATTTTAGCACCTCCAATTTTTTCTGTCAAGTTTTTTGCAAAATACAAAGGAGTAGGTCTTCCTGCAAATTGTTTAAGATAATAATCTAATTCTTTTTTGAAATTTTTATCATCTTTAAATTTAAGATAATTCTCTTCCAATTCTTCAACTGCCGGAACTAATGTTTCTGGAATGTATTTTCCACCAAATTCTCCAAACTTACCATTTTTAGGATATCTCAATATGCATTCACCAATTTTCTTACCTGTTCTTCAATGTTATCACTTTTCATTATGCTTGATCCTATCAAAAATGCGTCAGCTCCACACTTTTTTAGGTATTGAATATCCTCTGGGGTTTCAATACCGCTTTCAGAAAGGACAAGTCTGGTTTTTTCAAACTCTTCCAAAATATCTTGGGTGGTTCTAAGATTGATTTCAAGCGTATCTAGGTTTCTGTTATTGATTCCAATTAAATCGGCTTTTGTTCTCAACGCATTTTCAAATTCTTTTTTGGTGTGTACTTCGAGAAGTACATCCACTCCTTTTTTATGAGCATAATCTACAAACTCATCAATCTCTTTTAGATATCCTTGATCAAACAATGACTGAATTAACAAAATATAATCAGCTCCAATCTTTTTTGCTGCATCTATCTGAATTTTGTCTATCATTATATCTTTCATTAGTAGAGGAACATCTACCGATTGTCTTACTTTGATAAAATATTCTGGTGATCCGCTAAATAAGTTGGGTTGAGTTAAGATGGAAATTGCCTTTGAACCTCCTGCAATCATTTGTTTTGCAATGCTGGCAGGGTCTGCCAAAGTTCTAATTTTTCCTAGTGATGGAGATGAAAACTTGATCTCTGTAAGGAGTGTGGCATGTTGGTTGTTTTTTATTATTTGTAAAAAGTCCTTTGAAGATTTTTCCAAATCACATTGCACATCGTAAACTCCGTCATCGATGGCCATTTGTGAATTGTTAACAAGTTTTCTTAAAATATTCTCAGCCATCTGTTATCTCCTTTAACTTTGATAAATCCCCTGTATCCGTAACAAAGTTTTTGAGCAAATTAAATGCAGTACCTTCCTCGATGGTCTTTAATGCCAACTCTACACCCTCTTCAAAGTTTTTCACAATATTTCCAACAATCAGACCTCCTGCTGCATTAAGGCAAGTTGTCTCTGTCATTGCTTGGTTAGCAGTATTGTTTAATACTTTAACAAAGGATTGGATGGCCTCTTCTTTGGTTTTAATCTGAATGTCCTTCAGTTTTGATTTATGAAGTCCAACCACTTCGGGATCTATTGCGTTCATTAAAACTTTGTCGTTTCTCAAAACACATACTCGATTAACTGCGCTAGTGGAAAATTCGTCTAATCCATCATCTGATCTCACTGTCATGATATTTTCAATTCCTCGTCTCTTCATAATTAGAGGTAATCTATCTAGATATTCTATTGAAAAAACTCCCACTAGTTGGTTTTTCACTCCTGCTGGATTTGAAAGTGGTCCCAACAGGTTAAATGCAGTACGTTTTCCAATTTGTTTTCTTGCAGGAGCAACATTCTTCATTGAGGGATGAAACTTCTGCGCAAACATAAAACAAATTCTGTGCTTTTCTAAGATGTCGGTAATCTTTGAGGGTTCTTGATATAGGTCATATCCAAAATATTCAAAAATATCCGCGCTTCCTGAAACTCCACTACTTGACCTATTACCATGTTTTGCAACAATTCCTCCTGCAGCAGCAACCACAAATGATGCGGCAGTAGATACATTGAAGGTCTGAAGATTGTCTCCCCCAGTTCCACACATATCAATTATGGTTCCTTGGTTCCTAGGCTCTACTTTGAGTGCAAATTCATTCATTTTATCCAACATTCCTAAAAGTTCATCATCAGTCTCGCCTTTTTCTGCCAAACTTGAAAGGAATGATATATTTTCTAAATCGGTTGTTCTTCCAGACAAAATATCCGTCATAATACAGTTAACTTCCTCATATGTCAGATTGGTTTTTTGTTCCAATTTCTTTATAATTTCTGAAATCATTTTCTTTCTTTTACCTGCCTTATGAAATTCGCAAGAATTTTTTTACCATCTTCAGTCATTATTGATTCTGGGTGAAATTGAACTCCTTCTATGAGATATTCTTTGTGACGAATTGCCATTACTTCTCCATCGTCTTCTGCTTTTGCTGTAACTTCTAGGCAATCAGGGATGATTGTTTTGTCACCCACAAGTGAATGATATCTTGTCGCCTTGAAAGGGTTTTTCACTCCTTTGAATAATTCTGAATCACTATGTTTTACCGGACTTGTTTTACCATGTCTGACACACCCTGCATTTGTTACTTTACCACCAAAGGACGAAATTATTCCTTGATGTCCTAGACAAACACCAAGAATTGGAATGAGTTTTCCAAGATCTTTAATCACATCACTACATATTCCAAAATATTTTTTATCATCAGGAGTACCTGGCCCTGGTGATATTATTATTCCATCATACTTTTTTTCTCTAATTTCTTCAATTGTTATTTTGTCATTTCGTATAACTTCGCAATCAACCCCCAATTCCCCCAAATACTGGGCAATATTGTAAACAAATGAATCGTAATTATCAATAATTAGAAATTTCACTCTGATGACTCCTTTAATGCCTGTAGCATTGCTCCTGCTTTGTGTTCTGTCTCTTTGAATTCATTTTCTGCAATAGAGTCTGAAACTATTCCTGCTCCAGATTGGACAAATCCCTTGTTTTCCTGAATGAAAATACTTCTAATGGCAATTGCAAAATCACAGCAACCATTGTATGAAAAATATCCAACTGCTCCCGCATAAGGCCCTCTTGATTCTACCTCTAACTCGTCAATTATTTCCATTGCTCTAACCTTTGGAGCTCCTGATACAGTTCCAGCTGGAAAAACTGCTTGAAATGCATCAAACATGTCTTTTCCTGAGGCTAGATTACCCATTACATGTGTAACGATATGTTGTACATGACTAAATCTTTTAATTTTCATAAGGGATTCGGGATGGACTGTTCCATATTGACAAACTTTCCCAATGTCGTTTCTTCCTAAATCTACTAGCATTGTATGCTCGGCAATCTCTTTTTCATCATGTAGTAATTCTTCTGCAAGTTTTTTATTTTGCTCTTCATCAGATGTAATTTTTCTAGTTCCTGCAATTGGAAATGTTTCTACTTTGTCATTTGTAATTCTAACTAACATTTCCGGAGAAGCACCAATTATTGTTTTATTGTTTTGTTTTAGGTGGTACATGTATGGAGATGGATTTAGATTTCTTAAATTTCTGTATAAAGCAAGATTATCTCCTTTTACATCAAAGGCAAATTTTCTAGATAACACAACCTGAAAGATATCTCCTTCATGGATGTATTGTTTTGCTTTATTTACTATGCTGGAAAATTCTTTTTTATTCATATTTGGAATTACTTCTGATGCATGAAATGATTCAAAGGAGTCTGAGGAAATTTTTAGTTGATCAAATCTGTTTTCATCATAATAAAAATAGAATAATTTTTTGTGTAGGTTGTCATACAGAATTCCGTCGTCATAAATTCCAAATTCCATTAATGGTTCTTGTGCATGATGTCTGTTTGGTATGTTCTCTACTAGTCTTATTGCGTCATAATTGACTATTCCTACTGCTCCCCCGAGATACCTATACTCTTGATTATTTGATTGTCTTAACCTCTTTTTTATTTCTAAATATGGATCATTGGTATCTATGATTTCTAAATCACCATCTTTTGAGATCTCAACTTTATTTGAATACCCTTTGATGATTATTTTAGGATCAAATCCCATTACTGATGTTTCAGCTAGAATTTCTGGTCCTGTGAGGGATTCAAAAAGGAATGAGTTTGAATAATTTCGAGAAATTTTATTGTATATTTGAAATTGGTTTTCAGTTAAATCTAGAGGAAGTATGTGCGGTTGAGTATTTCCAAAGGTGTTCACCCATTACCCAATTTTTCACCGTTTATTATTTAAATCCACTCTAAATCTGAAAAAATACTCCTCTTACCAGCCTGGTCCTTTGGAAAATGATTTCTGCTAAACATTCTTTTATACAAATTTGGTATAATACCTTAAGGTACGGTACCTTTATTACGGATCGAATATATGAAATGTTATGGCAATGCAGGAGGTCAAACAAAAATCTGTTCCGGAAACTGTTTTTTCATTAAGGAAAAACTTACTATCTTCTACAAGTTTGGTTGAGTGTTATGTTTGCGGCAAAGGATTACAAGATGGGCATTCCATTACTGCAAAAACCCTTCCGTCTGGAATAGTTTTGTTTTGTAATGTTCACTATCCATTGGAAAAAACAATACAAAAATAATTTTTTTAACAACATGAATTTTTTGATAGGTTGTTTTTTCTAAAATAGTTTTTTAACAACAAGTGTATCCTGCAATCATGATTCCTCAAAAAGAAATCGCACCTGATTTAAAAATTTGCAGAATATTGAATGGATTGTGGCAAGTGTCTGGGTCTCATGGTTACATTGATCCAACCAAGGCAATTCATGATATGTTGGATTATCATAATTCAGGATTCACTACTTGGGATTTGGCTGATATTTATGGCCCAGCAGAATTATTTATTGGAAAATTTAGAAAAACTCTAGAAAAACTAAAAGGCAAAGAAGAATTGAAAAATTCACAGGCATTAACAAAATTTGTTCCGAACCCTGGACCTATGAGTAAAAATATTGTTGCTCATCACATAAACAATTCTTTAGAACGTATGGCTACCGATTGTCTTGACCTAGTCCAATTCCATTGGTGGGATTACAATGATCCAAATTATGTTGAGGCACTTATCCATTTATCTGACCTCCGTAATGAAGGAAAAATCAAGCATGTTGGATTGACCAATTTTGATACTGAACGATTAACCAAAATAAAAGACCTTGGAATTAATGTACTCTCTAATCAAGTTCAGTATTCTATTTTAGACTCCAGACCAGAGAAGAAAATGATTCCATTTTGTCAAAAAAACAGTATTTTCCTTTTGTCCTATGGGGCTTTGCTTGGAGGGTTCTTGTCTGATGCATATATTGACAAGCCTGAACCTCATCGAGGTTCTCTTAATACTGCAAGTCTCCAAAAATATCATAATATGATAAATGCCTGGGGCGGATGGGTATTATTTCAGGAATTATTGCATGTATTGTCCCAGATTTCAAAAAAACACAACTGCAGCATTGCAAATATTGCCACCTCGTTTATACTGGCAAAACCAGTAGTTGCAGGTGTAATTATTGGAACACGTCTTGGTATTTCCGAACATCGTAATGACAATTCCAAAGTCTTTGAAATTAATTTGGATTCGGAAGATTATTCAATGATCGAGTCTGTGACTAAAAAATCACAAAATCTTTTCGAAGTTATTGGAGATTGTGGATCAGAATATAGATAAAATCATTTCAAAAAGTTTTGAAACTTTTATCAATTTCTTGGGCCATCAATTCTAAACTAGAAGTATCTCCTAGCTTTCTATAAGTTAATTTTTCTAGAGTTTTAATAATGCTGATGGCTGCTCTGTATTGAGGAACTTTGGGGTCTGCCAATTCTCCATACATTCCAATCCCATGGATCGAATTTTGTTTCGCAAAACCAAGTATTAGTCCATTAAATCCAGTAATGATTGATTTTTGAGGAGTAGTTTCAATTCCCATATCTTGCATTTGTTTTGTTATTTCTCTTGATGTAGTTGTAACAAATGTTTTTGGATGATTATTTATCGATCTGTTTGTATGAAATCCTCCTAAAGTGTAAATGAATTTTGCTGAATATTTTTTTGAGATGTCAATCACATCTTGGCATAAATCATTTAGCTCCTGGTTACCTTGGGGTTGACCTGTTCCTCCCCCAAAAACAATCAAATCATTTGCATATCTATACTCCCAACTTTCAACAGGGACATCGATATACCCACCATTGTCTATAACATATGTAGGATATTGACTTTTTGCGGTTCTAAATTTTCTAGTGTGTAGATTAGCATTGATGAAATTAATGACAATGCTTCCAACATTTCCCATGTCTTGCATGGCTGCAATTACAATGGGTTTTTCTATTTCTGGCTCCAAAGTTTGAAAAAATTCCATGATATACCGAAATTTTAATTGCTAAAATATGTAAACTTGTATCCTAAAAAGCCATGTCTAATCTTTATGAATAATTTAATTGAATTTGTCTTTTAATTTCTGCCACATTATCTCCAAAAACCCCTATTCCAACATTATATGCTTCCATGGTGCTCTCAATCGTGTTTGGCTGGCTATCGTCAATTTCCTTGTTTGTAAGATACTGTCCAGAATCGTGAATGTATTTTTCAAAAACCATTCCAAAAACACATTCGTTGATATCTTTGATTTGCCAATTCTCCTTGTTAGAGTTTACTAGATTAAAGTATCTTGGAATTTGGCTTGTAGCAATTTTAAGCAGATTTTCCAATTCATGCTTGTCTTCTTCAGTTATTTCCATGGATTGACATTTGTTCTGAATAATATGTCAAATTAAGAGTTGCTATTTTCATTCTTTAATCTGTCCAAATTGGTTGTGTCTTTAACCATGCCACCAAATCACGATATAGATGGCTTTTCTGGACATTTAAAATATTAATTTCAATATTGGTAGATAACTTCGCTGTTTTTGTATACTCTTCATATTTTGCAAAAACTATCTTATCCAAGTATGTCTCTCCTTGAATTTCTTTTTTTGCTAATTCTTCTGAATCGGTCATTGCAAAACTTGCAAATACCACTCCGTCTGCCCAATATGCATTTCCAGCCTCTAACGTTGACATCATATTGAGAAGATCATCTAAATTTAATTTTATTATGTCTCTGACATAGATGGTGCTATAGGGTTTATGAATGAATTCAGTCATTATCTTTAACTTTTTTTAAAGCCATATCAATTTTTGTAAATTCAGTTTTCTGTTTTTGATTTATTTGGTTTTGAGCCCTAATTTGATTATTCATAGGTATAATCACATAAATTAGAAAAATTCCGTCCTCAAACAGGTGGTAATTTGGATACTTTTGATGCAATTAAAACAAGAAGAGCAATTAAAAAATTTGACAGAACTTTCAAAATGAACGACCAAGAGATAAAGTATCTCATGGAATTAGCTATTCTTTCACCTACTAGTTACAATCAACAAAATTGGCGTTTCATTACAATTACAGATCAAGAAATTAAAGACAGCATAAGTAAAGCTTCTCATAATCAAACGCAACCTTCAGATGGATCTTTAGTCATAGTTTTGTGTGGGAATACAAACTCCTGGAAAGACAATCCTGCAAGATATTGGAAAAATGCTTCCAAAGAAAGACAACTTAACGTAACAAATGCACTTAGAATAAAATATCTTGACAATCCTCAAAATCAAAGAGACGAAGCAATGAGATCTTGTGCTTTTGCCGCTCAGACCTTAATGCTTGCAGCCAAACAAATGGGATTAGATTCCTGCCCTATGAGAGGATTTGAATATGAGGATCTTGCTAAGATAATCCATCTACCCGATGATCATATTATAGTTATGATGGTTGTAGTTGGAAAGGCCTTGGAATCCCCTGATCCAAGAGGTGGCCAGCTTGATCTAAGCGAGGTTGTTTTTGAAAATAGATTTCCTTAATTTTTTCAAAACTCATTGAAAATTGTGTTTTAAATAAACTCTTTTTGTGCAATTTTTTTAATTTAATCTATAGAAATTATAGCAGAGCGTCATTTTCTTCATGGCAGCAAAAAAGTCAACAGGTGCAAAAGCTCCTGCAAAGAAAACTGCAGCAAAGAAAACTGCAGCTAAAAAACCAGCCGCAAAGAAAACTGCAGCTAAAAAACCCGCAGCAAAGAAAACTGCAAAAAAAGCCTCAAAGAAATAAAATTTTTGAGGTGATATTTTTTATAATTTAATTTTAGTTTCTACTTCCTCGGCCATACGAATTCATATATCAAAAGCACCTTAAATTATTCATGAGGATAGGAAAATTTAGTAATCAAGAAGACACAGTCAGATTCCGTTTAAATCTAAATTGTACTAAATGTGAAAAAAGTACTCCAGGTGGTATGCTGACGTCAAAAAAATATTTTGGTAGTTATTCTTTTTTTCTAGAAATTGACGATTTTAAGAAAAAATATCTTTGTGGTAGATGCAGGGACAAAATGAGAATAAATAATAAAAATTTAAAATAAATTATTTCTTGTTTTGTGGTTATTCTTTTGGAGTTTTTTTCCAAACTTGAATTTGTCCCCCATACACTTCATTTTCATAAACCAGAGCTGGAATTTGAGCATAGAATCCTTCTCTTCCTGAACTGAACACTTTTGGAGGTAATGGTATTTCATGTTCTTTGCCATCTGGCATTTTTAGTGTCACAAAGACAATTTTGTTTTTTGGTGATTCCTTATTTTCTTCTGACATTGCAAAAAATATTTTACTTGTCAATATAAAATCATCTCTCAATTGTTTTTCGTGAAAAATTTTAATTATTTTAAAATAAAAAATTATGATATCTATTCAGATAATCCTGATTTTAAATACGCTAAAGTGCACTCTGCTAATTCCTGATTTGTGTGTTTTTTAATTTCATGCATGCAGTTTGGGCAAAGGTTTTCAGTATTTTCTGTACTAATGTCTCCTAGTTGTTTCATACAGCATTCCATTAATTCGGGCGTTGAGTGAGATTCCATTAATAATTTGCATGTTGGGCAAATTGTCATGTTTTTGATTTTTCGGATGTTTTAATATTCTTTAATTAGCATAAATGTTCAAAATTTCTTATTTGTTTGGATAAATGTTTGGGTTTTCTAGTGATCTTTTTTTATAATATTTTTTATTTGTATCATATGCACGCCTTCGGTTAGCGGTCTAAGCATGCTATAATCGACTGCTAGTCCAAGACGTGGAGTTTTTCCCATTTTTGAAACCCAAATGTCTAGTCTGTTAACCACATAAACTCTAAATTCATTTATTTTTTATTTTAAAAATTCCCAAATTTAAAATCCTAGGTGCAATCTTTTACTTATTCTATTCAAGTGGTTTCCAACCTTCACTTTGAGAAATTAGTTCGAATTGATTTTTTGGAATTTTTATTGAAACCCTGTCTGATCCTAAACAATCACATGATTCGCATCTAATTTCGTCAATCACATCTAATTCTAAATTTAAATCCAAAATACTAATTCCTGCTTTTTCATAATGATTTTTTATTATTGTTTCAAGTATTTCTTTTGATTTTTCTTTATTGGAATTTAGTAGTTCAGGATTAAGGTCATAAAACTCCTGATGTTCTCTTTCCCAAACATCATTGCATTGAATAGGTATTTTTTGAATCCAAATATTCTTACTTTCCTTTTCTTGTTGAATGTCGTTAAGTAAAACAAATCCTACTATCAAACCTGCAATTGCAATCCCCATGGAAATGTAAAACCCTGGTTTCATTATTTTGTTGACTATACGGATGATTTAGAGTTTATTGTTTAAAAGCTATCCATATTCTTGTAAATACAAAAATTCCCACTGCAATTATTATGAGAAGAGGAACAATGATTTCTCCTTCATTCATTTTATTAAATGTCTTTACTCTTAGATTTAAAAATTTTTTATCTTCTTTTTATTAGAGCCTCTTCTGGTGTTTTTTCTTGATTTTTTTCCCAATGCCAAGAGTGATGTTTTTTCCAATGGGTTTCAAGATCAAGAGTGGTTGGTTCCTTTCCTAAAGGCGTTCCACAAATCTTACATTGGATCATGATTTGTTCATTTTTGTTTGAGTCCTCTTTTACAAAAACTTGTCTAGCTTTATCAAATAAGCTATATGAAATAAGCATTTTTTATGATACCATCTATCATAAATTATTCTCGCCACGTCGAATCGGAGATTTTTCTTACAGTGAGTGCATGTAATTATCATAACGAAAATCTTAAAAATTTGATTATAATGGCGTGGTTATTGTGTCCTATAAGGAAATTTGACTAATTGGTTTGAGCATAAACCCGGCATTATTATTTCCAATATTCTCTTAGATCCTCCTCTAGTGTTTGTTTTTCTATTTACTTACTAGTCATTATAATTCATTTTTAATCACATTTCTCATGGCAAATGTCATAATTGGGATTTGTAAATTTTGTTCAAAAGAACAACCAAAGCTAAATTTGTTTTGTGTTAGTTGCAACAAACGAGATTGGCATCCTGATGACCATAGTCATATTAATAAAAATTAGGCCTAATTTTTCAAATAGTCTCTTTTTTAGCTTATCTGTATATTGTTGAAAATATTTTGCGAATTTTGCCTATGAATAAAAGTACATCTAAAATAATAATGAGTTAAAATTTCAAGGTTTTTTTGTTGGTAGTCTATGATTTCAATTTTTTATTTTGGTCTTCTTGAAAGAGAATTTTCTATTCTTCTGATTCTTCATACTCTTCATCTTGCTCGTAGCCTTCTTTCAGCTCAAGTTGATGTGCCTCTTCTATCATTTCTTCCCTTTCAGCTTTAATTTTTTCATCTTTTTTATCTTCGCTCATAAAAATTTTTAGAACTTCTAGAATATTAACTGGTTTATAATTTTCAATTTTGATATTTATTGACTATATTTGGATTTAACAAATATTCTTGAATTTTTAGGATTTACTTGGCTTGGCATTTCCAACTTCGTCAGATTCATTTTCTTTTTGAAACACTCTGTACTCACCAATTACGGCTTCACATTTTTCACACGTATATTGACCTCTTTCTACCAAAACTAGATTGTCTGCAACTTCCTCTCTGTTATTTTCTTCAAGGTGAATTTTTGGTGGATTTTCAAATTCTATATCGCAGGTTTTACAAAAATATTTTTTCATTAACTTTTCATCAAGTTTGCCTACTGGAGCGAGAAATAGTTTTCCAACTCCTAAATCAGCTTTTTTCTGCTGCTCGTCTGAAATCTCAGCTACAATGTAGCCCCCAGAACCATGTAGTTTAGTCTCAGGCATTAATGGTCTTTCATTTTTTGTTATTAAAATACCCTTACAATATTATTTTGTTTTAGTCTTTTAATGAGAATTAACCCCAAAAACCAATGATATTTTATGTTGATTTTGTCAAAGCAATCATGGATATTTCAGATGTGTTCAAAAAAAGAAATCTAAAAAATATTAATTTTAAATATGAAAATCTCATAGGAAAGGATCTATCAAATTCTTTTCTGAGTGGTGTAGATCTATCTGAGATGGACATTCATAATGCTAATTTTAGCGGGGCGGATTTGAGCAAAGCTAATCTTGTCAGGGTAATTTCATTTTCTGTAAATTTCAGGGGCGCAGATCTTAGGCAAGCAAATTTTTCCGATGCAAAAATATGGGATTCTGATATGTATGGATGTGATCTGAGGGAATCTGATTTAAGGGGTTCTGATCTGTTTAACACTGATCTAAAAAGCTGTAATTTGGAATTTGCTGATCTTAGTGGAGCATATCTGAAAAATAGCGATTTTGAAGGAAGCAACTTACATGGCACGGAATTCACAAAAACAAAATACGATAAAAGAACACTGGACTCTATAACTGATATAAAATCCAAATCCAAATTAAAATCTCAAGGGATTATTTGGTGATTTTTTTTATTTCAAATTGCTTTCTTTTTCAAATTTGAATAACACTATGAATAGAACAAATTCTCGCAATATTCTTTTTTGATCATTTTTTAATTTTAGGTCCATTTTCTTTGCAATGTCTAAAGAAATTTGGTATGTTTGTCCAAAAAAACTTCCAAGAGAAAACGCCTCTAAGGATCTTGTAGGAATTTTATCAATGTTTACTGAAAATAAATGATTATCTTCTCTGCCTATTGTTATCCTTGTTTTAAAGACCAATTCCATTGTAAGTTTTACCAATTTTTTGTCAACCCTTCCCTGAACCGACTCCAAAATCCTGTTTAGCTCATTTTTATCACTTTTTGATAATTCTATCATGTTTTTTCAAACTTGTTCAGAAATTAAGACTTTTGCCAAGCAAGAAATTAACGTGAAAAATATCTTTGGTTACTACCATCTCTAGATTTGAATGATGGATACACGTTTGATTTTTTTAATTAAAAAATGAATTTAAAATTTTATTTTTCAGATGTAATCTTTTTACTTTTTTTTAACTCTTTAATTTTTTGTCTTTTTCTCTGTCTATCTAAATTCAATATGGTGTATATTTTTCCGGTTTCACAAAGTTTCATTTCCCCACTTTTCTCATCATGAGTTGATTCAACTAATCCATCGTCAAGTAATTCTCCCACAATTTGCCATACTCTATCTTCTGAAATCTCAAATTTTTGAGGAAGTGTTGAAACTTTAGTATAATACCCATTTCTTGAATTTCTTAATACAAAATTTTTTATTTTTTCTTCTGTAGTTAGTGATTTTTCTCTTTTTTGAAATTTTCGAAATGGTTTTTTATTAAATGACATCTGATTAAATTGAAACACGCTAGTATTTTAGGGTGCTCTTGAGAAAATGACCATTATTTTTCATTAGAATAAATTTTTGTTTCAAAATTTTTTAAACGATTTATAGTTTGATTTGCAAATAACAAAATCTTAAATTGATAAAGGCTAGTTCCTCTACATATGCCTACATTAGAGGATGTTAGAAAAATTTTAGACGACAACGCTATTTCTTCTAAAGTTCTTCCTCCAAATCCACAATTGGATTGGATTCTGATTTGCGAAAAATTTAATGGTTCAAAATTGGGAGTTGGAATAGCCCATCTAAAAGGAACTGATACCACCGAATTGTTTTTACATCTAAATCTTGGTGAAGATGTTAAACAAGCCTTTATGAAAAATAATTTTCACAATGATTTCATGAATGAATTTGATATTATAACTAAATCATTACCTCATGTGTCTGTTATGATTTCTCCTAATCTTAAATCTATGAAAGCTGTTTCAATAATCAGAAAATTGTATGGGCCCATCACTTCTCAGCAATTACTAGAATCAGCAAATAAAATTTTAGAAACTGTGGGTTTGGTTTTAGCCCTTATTCGAAAACATGGTAATGTTGCTTCTCATGAGGTCGTACAACAAGATTCCAGCTTTTATGCTTAGTAATTGCCTGGAAAGAGGAAAAATGGACTTGTTTATCGATCTATGGCAAAATGGGCAATTTGTGCGTAAAATTAAGTGATTGTTATAAATTACATTAGTTTTCTAAAGAAAAATCATGACTCAAACCAAACCTTTGGTGGACATTGTAAATGTCGTGGCATCTGCTACTATTGATCAAAAACTTGATCTAAATGAAATCACAAAAAAATTCCCTGATGTTGAATATCACCCAGAACAATTTCCTGGAGCAGTATTTCGACTTAAAAGTCCTAAAACAGCAACATTGCTTTTTACATCGGGAAAGATGGTTTGTACTGGGTCAAAATCTGAAGAAATGGCAGTAAAAGCTGTCAATACAGTAGTACAAAAACTAAGAAAAGGAGGAATTAAAATAAAGAAAAACGCTGAAGTCACAGTTCAAAATATTGTCTCTTCAATCAATCTTGGAGGAAAGGTGCATCTAGAAAAAGCTGCAAGAACTTTACCTAGAAGCATGTATGAACCAGAACAATTCCCTGGCTTAATTCATAGAATGCTTGATCCAAAAACTGTAATTCTTGTTTTCTCATCTGGAAAACTTGTATGTACTGGAGGGAAAACTGAAAAAGATGTTTATCGTTCAGTAAATTTGCTTCACAGCTTACTTGAAGAAAAAGATTTAATGATTTACGATTAAGTTTTCACTTCATAAAATCATATTACTTAAATTATACTCCACTTAATGTATAAATTTTAAAAATTGTTTTTCTGAAATTATTTGAATTTTATAATTCCATATTCTGATCAATCTTTAGACCTTTGTATCTATTTCTTATTGTTACTTCTGTAACATTAGCGGCCTCTGCAATATCCCTCTGTGTTATATCCTCGCCATTTTTTACGCAAGACAAGTACAATGCTGCAGCTGCAAGTCCCATTGGGTCTTTTCCAGCAGATTCTTCATGTTCTTGGGCCACTTTTAGAACTTTGGTGGCATATCTTTTTGTTTTTTCTGTAATTCCTAATCTACTTGCAATTCTTGACACACATTGAACTGCATCCACTACTGGCATTACTAATTCTAATTCTTTAACTAGTAAACGATAACATCTTGCTATATCTTTACGTTTAATGTTTCCTGCTTCTCCTACATCTTTCAAAGTTCTTGGGGTTTCAGTATCTCTACAAGCTGCATATAGAGCAGCTGCAATTAAAGCTGAAATTGATCTGCCTCTTACCAATCCTTTTTCTAATGCCTTTCGATAAATGTAAGCAGCCTTTTCCATTACTGAATCGGAAATGGCGAGTTTATCTTTTAATCTGTTTAATTCACTAAAGGCTTGTCTAAAGTTTCTATCTACTGGTTCATGAACCTGACTTCTACTGTCCCAAGTTCTTAGTCTTTCAATGGTACTTTTCATGGATGCGGTTAGAGGTTTTCCAGAAGCATCTTTGTTGATTGGATTGATAATTGTGGCCAAACCCATATCGTGCATAGTCAATGAGGTTGGGGCTCCAGTTCTTGCCCTATTCCCACTTTCGTCTTGTGTGAATGCTCTCCATTCAGGACCTGATTCTTGAGATTTTTCAGAAACTACAAATCCACATTTACTGCAAAATCTTTCCCCTGTAGTATTATCGGTCACAATTTCATTTTTACCGCATCGGGCACAAGCTTCACCTGATTTTGAACTTGCTCTTACCATAAACTTCCGGTAGTATCTTGTTTGCATCGTTATAATAACTAGATCTTTTTATGTTTAATACTAAAACTAGGAAAGCAAGCAAGTTTAGTGCCTTTTTCGCTTCAGTCCCTTTGGGGGATATGTCAAGACACCAAACCCGCAAACAGCCTTGCTTCCTATTTTTAGTAATGCCATTTATTATCAAAAATTCTTAAAATAAACAAGGTCTTTTTTAATTAATCAAAACAGATCAAAAATTTGATGTTTTGTGCCTGAAAATTACAGTAATTGATTTTTAGTTCCAAAAAATGTTCAAAATAAACAACCAAGGTCTTTTAATCACAAATGATAATAAGTTATGAGTCATCATGTTTGGCGGCATTCCTACGTTTGCCTTAACCGACCATTCCCTAGAATTCTAGCCGTCAAACAACTTTTATCATTATTTTAACCGAAATACTTTTCAGATATTTGCGGGGTAAAACAGTCTTGATAATTACCTGTCGAGGAATTACCCGAGGTGGAAAGGTAGAACCATGTTCATTTTTACATGAGGGCAATTGGGGAGATGAAGAATTAAACAAACACCAATTTTTTCATGAATCCTCTTTAGATTCAAATACATTTTGGCTTGGATTTGATTGTCTTCTTCCTTTTGGCAAGTTTAGTAATCGGGATGGAAAACAGTCATAAATTAATCATGTGAAGAATTTTCTGTTATTTAATGGAAAATGATGATATTCTAATTTGGTCAAAAGATTGTTTTCTTAATTGGTCAGATTTTAAAGCTGAGGTAAATTCAGCTGCATTTGAAGATTCATCAAGTAAAATAAAATTCCATCATACTTGGATAGTTGATTCTGAAATGATCAACGAAAAAATTTATTTTGTAATATCAAATATTCAATTAACCACACAATTTCTTAAACATTTGTCTTGGGTAAGATTACAAAACTCATCATTGGAACTTTTAAAACATGAACAAGGACATTTTGATTTGGCAGAATCACTAAAACAAATATTTGTAGAACAAATCAAAATTAAATTTAAAGACTTAAAATTTCCAACACGTGGACAAAATGAGGAACAAAGAAAACAGTTTGCACGTGAAGACTCCGGTTTAATGATCTTACAAGAATTGGAAAAATGTTATAAAATTCTTGATGAGGAATCAAGAAAATATTGTGAAGCAACAGAGTTTGGTAATAATCTCTCTAAGCAAAAAGAATTTGATGAAAAATTTAAAAAACTTAGAATGTAATTTCCTGAATATTTTTTAATTTTATTAGAGTGTTTTTTGTTCAGTAATATTGTTGATAAAATTTACTAGTCCCCTATAGTATTTTATATGAAAATCTATATCTTTGATTTCGGTTTGTTTTAGTTCTTCAAGCTCAGGTCCATAATCTCGGCCATCAGATTGGATTTGGTTCAATGTATTCTCGTTAACTTCTATCATGTGAAATAAACTATGAAGAACTTCCTTTTTGGTAAGTGTTTTGTCACAGGACTTTTTTAACAATGCTTCAACCCAATCCATAAAAAACGTTCAAAAAATTATTATATCCATTCCTAAATGTGAACTTTTCATTCTTTTACTCTATTTTTTTTATTTTTATTAAACAAATCCTGACTCATAAAAAGGATCATGTGGATTTTTTTTGTCTTTTCTTTCTTTCAGTAATTTCACGATTTATCTCAACATCTGAATGCACTTCTACGTGGTCATATAGTGCCTCTTTTGAATCAAAAATTTGTTCACAGTAATAACATTGATGCACAAAAGTAGTAGATCGTTCTCAGATTAATTATTTTACCTTGTTTTTAATAACAATCATGATTTTTGACCTCAAAAATAAAAAAATAGACTTTTGCTGGTTATTTTCCAGCTTGTTCTCTAACTTTTTTGGCTATGTCTCCAAATGGGTCTTCATGCCATTGCTCTTTGTTTAGTTGAGCTCCCAATCCGGATTCAGACGAAAAAGCTCCCTGTTTAGCTGCTGGGGCCAAGACTGCGTCATCTTGAACAAAACTTTGTTGATTTGCAGTTCCATATATTACGGCTCCTGCCATTGCTGCTACGCCTATAGCAATTCCGGCATAAACCATCCATGTATTGCTCATGTTCGGAAAATTGTTTTTTTGGTATTAGTTATTTGGGACTACATTGAACGGCATTGCACTTTTTGTATTGAAAAAGAATACAATATTTTTATATCTAAACATTTTGGTTTCTTAACTTTTGAACAGTATTTAATATATTTCTAAAAAAATCATGATCATGCACATTTCTCATACTGAGGAAATAAATGATTCAGTTGATAATATCTGGAGAAAACTTTCTTCTCTTGAAGGGATTGAAACCTATCTTCCTATCGTTAACAAATCAAGAGTTGATGGAAAAGGTATAGGGGCAATTAGGATCTCTGAGATCAATATGGGAAATCAATATTTTCAAATTCGGGAAAAAATTCTAAATTTTGATGAATCTAAACACTACTTTACAACCCTGTTAGAAGATGCTCCTATTCAAATCAAAGGTATGCAATTTAATTTTTTACTTAGTAGTAAAGGAGAAAAAAAATCTACACTTACAATGTCTACTAGTGTTGTAAATCCAGATTCTCAATCAATGGCTAAAAATTTTTTTGAAATGATTGGACAAGGATTAAAAAGAATTCATGAACTTTAAATTTTTTAATTTACTTGAATTGATTTATTAAAAATCACTTTTTCTTTTTTCCTTTTAAGACGATCTTTTAAATTTAATTCTATATTTTTTGCTTAACAATTCTTATTTTCAAGATTTTAATATCGATGAAATAGAGATTAGTCCTGTCTCTTTTAGAATATTTTCCAAAAACTTTTTCTCCTAGATCTATTCAAAAATCTCTTCTTGGAGAAATTGAAGAGAAATTCAAATCAGGATACAAAAAATTGGTTTTATGTGCTCCCACAGGTGTAGGCAAGTCGTTAATTGGTGCTACTGTCTCTAAATATTTTGATAGTTCCTTTACAGTCACAGCATCAAAACAACTGCAAGATCAGTATATCAAAGATATCGCATTTTTAAAACCTGTAAAAGGGAAACAAAATTTCCCATGCCTCAAAATTATGGAATCTGAAAAGATGGATAACACTAGAAGAGCCATGAGATGGGGTTTAACTTGTGATAAAGGCCAATGTCAAGAAAGGATCAATAAAAATGGAAAAGAGGTTATTGAAACCTGTAAATTCAAACCTACTATAAAACAAGTAGAAGAAAACAAGAATGATGCAAATTCATGTCATTACTATCTTCAAAAATACGAGGCGCTTGTTTCAAAACACTCTTTGTGGAACTATCATGCTTATTTTCAAATTATGCGTTTTAACAAGAAATTATTTGCAGATTATTTAGATAGAAAAGTATCCATTTTTGATGAGGCTCACAAAATTGAAGATCAAATCATTCAATTTGTTGGTTTTGATATTTTTAATGGGCAAATTGATGAGTGTGGTTTGAATTCAGAAAAATATAATTTTTCAGATTTAGATTCCATGGTCAATCTTACTGATGATATTGCTTATAGTTACGCAAAGAAAATTAAAGAAATTAAAGAAAGTACATCCTTTCAGAGAAATCCAGACTTTGAAAATATTGCCAGATTGGAAAGAAGATATGAGAAAGCAGCTCAAGCAAAAATTGACATTCTTGCCGACAAAGATAATTTTATTGTGAATGAACCTGTAAAAGATTATGATGGAAATTTCAGGACTATTTCTCTAAAACCTATCGACATTTCAAAATTTTCAAAATCATTTTTCAATACTGAATTTCAAATGTTTATGTCTGCTACTATTGATCATTCAAGCTTTTGTGAAAACATGGGATTTGAGCAAAGTGATGTAGCATTTGTTGATACTCCTAATTCTCCATTTCCAAAAGAGAATAGAGGTATTCAACTTTTAAACATTAGACGATTAAGCTATGGGAGCACTCAAGAGGATGAGCTCGAAGTTATACGTCATATTGACAAATTGCTCTCCCAACATTCTAACGAACGAGGTCTTATTCTAACCTCTTCTATTCCAAGATGCAACAATATTTTGAGACACTTATCTCCAAAAAATGCTGGCCGAATTAGAATTTGTCATAGCATCAATAAAGATGGAAAAACTCAAGACGAAGTTCTTACGGAACATGCATTAGACCCAACAAGTGTATTACTTTCCTCTTCATTATGGGAAGGTGTTGACTTAAAGGACGATCTTTCCAGATTCCAAATAATTGCCAAAGTTCCTTACCCAAATTATACTGAAAAGCGAGTAAAAGCCAAAATGGCCAAGTTTCCATTGTGGTATACATCTCAAACATTGACAAAAATTCTTCAAGGATTTGGACGCTCAATTAGAAGTGAAAATGACTGGGCTAAAACTTATGTCCTAGACACGGCGGCAAACAATGTTTTTTTTAAAGGGCAAGGAATGATTCCC
>Ga0210081_1000060_pt1 | contig 25031 bp, 20 predicted proteins | sample White_ThreeSqA_D_FD_185589 | JGI IMG/M metagenome (GOLD analysis project Ga0210081, IMG submission 185589) | Wetland microbial communities from the San Francisco Bay, California, USA, that impact long-term carbon sequestration -... | ecosystem: Environmental > Aquatic > Marine > Wetlands ...
CGCTCACCGCTGTACCGGAATCGCGCCTGGTGGGTTTACGAACCGCTGGACGCCGGGCGCATGGACTCGGCGGCACAGGCGCTGGTCGGCCAGCATGACTTCTCGGCGTTTCGCGCGGCCGGCTGCCAGGCATCGACCGCGACCCGCGAAATCACTGGTATCAAGGTCACGCGCTGCGGCGACTGGATCACGCTCGAAGTGACCGCAAATGCCTTCCTGCAACACATGGTGCGCAACATCATGGGCAGCCTCGCAGCTGTTGGCACCGGCGAGCGCGATGTCGGGTGGCTGGCAGCGGTCCTTGCGAGCCGCGATCGCAAGGCTGGCGGCATTGCCGCACCGCCGCACGGCCTGACACTGGTGGCAGTCGACTACCCGGAGTCGTACGCGATTCCGGATCCGGTCGCCTACACGTCGCCGGTGGCTGGCTGTTGATTCGCTATACGGATATCATGGCGCGATGAGTTGGTTCGAGAAATTGATGCCGTCGCGCATTAGCACCGAGAATCGCACCAAGTCGGTGCCTGAAGGGGTGTGGATCAAGTGCCCGACGTGCGACGCGCAGCTCTATCGCAATGAGCTGGCGCGGAATCTCCATGTTTGCCCGAAGTGCAATTTTCACATGCGCATCGGTGCCCGCAAGCGCCTCGAGTTCTTCCTCGACAAGGACTCACAGAAAGAAATGGGCGCGCACCTGGAGCCCGAAGACCCGCTCAAGTTCCGCGACAGCAAGCGTTATCGCGACCGGCTCATCCAGGCGCAGAAGAATACCGGCGAGAAGGATGCGCTGGTCAGCGTCACCGGCGCGCTGTATGGGCGGCCGGTCGTGGTCTGCGCATTCGAGTTTGGTTTTATGGGCGGTTCGATGGGATCGGTCGTTGGCGAACGCTTCGCCCGCGCGGCGCAACATGCTGCCGAACACGACATGCCGATGATTTCGTTTTCGGCCAGTGGCGGCGCGCGCATGCAGGAGGCGCTGTTCTCGTTGTTCCAGATGGCGAAGACGTCGGCTGCGCTGGCGCATCTCGGCGCAAAGGGCGTGCCGTACATCTCGGTAATGACCGATCCGACGACCGGTGGCGTCTCCGCCAGTCTCGCGATGCTCGGCGACGTGAATATTGCCGAGCCCGGTGCCCTGATCGGTTTTGCCGGGCCACGCGTCATCCAGCAAACCGTTCGCGAGACCCTGCCGGAGGGCTTCCAGCGCAGCGAGTTCCTGCTGGATCACGGCGCAATCGACATGATTGTCGACCGGCGCAAAATGCGTGTCGAGATTGCCGAACTGCTGGCAAAGTTCGCGGGCAGCCCGAGCCCGATTCCCGCTTCCTGACCTGATGTTGCCCGCTGGTTCCGCCTTGTCTGCCTGGCTTGCCTGGCTCGAGACCCTGTCGCCGAGCGAGATAAACCTCGGGCTCGATCGCGTAGCGACTGTGCTGGAACGCCTGCCGGTGACCCGGCCCGCCACGGTACTGACCATCGGTGGCACCAACGGCAAAGGCTCTTGCGTGGCAATGACCGGCGCGCTGTTGCGTGCGGCAGGGCGGCGCACCGGCAGTTACACGTCGCCGCACATACTCCGCTACAACGAGCGCATTGCGATCGACGACCAGCCCGTGCCGGATGCGGAAATTGTTGCCGCGTTCGAAGCCATCGAGGCGGTCCGCGGCGACGTCGAGCTGACGTATTTCGAATACGGCACGCTGGCGGCTTTCCTCGTATTCGAGCGCGCCGGCCTCGATGCCTGGGTGCTGGAAGTCGGCATGGGCGGGCGGCTGGATGCAGTCAATGTCATTGCCCCCGACGCCGCGCTGATCACCAACGTGGCGCTGGATCATTGCGACTGGCTCGGCCCTGACGTCGAAACGATTGCGTTTGAAAAGGCCGGCATCATGCGCAGCGGCAGGCCGGTCATATTTGGCTCCAGCGACGTGCCGCTGGCAATTCACAGGCAGGCTGAATCGCTGGGCGCTGATTTACGGCTGCCCGGGCGCGATTACCACTTTGGCGTGCGAGCGGACGGCGGCTGGCACTGGCGGGGGCCGCAACGAGAATGCGCCGAACTGCAGCGGCCCGGGCTCCCGGGCGAGATCCAGCTCGGCAATGCCGCCGCGGTGCTGGCGCTGATCGACGCCGCCGGCGTACTGGAAGCGCTGGATGCGCCACAGATCAGTGCCGTGCTGGCCGCCGTCAGGCTGACCGGACGCATGCAACAGCTGGACCTGGATGGTGTCCTGTGTCTGCTCGACGTCGCACATAACCCGGCCGCCGCGCTGACGCTGGCGGCGATGCTCGAGGCGCAGTCATGCACGGGCCGCACCCACGTCATCATCGGCATGCTGGACGACAAGGACGTCGACGGGGTTGTTCTGCCGCTCGATCGCCATGTGGATCACTGGATCGCGGTGACCGCCGGCAGTCACCGCGCGATCCCGGCGAGCGAACTTGCGCGGCGCATCGCGAACTGCAGTAACCGTCCCTGCCAGGTAGTCGAAAGCCCGGCCGCGGCGCTGCAAGCGGCACGCGGCAACACGGCGCCAGGCGACAGGATCGTCGTGACCGGATCCTTTTACGTAGTTGGTCCCGTCCTCGAGCAGCTTCATATATACTCGCGACCCGAGTCATGATGGAACGAGCTTTGAAAGAACGCATCATTGGCGCCGTCGTCCTGGTCGTCGTCGTCGTGCTGGTCGTGCCTATTTTTCTCGACGGGCCACCGGACAATACCGAAATTGTCACCGAACGCGTGCTGCTGCCCGGCCAGGTCGAGCAGGAGACCCAGACGGTTGTACTGGAACGTGATCGCACCGAACCGGTGCCCGCCGCCAGCAATCCGGTGCCGGTACCCCTGCCGAAAGAGTCCGCCACGACGCCCGCGCCGCAGCCGACCGTCGCGGCCAGCAAGCCCGAGCCTGCGGTTGTCGAGTCCAGGCCCGAGCCCCGGCCGGAGCCGCAACCCACTGCAGTCGCGGAACCGCAACCGGGAAGCGCATCGACGACCGGCATGTGGGCCGTCCAGCTCGGCAGCTTCTCGAACAAGGAAAATGCCGAGAAACTGGCTGCCGACCTGCGTAAACAGGGGTATGCAGCGTTCCTGAGCCAGCTCGACACGCCCTCCGGTGAGTTGCACCGCGTGCGCATCGGGCCGCAGAAGGACCGTGCTGCTGCCGAGACGATGGCGGCGCGGCTCGCCAAGGCCGGCCACCCGGGCCAGGTCGTGCCGCACCCGTGATGATTTGCCGCGCAGCCCTTAAATGGATGCGCAGCGACAGCGTTCTGCTAGAATTCAAGCCCACTGCGCCCGACCACCGGCTTACCTGAGACGACATCTTCGATGCCGATCATAGACATTCTAATTGCCGTCATAATCGCTGCCTCGATCATCATGGGCATTGTTCGCGGTTTCGTGAAAGAGGCAATTTCGGTCGCGGCGCTGGTCGTCGCAATCTGGGCGGCACTCTATTTCGGGCCGAGTGTGGGCAAGATCTCCGAAGGCTGGCTCGGATCACCGGGCCTGCAAATGCTGTTCGGGCGCATTCTCGTGTTTCTCGTGATTCTCGCGCTCGGCGGACTGCTGGGCTGGGGAATCGGCAAGATCGTGCGCATGTCGGCACTGAGCGGCTTTGATCGTGTGCTCGGCTCCGCATTTGGCGCGGTACGTGGCGTATTACTGGTGGCCGTCGCTGTCATAGCCGGGCAGGCGGGCGGTTTTGACCAGGACGGCTGGTGGCTCGAATCACGCCTGATTCCGCATATCGAAGTGGTTGCGGACTGGATCCGGGTCATGGCGCCGAAAGGTATCGAAGCGCTGACGCCGGATGGCGAGATCGAAGGCGTTCCGGTCGAAGTTCTTATCAACCGTTAGACCAGGGTTCTCCCTGAGAGAAGAGTCGCATGTGTGGTGTCGTTGGAATAGTCAGTAGTCAACCGGTCAACCAGGATCTGTACAACGCATTGACCGTGCTGCAGCATCGTGGCCAGGATGCGGCGGGGATCGTTACCTGGAGCGCCGAGGACGGACTGAACGAGCGTCGGCGCAACGGCCTCGTACGCGACGTGTTCCGTTCCCGGCACATGCTGCGACTTACCGGCAATGTCGGCATCGGGCACGTGCGCTATCCGACCGCGGGCGGTTCGCGATCATCCGAGGCGCAGCCCTTCTACGTGAATTCACCGTATGGCATCTGCCTCGCGCACAACGGCAACCTGACCAATTACGATGAACTGGCGGCGCTGATGATTCGTGAGGATCGGCGGCACCTGAGCACGAACTCGGATTCAGAGGTCCTGCTGAACGTGTTCGCGCACGAGTTACAGAACCGCGTCAATGGCAAACCGACCGCCGAAAACATCTTCGATGCGGTGGACGCCGTGCACCGGCGTTGCAAGGGCGGGTACGCGGTCGTGGCGTTGATTGTCGGTTTTGGTGTCATCGCGTTTCGCGACCCCAACGGGATACGCCCGCTGGTGCTGGGCGAGCGCGCGGTCGGCGGGCAGAAGTCGTACATCGTGGCCTCGGAAAGCGTGGCGCTCGACGTATTGCAGTACAAACGAGTGCGCGACGTCCGGCCCGGCGAATGCATCCTGATCGAGAACGGCGGTGCGCTGCATACCCGTGAATTCGCCGACGCGAAACGACATACGCCCTGTATTTTCGAGTACGTCTACTTCGCGCGGCCCGACTCCATACTCGACAACCTGTCGGTCTACAAAGCACGCCTGCGCATGGGGGAACAGCTCGCCGGCAAGATTGTGCGCGAATTTCCGGATCACGACATCGATGTCGTTATCCCGATCCCCGATACCAGCCGCACGTCGGCACTGCAGGTCGCGTATCACCTGGGTGTCAAGTACCGCGAGGGCTTCATCAAGAATCGCTACATCGGGCGCACGTTCATCATGCCGGGGCAGGAAGAGCGCGTGAAGTCGGTCCGGCGCAAGTTGAACGCGATCGACCTCGAGTTTCGCAAGAAGAACGTGCTGCTGGTGGACGATTCGATCGTGCGCGGTACGACGTCCCGGCAGATCATCAAGATGGCCCGCGAGGCCGGCGCCAGGAAAGTCTACTTTGCTTCGGCAGCACCGCCGGTGCGTTATCCGAATGTCTACGGCATCGATATGCCGGCCGCCTCCGAACTGATCGCCAACGGGCGCAGCGTCGCGGAGATCGAGAAGCTGATTGGCGCCGATCGCCTGATTTACCAGGACCTGCACGGGCTGATTCGCTCGGTACGTCATGGCAACTCGGACATTACCGAATTCGACACATCCTGTTTCTCGGGTGAGTATGTGACCGGCGACGTTTCGGACGACTACCTCAATGACCTGGAATCCCGGCGCAACGATGCCGCGAAACAGCAAGCAGAGATCAAGCGCTCCAGCGATTCCAAAGTCGTTTCCCTGTAGGCCGATGCTGTTCGGGCGACACTGAGGCCACGCAGTGACCATCAAAGTCATGATTATCGATGAGCAGGCCGATTTTCGCAGCCTGCTGATGCATCATGTCACGACATTCTGGCCTGATGCGATCATATCCGCGTACGATCCTACCGCCGCCGGACACTTGCCGGACGAGTTCTCGGGCGCAGGCAATGACCTGATCCTGCTTGGCAACGCGCATGGCGAGCGCAAGGGTGTCGACGTGTTGCGGCAGTTCAAGGGCAAGAAAAACTTTCCTCCCGTGGTTTACTTCGGCTCCGTCGAGGACCAGGACGAAGCCCGCAGGATCGGCCCGGACGCGCATTTCATCCGCAACCACATCAATCACAACTCGCTGATCGTCGGGCTGAGTGATGTGCTTGCTGCAAATCAGCGCGTTGCGTCCACTGCATCGTTGTTTGTCGGCGACATGCGCACCGGCATTCACCCGCTGATCAAGGGCTACCGGTTCATCCGGCGGCTCGGTTCGACCGAGCATTCCGGTGTCTACCTCGCAGAGCGCGAGTCCACCCACCTGCAGGTCGTGCTCAAGGTATTGCGGCAGATGCCGGGCCGGGATGCCAGCATCGGCGCATTCGATCGTTTCCTGCAGGAATACGAAACGATCGCCGGCATGGACCACCCGAACATCGTCAAGATCTACGATCTTGGCGTCGCTGATTTTCACGCCCACATCGCGATGGAGTACATCAGCGGCGGTGACCTGCGGGGCCGGATCGAGGACGGTATCACGGCGAATGAAGCAATCGATTACCTGCGGCAGATTGCCGGCGCGCTGGCGGCGGTACACGAACAGGGTGTGCTGCACCGCGACCTGAAGCCCGGCAACATCATGCTGCGTGCCGACAACTCGATCGCGCTGATCGACTTCGGCCTCGCCAAGCGGGCGAAACTCGAGAACGAGATTACCGACAAGGGCGAGATCTTCGGCACACCCTATTACATGAGTCCCGAGCAGGGCCACGGTAACGGTGTCGACGAGCGCAGCGACATTTACAGCCTCGGTGTCATCTTCTACGAGATGCTGACCGGCGAGAAACCCTACCGGGCTGATACCGCGATGGGCATCATCTACCAGCATGCGCAGGCACCGATACCTTTGCTGCCGACACGGCTCGCGCACTACCAGGTGCTGATCAACATGATGCTGGCCAAGTCGCCGGACGATCGCCTGCAGTCCGCGGCGGAGGTTGCCGAGTGGCTGTGACTGCCGCCGTTCCCGCAGCCATCCAGGCGTTTCTCGACATTCCGACGCCAGCTGCCTGGCTCGACGAAGCCAGCCGCCGCATTCCCGAGATGCTGCTCGATCACGCCAATTGCGAACTGAAAGCCGCATCGACGGCGCTTGGGTTCCTCTACCGGTACCCGGACCGGCAGGCGCTGGCACAGCGGATGTCTCGGCTCGCACGCGAGGAGCTGCGGCATTTCGAACAGGTGCGCGCGATCATGGAGGATATGGACATCGCGTTCGAGCGGCTGAGTGCCTCGCGTTACGCCGGCGGTTTGCGGGACGCGGCGCGCACCGAGGAACCCGGCAAGCTGCTGGACCTCTTGTTGATCGGCGCACTCATCGAGGCCCGCTCCTGCGAGCGCTTCGCGATGATCGCGCCGCGACTGCCGGAGCGGCTGGGACGATTCTACAGTGGCTTGCTGGCTTCCGAGGCGCGTCACTTCGAGCACTACATCGCGTTCGCGCAATCGGAGTGTGACGTCGGCGAGGACGAGATCAGCGCGCGCCTTTTGGAACTCAAGGCGATCGAGGCAGGCTTGATCACTGACCCGGATCCTGAATTTCGGTTCCACTCGGGCACCCCAATCCTGTAGGAGCGGCGTGAGCCGCGACCGGTCGTGCTATTTCCGGCCCGGCGACGGGGGAACTCGTCCCGCTCAGACAGAACCACCGCAGGAGCGGTGCCACTGGTTATGGACAATGCCCCCATCCGGGGACAATGCCCCCATCCGGGGACAATGCCCCCATCCGGGGACAATGCCAGCCGCGACTGTTAGTACGTGCCAGGTTCATGCGAGCGGCCGACATATTCCATGGCGGACTGTCTCGCTGCGCTCGCTTTATGTCTCGCCATGGAATATCTCGTCCACTCGCCGGCAATCACGGTGTTGAGTGTGGTGGGTGGTCGCGGCTGGCGTTGTCCCCGGATCGGGGAGCCGCCCTTACAACCCTACCTCGGCAGAACTTCGAGCCTCGGCCCGGTCTCGTCCCAGCGTACTACGCTGCCTTGCTCGTACCAGTCGCCGAGCACGATGCGGGTAGCCTCACGGTCGCCGAGATCTACCTTGTGAACGGCCGGTCGGTGCGTATGGCCGTGCAGCATGATCGATACGTCGTGTTCGCGGAACGTCGCTGCGACGGCATCCCGGTTGACGTCCATGATGTCCTCGGAGACCGATGCCGAGTGCTGCTGGCTCTGCATGCGCGCGTGTGCCGCGATCGCGACGCGCTCTTCGAGTGGCTTCTGCAGCATCATTGCCTGCCACTGCGGATTGCGAGTCATTACGCGCACTTTCTGGTACTCGACGTCATCGATGCACATTGCATCCCCGTGACACAGCAGGACAGGGTCGCCGTAGAGTTCCACGACGGTCGGGTCGTCGAGGATCGTAACACCTGTTTCCGCGGCGAATTTTTCGCCGATCATGAAGTCGCGATTACCGTGCATGAAGTACGTCGGGACGCCGCTGTCGACGAGTGCGCGCAGTGCCTGTTTCACCGCGGCGTAATGTGCATTCGGGTCATCGTCGCCGACCCAGGACTCGAACAGGTCGCCGAGTATGTACAGGGCTTCGGCCTTGCGCGCTTCGCCCTCAAGAAAGTCGACAAACTGGGCACCGATGTCCGGGCGGTCGTCGGCCAGGTGCAGGTCGGAAATGAAGAGTGTCGTCATCCGCTACTGCCTAGTCGTACGTGATCCGGCTCATCTTCTTGATGACCACCGGGACCACGGGCGCCGGGGCGCCGCCCGGGCCGTTGGGTGCCGTCCGTACCGATACGATTTTGTCGACGACATCCATGCCCTCGAAGACGAAGCCGAATACGGCGTAGCCCCAGCTGCCGCGCACCGGGTCTTTTTGCGGATCCAGGTTGGGAGTATTGGGATTGTCGCTGGTGTTGTCGACGACGTTAATGAAGAACTGGGTGCCGGCAGAGTGGGGATCGCCGGTGCGAGCCATCGCGATCGTACCGCGGCGGTTACTGAGGCCGTTGCCGGACTCATTCGGAATCCTGTCGTCCGTTTCTTTCTGTTTGAAGCCCGGCGTGTAGCCACCGCCCTGGATCATGAAGCCCGGGATGACACGGTGAAAGATCGTTCCGTCGTAGAAACCTGCGTCGACCAGCTTCAGGAAATTCGCAACGGTCACGGGTGCTGCGTTGCCGTCCAGTTCCAGTTTGAAGGTGCCTTCGGTCGTGACCACCTCGATGTGCGGGTGGGCGGGGACCTTGTCGGCGGCCCAGGCGAGGGACGTCGTGAGGGCGAGAAGCAATGTGAGCCAGGTCTTTTTCATCGAAAATCCGGGTGTTGGGCGGGCAGTAGAGTCGGCAAGATACCAGAGCCAAACCCTTGATTGCTATCCGGGGCGCCCGTATCATCGCAGCCCGCGCGCTGTCCGGAATTCCCGGTCCCGTGCGGCGGATCTTTCGGCATCGGGGCATGGCGCAGTCTGGTAGCGCATCTGCTTTGGGAGCAGAGGGTCGGCGGTTCGAATCCGTCTGCCCCGACCAATCGAATTTCCGGTTAGACTTGAACTTTGCGCCCGTAGCTCAACCGGATAGAGCATCGGCCTTCTAAGCCGAGGGTTGCAGGTTCGAGTCCTGCCGGGCGCGCCATTTGGCGCCAGGTTTGATTAAAATAGTTATACCGTGGTGGGCGTAGCTCAGTTGGTAGAGCCCCGGGTTGTGATCCCGGTCGTCGTCGGTTCGAGTCCGATCGTCCACCCCATTTTTTGCTACAGTTGCGTTCGCCGAACGCAATCCAGGTGGGGCCTCTAGCTCAGTTGGTAGAGCAGGAGACTCTTAATCTCTTGGTCCGGGGTTCGAGTCCCCGGGGGCCCACCACTTTCCTTGAAGTGTCAGTTGAGTGCCGCGCGGCCGGCTGCCCCGTTGGATTTCGCTGGTGTCCTGACGCTGCTTACAGTGCTGCTGCCAACATGCACCTCGTCGGCGATTGCCTGCAGCTTTTTCCAGTCGTGGATTTCGATCGCACCGCGTGGTGCATACAGGATGTCCATGCGCTTCAGCTCGGCCATCTGCCGGCACACCGTCTCTTCGCTCAGTCCGAGCATGTTCGCGATGTCCCCGCGTGAGAAAGGCAGCGTCGAGCGCTGGCGGCCGCGTACCGATTTGGGCACCACGAGCAGGATGAATGACGCAATTTTTGCGGCTGCGCTCTTGTGTCCCATTGTGATGAGCAGGGCGCGGCTGTGCTTCAGCTGGGCGCTGATCGCGTCAATCAGGCGCAGCGCGATGTCGCCTTGTTTCCTGACAGCCGTCAGCAGCGCCCGTTGCCGGATCTTGCAGGCGACCACGTCCGTTGCCGCCACCGCCGAATACTGGTAATGCTCATCGTTCAGCGATTGCAGCCCTACGAGCATCTTGCCGGGGTGGCTAAGGCCGACGATGCGTTCCTGGCCATCGCTTGTATGGCTGGTGATCTTGACCAGTCCTTCGTGCACGGCGAACAAACTGGCGCGCGCCTGGCCTTCAGCGAACAATTCTTCACCGCGCTCGAAACTGACCTCCTTGACGGCATCGGTGATGACGCAGCGCAACGCTTCCGCTAACTCGGTGTCGCCGGAGCGTACTTCGTAGAACGGGCATTTGCGGTTGTTGCACGGCATGTCTGTCTGTCCCCACTGGTCGTTGAAGAGTAGACCGGAATCAAAGTGCCCGGTCGATAGAGACTTTCCGGCCGCACCATCGGTAACTACGTATTTGAAAATGACATATGTCAGTTTCACGGCAGGCGTCGCCGGCCGTAGTTAGTTTCCGCAGTGCCTGCCCGCCCGTATACGTGTAATCCACCTGCCAAATTCGGCGCGAAACTGACAAATGTCAGTGATGTCGATGGCCGCGGGCACTACAGTTTCGATGCTCCGGAAGACCCCTTGTTACAGGAAGCGGCGGAAGCCGGGCTACAGCTTTATTCATTAACGTTTGAGGAGAATAAAAATGAACCGGTTCAAAGGCTCATCACACTGGACCTGGTCTTTCCTCGTGGTGGGGATGCTGGCGTTTGCTCTGAGCGGTTGCGAAGGCGACGATGGCGCCCCGGGTCCCACTGGCCCACAAGGGCCGGAAGGGCCTACGGGACCTGAAGGTCCTCCGGGTCCGGTACCTGATTCAGTTCAGGCATCGATCGACGCGGCAGCACCAGAATCATGTGCCGTGTGCCACGATGGCGCAGGCGATCTGCACCAGGCTTCCTATGACGACTATGTCGATGAGAGTGCTTATGTGCTGACGATGGACGACGTCAACAGCGTCGACGTTGGCGGAACATTCGACGTTACGCTGACCTTCAGCATCACGTACAACGGCATGCCATTTGATGATGGCCCCGGACTACCGTCCCTGGATCAGGCACGTTTCTATGCGGTCACCTATGACAGCAGCACCGGCGAGTATCTGAACTCGACTTCGATGTCGACCAATAATGTCGTGCCGTCCGGAAATCCGGGCGAGTACACGTTGACGCAGTCCGGTTTCACCTTCGCACCAGAGCAGCAGACAGTTGCCCCGGCGGGCGCACACGTCTATGGCTATATCGCAGATGGGCCGTTGTTCTCGCATGACAGCGGCGGCAGCTCCGAGTTTCCGCCGGGCACGCACGTGCACCTGTATGACGACGTGTCGAACGCGGCAATCGCATTCGGTACGGCAGCCAGCGCGGACGTAGCAAACGCCTACGTCTCGGCAGCCAATGTCGAAGCTTGCGAAGGTTGCCACGGCACGCCTTACCTGAAACACGGTTACCGTGCAGCGGTTGTCGAGAACATTCCTGACTTCGCAGCTTGCAAGTCCTGTCACTACGACGATCGTACTGGTGGCCATCCGGACTGGCAGTACATGGTCGACGAGCCGTTCAACTGGGCGACCGGCGTTGCCGCGACCGCGGACTACGCATACACCGCCAATATCATGAACGACACGCACATGTCGCACGCGATGGAGTTCCCGTATCCGATGTCGATGTCCAACTGTAACTCTTGCCACGCAGGCAAGCTGGCAGTGGTTCTGGACAATGACGAGTTTACTTCGGAAACCTGCCTGAGCTGTCACCCGGTTCAGGGTATCGATGCATGGCCTGGCCAGGACTACTACCAGGCACTCCGGGCACCGGCACTCGACTACCTGTGGCAGCGCGACGCGGACCTGACGTTCCATACGCCTGACATGGTTTGCACGGGCTGTCATGGCGCCGGCGTATCGCAACCGTTGAGTGCTTACCACAACGGCTACGATTCGGGTATCTACGACGAGACCGGCACGCGGTACTCCGACATTTACTCGGTTTCGATCGACAGCGTCACGATGACTGGCAACCTCGTAACGGTTGAATTCAGCGCGACCGATCCGGCAATCGTGCCCGAAGTCCTGATTTCCATGTATGGCTGGAACACGAAGAACTTCATCGTCCCCTCTCATGCACGTGACGGATCGGGCCTGTGCCCGAACTCGAGAGGCACCGGATGCGATTTCGAGTACACACCGGAGAGCTCTGGTGGCGGCGCCAACCCGCTGTTCACCGAAGACGCGGCCAGTGTTCCGGGTGCCTGGATAGTGACGGCCGACCTCGGTGCCTGGGTACCGACGGCAGCACAGCCTGACGACATCCCGACGATGATTGCCGACGGCACCATCACCAAGCTGGAAGTCAGCCTGACGCCGGAAGTCGCGGTCGATGGCGAAGACGTCGTCATCGTCGGTACCGACCAGACCTTCGATATCGTTGCTAATGCTGAAACCGATACCTACTACAAGGGTGCAGCTGCAACGGTTGATGTCGACAAGTGCAACGTTTGCCACGACACGCTGACCAGCACGTTCCATAACGACAGTGGCCGCATCGGCGAGGACATCATTGTGTGCAAGAACTGCCACAACCCGACGTTCCCGGGCAGCCACCTCGAAATGGCATCACGCTCGATAGACAACTATGTCCATGCCATCCACTCGTTCCAGCCGTTTGACCTGGACGACGTGTATGCAGACGACGATCCTGTCTACAACGCGTGGACGGCACAGCACATCCTGCACACGTTCCCGAACTTCACGATTCGGAACTGTGAGGCTTGCCACGTAGCCGGTTCGTTCAACGTGCCGGATCAGGCGCAGTCGATTCCTGGCGTTCTTTCAGCCTCGTATGACATTCCGCCGCGCGCGATCGGCAACATTCCTGAAGCCGTCGTCGGTCCTGCATCCAGGGCATGCGGTGGCTGCCACAGACCTGACCTGATCAACTTCGATCTGGCCGGTGACCTGGCAGCACTCGACGCACATACCAAGGCATTTGGTACGTACGAAGAGAACGACAGCGAAGACCTGGTCCTGTTCGGCATCATCGACAAGATCATGGGCTACTTCGAATAACGAAGTTCAAGGCTTGAAAGAGAACTGGCCGGGGGAGCAATCCCCCGGCCTTTTTCTTTGCGTCAGGGGGCGAGTCGTTCGATGGACCAGCTGCCGTCCGCCTGCCGCGTATACAGGAAGCGGTCATGCAGCCGGTTGCGCCGGCCCTGCCAGAATTCGATCTCTGCTGGTACGACCCGGTAACCGCCCCAAAACGATGGCAGCGGTACTTCCCTGTCGTGGAACTTCTGTTTGATCTCCTGGAACTTTGCTTCGAGCAGGGAGCGCGAAGAGATGACGCTGCTCTGGGCCGAGACCCAGGCGCCGATCTGGCTGCCGCGCGGCCGTGACAGGAAATAGGCGAGCGATTCTCTTGCGGAAACCTTCTCGGCCGTGCCGCGGATCTTTACCTGGCGCGCCGCGTCGGACCAGAAGAACAGCAGGCAGACATGCGGGTTGCCCTCGATGTGCCGGGCCTTGCTGCTTTCGTAGTTGGTGTAGAACACAAAGCCCCGCTCGTCGAACGACTTCAGCAATACGGTGCGGCTGGCGGGCCTGTTGTCACTGTCGACGGTCGACAGCGTCACCGCGTTGGGATCGAGCGGTACCGTTTCGCAGGCATAGCCGAACCATTCCTCGAACTGCTGAATAGGGTCGTCGTCGAGGTCGTCGCGATCCAGCGCGAAGCCCGTCGCAGAGCGGCGCAGGTTTGCCACGTCCATGCCGTGATGGGTCGGGCCGTTCTTTTGGGAGTCTGACATGCGTGCAATATAGAGCTATGATCGGCCGACTTCCATAGCGCGCACGGAGAAGTTGCATGTCGAGGATTGACTGGTTTCACAACAAGGCAAAAACGCGGCTGTGGCCGATCACGCTGTTGCGCATCTATACCGGCGTGTTCTTCCTGGTGCACGGCTTCGGCAAGTTGCGCAACCCGGACTTCGCCAGCGGCCTCGCCGGGTTCGTCAATTCGAGGCTCGAGCAGAGCTTCGGTTTCTTCCGGCCGTTCCTGGAATCCGTCGTGCTGCCGAACGAGGGCGTCTTTGCCTTTCTCGTCGCCTGGGGCGAATTCCTGGTCGGTGCTGCGCTGATCGTCGGGCTGGCGACCCGCTGGGCGTCGATCGCCGGCGCGTTGATGGTCGCCGCGTTCTGGTTTACCAAGGGGCAGGGATTCCTGGACGGTATGAACCACGACAGCATCTGGTTCATGATCTTCATTGTCCTGGCGGGCGTGCATGCGGGCAGGGCGCATGGCCTCGACGCGCGTCTCGGCGAGCGCTTCAGATTCCTCGCCTGACTGTTCCAATCCGAAAACCCCTCCGGGTATAATAGCCGGCTGGACAGAACGTGCGGTTCCAACGTCGCACCGGTCGTGCGAAAGTGGCGGAATTGGTAGACGCGCTGGCTTTAGGTGCCAGTGGGGTAACCCGTGAGAGTTCGAGTCTCTCCTTTCGCACCATGTCCGAGCCGATCGTCAGATCACACACAAATTACTGATTTTTAAGAGAATATGACAATGAACGTCACCGTCGAGTCGACAGGCGCTCTGGAACGCCGCATGCGCGTCGAGCTCCCCATCGAGCGTATCGAAAATGAAGTGGATGCACGCCTCAAGTCTGTCGGCCGGACGGCGAAGATCAAGGGTTTCCGGCCGGGCAAAGTGCCGGCCAAGGTCGTCAGGCAGCGCTACGGCAAGCAGGTTCGCCAGGAAGTGGTTGGCGAAATCCTGCAAAAGAGCTATTCCGACGCCGTGCTGCAGGAGAAACTGAATCCGGCAGGCGGACCGAAGATCGAGACCGAAGCCGAGAACGGCAAGACCTTCGCCTACGTCGCGACGTTCGAGGTATTGCCCGAAGTCCAGCTCAAGGAGCTCGACAAGATCAAGGTCGAGAAGCCCGACGTCGAGATCGGCGATGCCGACCTCGATGACATGTTGCTGAACCTGAGAAGGCAAAAAGCGACCTGGGCCGAGGTCGATCGCAAGAGCAGGGACGGCGACCGCGTCGTCGTCGATTTCTCCGGCGAACTCGACGGCGAGGCGTTCAAGGGCGGGCAGGGCACCGAGATCCCGGTCGTGCTCGGTGAGGGCCAGATGTTGCCTGATTTCGAGAAAGGGCTGACCGGCATCAGGGCCGGCGACGAGAAGACGTTCAAGGTGCGCTTCCCGAAGGAGTATCACGCGGAAGACCTGGCCGGAAAGAAAGCCGATTTCTCCATCAAGACACACCGGGTCGAGGAGCAGGTGCTGCCCGAACTCAACGATGAGTTCGCCGGGCAGTTCAACGTGACCGAAGGCGGTCTCGAGCAATTCAGGAAGGACGTCCGCGAGAACATGGAGCGCGAGGCACAGCAGAAGGTGCAGGCCGAGTTGCGCGACAAAGTGCTTGATGCGTTGCTCGAGAAGAATCCAATCGACATTCCGAATGCGCTGAAACACGAGGAAATGCATGCGTTGCAGCACGATGCGATGCATCGACTCGGTATCGAGGATCACGACAAGGCACCGGCGCTGGAAAATTTTGCCGCGGCCGCCGAAAAACGTGTGCGCCTCGGGCTGTTGCTGCGCCAGCTGATCAGCGAGCACAACATCCAGGCCGACGATGCAGCCATCCGGGCGCGCGTCGAGGACATGTGCGCGGGTTACGAGAACCAGGAAGAGATGGTCAACATGTATCTCGGCAATCCGCAGATCATGCAGCAAATCAAGCCGATGGTGGTCGAACAGAAGGCGGTCGACTGGCTGCTTGAACACGGCCAGGTGAAGACGAAGAAGGTGTCCTTCAAGGACTATATGAACCCGCCCGCTTCGTGAGAGAATGCGGCGTCAGGAACCGATACGGAAACCAGTTATGAGTGCAACTTCAATGAATCTCGTGCCGATGGTCGTCGAACAGACGGCGCGTGGCGAGCGGGCCTACGACATCTATTCGAGGCTGCTCAAGGATCGGCTGATATTCATCGTCGGACCGGTCGAGGACCACATGGCGAACCTGGTCGTGGCGCAGCTCCTGTACCTGGAGTCGGAGAATCCGAACAAGGACATTCACCTGTACATTAATTCGCCGGGCGGCGTGGTCTCAGCGGGACTGTCCATCTACGACACGATGCAGTTCATCAATTGCGATGTCTCGACCATCTGTGTCGGCCAGGCGGCCAGTATGGGGGCCCTGTTGCTGGCGGGCGGCTCCAAGGGCAAGCGGTTTGCGCTGCCGCATTCGCGCATCATGGTGCACCAGCCGAGTGCCGGCTACCAGGGACAGGTCACGGACATCAGTATCCACGCCGAAGAGGTGCTGGAACTGAAGCGCCGCCTCAATCACATCATGGCAAAGCATACCGGCCAGAGCGTCGAGCAGATCGAGAAGGATCTCGAGCGCGACAACTTCATGAGCGCCGAAGCGGCGGTCAAGTACGGGTTGATTGACACCGTGCTGGCCAACCGCAAGGAAATGAAGGGTTCCAAGGACCACTGATCCTATAGTTTTCAAGTAGTTATGGTTCCACTGGTCCGTTTTGAGACCTGGTGCTTTGAACCGCTATGCAGCCCATGTAAACTACGACACGAAGTCGTAACAGACTGATTTTTTTGCGCAACCAAAGGCTGCTTTCTGATGAGTGATGATTCCCGCGGTAAGAACGAGGACGGCAAACTCCTCTATTGTTCTTTTTGCGGCAAGTCCCAGCACGAAGTCCGCAAACTGATCGCGGGTCCGTCGGTATTTATCTGCGACGAATGTGTCGAGCTGTGCAACGACATCATCCGTGAAGAGCTCGAGGACACCGGCGACACGGCCCAGGACAAGCTGCCGAAGCCCAAGGAAATCAATGACGTACTCGATGAGTACGTCATCGGCCAGGAGCGGGCCAAGAAGGTCCTGTCGGTCGCGGTGTACAACCATTACAAACGCCTGAACGACCGCCTCGACGAGCGCAGCAAGGACGACATCGAGCTCGCCAAGAGCAATATTCTACTGATCGGGCCGACCGGCTGTGGCAAGACGCTGCTTGCCGAGACCCTGGCGCGACTGCTGAACGTGCCGTTCACGATCGCCGATGCCACGACGCTGACCGAAGCCGGTTACGTCGGCGAGGACGTCGAGAACATCATCCAGAAGCTGTTGCAGAAGTGCGATTACGACGTCGAGAAAGCACAGACCGGCATTGTCTACATCGACGAAATCGACAAGATTTCGAGGAAGTCGGACAACCCGTCGATCACGCGCGACGTATCCGGCGAGGGCGTCCAGCAGGCGCTTCTGAAGCTGATAGAAGGCACGATCGCCTCGGTACCGCCGCAGGGCGGCCGCAAGCACCCGCAGCAGGAGTTCCTGCAGGTCGACACCGGCAACATCCTGTTCATCTGCGGTGGCGCGTTCGCGGGCCTCGAGAAGATCATCATGGATCGCTCGTCCAAGAGCGGCATCGGTTTCGTCGCCGAGGTCAAGACCCGGGAAGACGAGCAGAGCATCGGCGAATTGCTGCATGACGTCGAGCCCGAGGACCTGATTCGTTTCGGCCTGATTCCGGAGTTCGTCGGCCGCTTGCCGGTCGTGGCGACGCTCGAGGAACTCGACGAGGAAGCCCTGATCCAGATCCTGCTGGAACCGAGGAACGCCCTGACCAAGCAGTACCGCAAGCTCTTCGAGATGGAGGGCGTCGAACTCGAGTTCCGTGACGACGCGCTGCGCGCCGTTGCCGTCAAGGCCATGGAGCGCAAGACCGGCGCCCGTGGCCTGCGTACCATTCTCGAGAACGTGCTGCTCGATACGATGTATGACCTGCCATCCTCGACGACCGCAAAGAAGGTGGTTGTCGACGAGGCGGTGGTCACCGGCGATACCCAGCCGTACGTCATCTACGAGTCGGATGAGACCCCCACCGTCAATATCGAACAGCCGCAGAGACCAACCGGATCGGATGGCGCATAACGACATCGGATACCGAGCTTGAATTGTGGGCGATCGGTCGCATCTCCCCTGACAGCACATTGGCAAGAGGTTATCCACGGTGTCCGATAAAGACCCTGAGCAAGATCTGATTTCATCGATTGACGAGAACGTGGCCGACGGGACATCCGGCGTTCCGGTGCTGCCGTTGCGCGACGTCGTCGTTTACCCGCATATGGTCATTCCGCTGTTCGTCGGGCGTGACAAATCCATTGTCGCGCTGAACAAGGCCATGGACGTCGGCAAGCGCATCCTGCTGGTCGCGCAGAAGAAGGCCGACCTCGACGACCCGCAGCCGGCCGACCTGTACGAGGTGGGCACGCTTGCGACCATCCTGCAGCTGTTGAAGCTGCCGGATGGCACCGTCAAGGTCCTGGTCGAAGGCGGCGAACGGGCGCTCGTCGACCGCATCAATATCGGCGATTACTTCGCGGCCGACATCACGCTCCTGATCGAAGACGATCGTCATGACGAACGGGAGATCGACGTACTCGTACGCTCGATCATCACGCAGTTCGAGCAATACGTGAAACTCAACAAGAAGGTGCCGCCAGAGGTATTGACCTCGCTTTCCGGCATCGACGAGCCAGGCCGCCTGGCTGACACCGTCGCGGCGCACATGGCCCTGAAGTTGTCCGAAAAGCAACGCGTGCTCGAAATCCAGGACATCAAGAGCCGCCTCGAGCAGGTACTCGGCATCATCGAGGGCGAAATCGACGTGCTGCAGATCGAGAAGCGCATTCGCGGGCGCGTCAAGCAGCAGATGGAAAAGAGCCAGCGCGAGTACTACCTGAATGAGCAAATGAAGGCCATCCAGAAAGAGCTCGGCGAGATGGAAGATGCGCCGAACGAGCTGGCCGACCTCGAGAACAAGATCGAGGAAGCCGGCATGCCCAAGGAGGCGAAGGAGAAGGCGACCTCCGAGCTCAACAAGCTGAAGCTGATGTCACCGATGTCGGCCGAAGCGACCGTGGTTCGCAATTACATCGACTGGCTCGTCAAGGCGCCGTGGAAAAAGCGTAGCAAGGTGCTGAAAGACCTCAACAAGGCCGAGGAGGTGCTTGAGGCCGACCATTACGGGCTCGAGAAGGTCAAGGAACGCATACTCGAGTATCTCGCGGTACAGCAGCGTGTGAAGCGCCTGAAAGGCCCCATCCTGTGTCTCGTTGGCCCTCCGGGTGTCGGCAAGACCTCGCTCGGGCAGAGCATCGCGCGCGCGACGAATCGCAAGTTCGTACGCATGTCGCTTGGCGGTGTAAGAGACGAGGCCGAGATTCGCGGCCATCGCCGTACCTACATCGGCTCGATGCCGGGCAAGATCATCCAGAACCTGTCGAAGACCGGTGTCCGCAACCCGTTGTTCCTGCTCGACGAAGTCGACAAGATGGCGATGGATTTCCGCGGCGACCCGTCGTCGGCATTGCTCGAGGTCCTCGACCCGGAGCAGAACTCGACCTTTGCAGATCATTACCTCGAGGTCGATTTCGACCTGTCCGACGTCATGTTTGTCTGCACGGCCAACAGCCTGAACATTCCGGCGCCGTTGCTCGATCGCATGGAGGTCATTCGCATCCCGGGTTACACCGAGGACGAGAAGACCAACATCGCGCTGAAGTACCTGGTGCCGAAGCAGCTGAAGGAGAACGGCCTCAAGGAAGACGAGCTGACGATTACCGAAAAAGCGGTGCGCGATATTATCCAGCACTACACGCGGGAGTCGGGCGTCCGTAACCTGGAGCGCGAGATTTCCAAGATCTGTCGCAAGGTCGTCAAGTCATTGCTGATGAAGCCACGCACGCGCCGCGTCCTCGTTACGCCGCGCAGCATGGAGAAGTATCTCGGCGTGCGTCGTTTCCGTTTCGGCAAGGCCGAGGAAAACGACCAGGTCGGCCAGGTCACCGGCCTTGCCTGGACCGAGGTCGGCGGCGAATTGCTGACCATCGAATCGGCAGTGGTGCCGGGCAAGGGCAAGCTGACGCACACCGGCCAACTGGGTGAAGTCATGACCGAATCCATCCAGGCGGCGATGACGGTCGTCCGGAGTCGCGCCGAGATGCTGGGTATCGATCCGGACTTCCACCAGAAGCTCGACGTCCACGTGCACGTGCCTGAAGGGGCCACGCCGAAGGACGGTCCGAGTGCGGGAGTTGGCATGTGTACGGCGCTGGTATCGGCCCTGACCAACATACCGGTTCGCAGTGAAGTGGCCATGACCGGCGAGATCACGCTGCGTGGCGAGGTACTGCCAATCGGTGGCCTGAAGGAGAAGCTGCTCGCGGCTCACCGGGGCGGTATCGTGAAGGTCCTTATCCCCGAGGAGAACGAGAAGGACCTCGCGGAAATTCCGAAGAACATCAAGGACAAGCTGACGATAGTTCCAGTGAAATGGATCGACGAGGTGCTGCAGCATGCGCTCACGCACATGCCGGTTCCGGCGGCCCAGTCGAAGGAGCCAAAGCCCAAGCCGAAATCGTCGGGCGACAAGGAAAAAACGGAAGACGCCGTACTCCCGCATTAATTTGCTGAAACCCGCGTCGTTAAAGGATATTTGACGGTATATATGCCAGTTGGTATAAGCACCGCAGTCGTACGCGGATGCACGGAGCCGTGTATGGCGATTCAGCGGATTGCAACTCGAGGGGGGAGCTCGCTGGATTGATGCCAATTCTTCTAATCAATCTGCAAGGGTGAACGCATGAACAAAGGTGAACTTATTGACGCAGTAGCTGGTGCTGCAGGCTTGTCACGCGCTGACGCAACGAAGGCCGTAGACGCAGTACTCGACAGCATCACTGGAGCGCTTGCCAACGGCGGTTCGGTCTCTCTCGTCGGCTTCGGTACCTTCTCGGTGAAGGCTCGCGCAGCACGTGCCGGACGCAACCCGCGCACCGGTGAGACCATCCAGATTCCGGCCAGTAACGTGCCCGGATTTAAGGCTGGCAAAGGCCTGAAGGATGCCGTAAACTAGCGCGCCCTTCGGGGCCGCAAGCTCCGAGATAGTCCGTGTTTGAGGGGGTAAAAGCCCGCAACCACGGGCTTTCGGGTGCTTAGCTCAGCTGGTAGAGCATCGCCCTTACAAGGCGAGGGTCGGCGGTTCGATCCCGTCAGCACCCACCAGATTCGGAGCGGTAGTTCAGTTGGTTAGAATACCGGCCTGTCACGCCGGGGGTCGCGGGTTCGAGTCCCGTCCGCTCCGCCACTGATGAAGAAGGCCCCACCCGCGAGGGTGGGGCTTTTTTTTGAGCTCTTTCCCTGCCCACCGGGGTCAAGTAGAATCGCACGCCTTTCCACGGAGTGCGCCCGGCGCCTCCCACTGCCACGTAAAGACACGACATCATGCTGCAAAAAATCCGCGAACGATTCACGGGCTGGATCGCGATCACAATTCTGGCCGTTATCGGTGCGTCATTCGTATTCGTCGGGCTGAACTACAGCTTTATCGGCCAGAGTTTTGCCGCCAAGGTCGACGGCGAAGATATCGGCCTCGGGCAGTTCGAAGCGGCTTACCGCGACCAGTTGCAAGCTAACCCGCAACTCGCCCAGTTGCCGGAGCAGTTTCGGTTGCAGGTGCGTCGCAATATTCTCGAGCAGCTGATCCAGCAGCGCGTGATCGACAACTACCTCGCCGATGCCGGTTACCAGGTCAGCGATCAACAGGTCACGAAGATGATCCAGGCAGCACCGGATTTCCAGGTCAATGGACGCTTCGACCTGGAAACGTACAGAACGTTGCTGGCGCAAGCCGGTCGTGAGCCCGCCGAGTTCGAGCGCAGCCAGCGTCAGAACCTGCGCCGCAACCAGTTGCAGCGTGCAATTCGCGGCTCGGCACTGGTGACGCCGGCGGATTTCCGACGCTTTCTGAACCTCGCCGGTGAACAACGCGTCGTGTGGCTGGCGACGATAGATCCTGCCACGGTCATTGACGAGATCGAGGTCACCGAGGAAGACATCCAGGCCTGGTATGACAACAACCCGACCCTGTACCAGCTGCCGGAGTCCGTCGATGTCGAGTTTGTCGAGGTTCGTCGCAGTGACGTCGCCGCGTCGGTGGCAGTCACCGAAGAGGAACTGCGCGAGTACTACGATTTCAATAAAGACCGTTACCTGCAGGACGAGCAGCGCCAGGCCCGCCACATCCTGGTCGCGTTCGGCGATGACGAGGACGCGGCGGAAGCCGAGGCCGAAGCATTGCTGGCGCGCATCAACGCCGGCGAGTCCTTCGCCGAACTGGCCGCCGAGTATTCTGACGACGGCGGCACGGCTGCGCAGGGCGGCGATCTCGGTATGCTGACGCGCACGCAGTTGCCCGGCGAACTGGGCAGCGCGATCTTCTCGATGGAAGAGGGCGAGGTAACCGGCCCGGTACGCACAGACTTTGGCTATCACGTGATACGGCTCGACAGGATCTTCGAACGTGGGCCGTTGCCTTTCGACCAGGTTCGTGGCGAGCTGACCGTGGAGCTGCAGCAAGAGCAGGCCGAAAGCCTGTATCTCGACCTGGAGCGCCAGTTATCCGACGCACTGTTCGACGCGACCGACATCCGGGAACTGGCCGCGGCAGTCGACGGCGAGGTGCAGGCCGTGGCTGGATATACACGGGCCGGCGGCGAACCCTTCGGCGACAACCCGGCGGTCATTGACGCTATCTTTGATCCCACGGTACTCGAAGGCGGGCAGCTCTCCGAAATAGTCGAGATCGATGGTGACCGCGCCGCCGTGTTCGCGGTGATCGATCACCGCGAGGCAATGCGCCAGCCGCTGGACGAAGTTCGTGACGAGGTAGCCGCTGCACTGAGCGAGCAACAGGCCGAGACGCTGATGGCGGAAAAGGCTGACGAGATCCTGGCCGGTGTGGAGATGGGCATGGAATTCGGGGCAGTTGCACAAGCCGCCGGCGCGACCGTTGCTGGCCCTCTCGTGCTGTCACGTAACGCCGAGGACGTCGACCAGTCAGTTGCGTTTGCTGTCTTTACGGCATTGAAACCCACAGCAGACGAACCGTCGACCGGTCGCACACGCAATGACGAAGATGGTTACACGGTATACAGCGTCGACGCTGTCATTCCGGGGAGACCCGAGGCGATCCCGGTGGCTGATCGTGACGCCGGAAAAATGCAGTTGGCGAACGAGCGTGGCATCGCCGAATTCATCGCGTTCATCCAGGCACTGCGGGCTGACGCCGATGTGTCCATCAACGAGGATGCGCTGGCCGCACAAGACCTGTTCCAGTAAGCTGTCGCCAGGCTAACAAGTGGTAAAAGCCACGGCGGCCGGAGAGCCGCAACGGGGGAGCTATGCGTAAACTGGCGCTGCATTGGCAGATTCTTATCGCGATTGTACTGGCCGCCTTGGTCGGCTGGTACGTGGGATCTGCAACCACTGAGGATTTCGCCCCGAATATTTTCGGCGTGTCGTTCGTTTCGATATTTTCCTTTATCGGCGAGATCTTCCTCAATGGCCTGAAGATGATCATCGTGCCGCTGATCACGTCGTCAATCATCGTCGGCGTTGCCGGCATCGGCTCCGGCGGCAACCTCGGGGCGCTCGGCGGCAAGACACTGCTGTTCTACGCGGTGACGACGCTGGCGGCTATCCTCCTCGGCCTGGTCCTGATGAATACCGTGTCTCCGGGCATCAAGGACGGCGTTCCGGTTGGCGATTTGCTCGCCGTGGAGGCGGACCTCGCGGATATAACCGCCAGTATCGAAGGCAAGGGCGTTGGTGATGTGGCCGAAGTCTTCATGCGCATGGTACCGCCGAACATCGTCCAGGCGGCTGCCAATGGGCAGATGCTCGGACTGATTTTCTTCGCCATCCTGTTTGGCTACTTCATGACGCATCTCGGCCATGAGTTCGCCGAGCCGTTGTTCAAGTTCTGGAACGGCGTGTTTCACGTCATGATGAAGATGACCGAGTGGATCATGATGTTTGCGCCGATCGGTGTATTCGGCCTGGTGGCGAAAGTTGTCGCGACGTCAGGCTTCGAGGCCGTCGAACCGCTCGCAATATTCGCGGTTTGCGTGGCCATCGCGTTGGCGTTGCACGCATTCATTACACTACCGCTTTTGCTCAGGTTCGTTGGCAGGGTGCGGCCCTACAAGACCATGGCCGCTGCTTCCCCGGCGATGCTGATGGCGTTCTCGACCTCGTCATCGTCCGCGACATTGCCGGTGACGATGGAATGCGCCGAAGACAATATCGGAGTTTCCAACAAGGTATCCAGTTTCGTGTTGCCGCTCGGTGCAACCGTGAACATGAATGGCACGGCATTGTATGAATGTGCCGCAGCCGTGTTCTTCGCGCAGGCCTACGGACTCGACCTGAGTTTCGCGGTGCAGTTTTCGATCGTGACGATCGCGCTGCTTACCTCGATCGGTGTCGCGGGCGTGCCGTCTGCATCGCTGGTCGCGATCGCGATCATTCTCGCCGCTGTCGGTTTGCCGGTTGAAGCGATTGGCTACCTGATGGTCTTCGACCGCGTACTGGACATGTGCCGCACCAGCGTGAACATCTGGGGCGATACCTGCTGCGCGACGATCGTCGCGCGTCTGCAAGGCGAGAAGACCAAGGTGGATATCGACGCCGAGCCGGAGCCTCGCGCCGCCTGACGTTCAGACGTCGTCGAACGTCATCGCCATGATATTGGCGCCGGCGTCGACGAACGTGATCTCGCCGGTGATGCCGGATGCCAGGTCCGAACACAGGAATGCCGCCGTGTTGCCGACTTCCTCGATCGTGACGGTGCGTCGCAGCGGCGACGCTTTCTCGGCATGGCTCAGCATCTTGCGGAAGCCGGCGATACCGGCCGCAGCCAGTGTCTTGATGGCGCCCGCAGAGATTGCATTGACGCGAATGCCCTTGGCGCCGAGGTCGGCTGCGAGGAATCGCACGCAGGCTTCGAGACTCGCCTTCGCCAGGCCCATGACGTTGTAATTGGGCACCGCTTTCTCGGCGGCATAGTAGGTCAGCGTCAGGATGGCGGCGTTGCGGCCCTCCATCATCGGCACGGCGGCTTTCGCGAGGCCGGCGAGGCTGTACGCCGAGATGTCATGTGCGATCTGGAA
>Ga0210081_1000061_pt1 | contig 24907 bp, 28 predicted proteins | sample White_ThreeSqA_D_FD_185589 | JGI IMG/M metagenome (GOLD analysis project Ga0210081, IMG submission 185589) | Wetland microbial communities from the San Francisco Bay, California, USA, that impact long-term carbon sequestration -... | ecosystem: Environmental > Aquatic > Marine > Wetlands ...
TTGTTAAAAATTGGTATTCATTCAGTAGAATCAAAACCGACTGATCTTCAAAAATTAGAGATAATCAAGAAAAACATGTGGCTCAAATAGAACCAGTTATGAAAATTTTTACAAATAGTTTCCCGTCGATTCATGGTTTAAGACAAATTAATGGTTAATCTTATTAATTCAATTTCAAAGAAATTTTATGCCCAAATGTCAAAATCAGGTGATATTGTATCATCTGCATGTTTTAGATTCGGATAATTGTGATTTTGAGGTAGAAGAATTTGATTGCTAATATTACTAGTTAGTATGTCTAAGAATAGGGGATTTATTCACTAGAATGCTCAATTTTGAAGTTTTAGTAATTACTGATGATTTACAAGAATGATTTCTACGTTAGCATTTTAAACAAAATTCCCAAGTAGGATTTATGAGCAAATCAACCCTAGATCAATCTTCTGTGGTGAAATTAGAGTGTGGTTGTACCATAAAGGACATTACTGGAGAATTAAACCAAGAATGTCTCCCTCACAAACAAGGGAATTTTATACAATAACACTTTCTTTTTCTTTTCTCAATGCAATCTAAATTGACATATGTGAATTGAGTTAATATCAGAATTCTAAAAATGTAAACCTCAAAAAAACACAGTGATTTTTTAATAATTTTACAGCTGAAATTTTTTTTTGCAATTACCGCAAAATCTGGCTTTGATTTTCCTGCTCTCCGTCCCCAAAGGCTCACCACATCTATCACAGTTTAGTCTAATCAATTCGCTCTTCCAGTTTGTCATTCAATTTTAAAGATACACTCTACATATAGACATCTGGCTTGTTTAATTTTAAACCCTTGTATTGGATTTTGGTAGTTTCCAAGAGAGTCTAGTCAGACATTTTCAAAGTATTTTCAGCAAATTTGATGAAATCTCTAAGCTTCGCAATCTCATGGGTAATCAATAGAGCATCTTTTTGATTTGAACGGTGATTATTCAAAATAAAATCTCTTTTTTTCAAGAGACCTTTTTGAGACTCTTGTGCCACTAACATTTCCTTCATAAGATCAGACTTATTTTTCATGGTAGTCATTTAATTCCTCAAAATTATATTTTCAATAATTTTTGGTTTTATCAAAGAATAAATTCCATTTTCAAATTTTGAGATTTTAAAATTTATCTGTGTTTCAGGATTGTCATTACGACTGTTTTTCAGATTTTCAAATACCTCTAATGAATTAGCACCGAAGCCGTTAGAAGAGCAGTAAATAGCATCAGTTAATTGAGCACCGTATGGACCTAACTTTAGGTCCATTACCGTATTGTAAAATTTTATAATATCTCTCTTGGTTACTGCTTTGTTGGAATTTTTGTTAAATGCAACTGAAATGTACATTTCGTTACTTTTTACAGCTACTGGTACAGAATAGTTTTTCCCAGACTTGCCGGTCATTTTTTCATCTATTACTGTCTCACATTTGTAATACATGCTAGAGGCATAAGCATAAAACCTATACAATACATAATCGCCTGAATCATCCTTTGCACAATCTACAAAAATCCTATGCAGTAGATCTATTGCTTTTTCATTCATACTGTTTAATTTTTTATCTAACTTACCTTTTTCAGCAAGGTCAGAATCACAGTCTTTGGCAACAAGAGACAAAATAAAATCAGGCAAATTGTAATTTTTCAGAGTGGTTATTTTGGACCCAACTTCAGCTTTACAAAATTCTGGGAAAGCGTTGTTAACCACGCTTGGCCTCAAACGAACTTGATATTTCCATGTTACAAGCAGAAGAACAAGCAGGTTTGTCAAACAAGCTATGAAATTCTCTTCCACAATGAATGCAATTTTTAAAAAACATTAGCGTATTAACTATACACGTTCATCATACTTAAGGAAACGTTTACAAAAAAATTGAAAAATAATTGTTATTTTGGACTTCTCAGACGTTTTAACAAAGAAAAGATATCTTTTAACCCAATCTTAAAACCATTATGTCAAAGACGATCCTATAGTATCGGTTAAACTTCTATTGCCAAAGGGCTAAAAAAATCAAATTTCATCATTTTTTAAAATCACATCTAAAGTGTAACTATATGAGATTCAATTTTCTTTTTTCAATATTATTGTGATTTCATTATTTTTTTAGATTTGATACATAGTCAAGCCCAAAAGTAATCCATCTAGAAAGAGCCTTTGCAGTTTTGTATCCGTGAGGCGCAACATAAACAAAACCTTTCATTGGTCTTCCAGTAAAGTCCATTGGCCTTGAATGGGGCTTACTCAATGCTTTCTCGTAATTTTCGGGTCCAGTTCTTACCATCAAGTCATCGTTTATAATCCCGCAAAACATTTTTCCTTTTAGCATAAACGCTAAACCACCAAACATTTTCTTTTCAGTAATGTTTCTTTTGTTTTTGAGTGCCTCTCGAATCATTGCAGCCAGTTTTTCATTGTAGACCACAGAATATTTTGTTAAATCAAACTAATTATCAATTTGAATTCCAATAAATTAAATCTCAAAATCAATTTGAATATTTTGAAATGATTTATCCTCAGTACAATTAGGACAGGTTTTGTATTCTGCTGGAAAAATTGCCTGACAGTAATTGCAGTGTAATGTCAACTCTGAATAAAATAAACCTAAACTTTTTGCTTGTTCTATTAATTGTACAGTTGTGGGTTGTTCCTTATGCATTAATTTCACCTATGTTGCACGAGAATGTTTTGAGTGTTTTGTGATCTCTTTTTGATAAGACCTCTGCATTGCATAAAAAATAGAATTTTCATATATTTATTAGAATAATCGATAGTGTCTCTCAAGATGTAGATGGTAACACAATTAGATACTTAAAACAAATTATTTGTAACAAAGAATTTTTACTTGTAATATTAAAAATTGAACCTGCCTTTTTCGATGTAATTGTGTTTTATTACAATTTTTTGCAAAACGATTTATGGTGTAGCGGAAATTATTTTTATTGCAAAGTCATTTTAGCATAAAGGAAAAAAATCAAAAATAAATTCATTTTTTGTCACAATAGAATGGCGAATACAATGTAAAAAGATAAAGATACAAGAAAAATTAAAGTAGTACAAATCCTGTCTTTGTTGATACACACATTCATTATAAAATATCAAATTTCTAAATTCAAAAATGAAGGATTATTTCCTAAGGATCTCAGAATTTAAAGACATTGGTGTATACAGGGAAGAAAAGCAGAAAATAATAGATGAAAATCAAATAAACCATGCATTTGATCCTGCAAATAATATTTTAGAAGGATTAAGAGAAGCAGGAGATTTCATATTTGATTTTGTTTCAAACTTGTCCTCTCAAATTTTTAATCACATTTCAAATTCTTTCTAGAATAGATTTTATGGTTTATGGAAATAACTAGATCTTTACTTGATCTTAACCTAAGGTTAACAATTTTCCAACAAATCATAACGTCCCATCTTTTTGAGTCCTAACGAAAAACAGGCGAGACAGAAACGATTTGTAGGAGCCTATTTTTAGAGCCTATCAGTAATTTCTTTGGTAAATTCAGAAGTGGTTTTACCCCCACCAATATCCTTAGTTGTAATTCCTTCTTTAACCAAATCAAAAATTACCGACTCCAACTTCTTTCCAACCTCAATGCATTTTTGATCACCTTGTTTTCCACCAAGCCAATCAAACATCATCTTAATTGACAGCAAAAAAGATGAAGGATTGGCAATATTTTTTCCAGCAATATCAAAGGCAGCTCCGTGAACTGGCTCAAATAAAGCAAAATGGTCTCCTATGTTAGCAGCAGGCGCCATTCCAAGACCTCCAACAACTTGGGATGATTCATCCGATAAAATATCACCAAAAAGATTGGTAGTCACCACAACATCAAACATTTGAGGTTGTCGGATAAGGTTCATAGCACATGCATCAACATACATTTGTTCAAATAGAATGTCAGGGTATTCTTTTGCCACCTCAGAACAAGATTTTGCAAACATTCCATCAGTTATTCTCATGACATTTGATTTATGGACACAGGTAACTTTTTTCATTGAATTTCGTTGTTTTGCCATCTCAAATGCATATTTTGCAATTCTCTTGGAAGCTTTTTCAGAGATTATTCTCAATGCAATTGATGCATCGCCAAGACTAAATTCTTTTCCAGTGTAAAGGTCCTCAGTATTTTCGCGAACAATTACCATATCAATATCATTTCGAAGTGCAGGCATGTTTGGGTATGATTTTGCAGGTCGGATATTTGCATAAAGATCAAGTATTCTTCGCAGAACAACGATTACATCAGCTGCGCTCTCACCGACTGGTGCCTTCAAACAAACATCTGATTTTTTGATAACCTCCAAAGTCTCATCTGGGAGTGCCTTTCCTGTTTGTTTTAATGCAGTGTCTCCTGCAAGCAATTTTGTAATTTCAAATTTTACATCTAGATGGTCATGTATATGATTAAGAACAGACATGGCAGATTCGGAAAGTTCAGGGCCAATTCCATCTCCAGTTATTAGTGAAATTTTGTACATGATAACTTTTCGATCAAGGTAATTTTAAATGATTAGTTTTTGGCCAGTTTTTCTTTTAGCATTTTTTTTAACATGATTCTATTGATACCGTCAATTACAGCTTGGACACTGGTAGTTACAATATCTTCACCAACAGATTTTGCAGAGACCTTGTTTCTATCTGCATCTTCAACTCGTACTGTTACTTCACATAGTGCTGTAGAACCCCCAGAAATTGAGGCAAGACCATAATCTTTGATTTTAATCTCTGAAATCTTTCCAGTGATCTTTTGGATTGCATTTAGAGCAGCATCAACAGGGCCAACACCATAGTCAGTGCCAATAAAATCTTCACCATCAATGTTTAGCTTTACAAATGCATAAGGCATTGTTCCAATTCCAGTAGAGACTGAAAACCCAGTAAGATGAACAATCTTTTTAATTCCAGATTCTCCTAACACTTCAGAAGCTATAGAGAGTAACTCCACGTCAGTTACCTGTTTTCCCTCATCACCAAGGATCTTAACTTTTTCAAGAATTTGTTTTGATTGTGTCTCAGTTGGTTTAATTCCATATTCCTCAAGCATTGCATTCATACCATGAATACCCGCGTGTTTTCCTACTTGAAGCCATCTCTTTCTTCCAACAAGCTCAGGGCTGATTGGCTCGTAGGTAAGCGGGTTACTCAATACTCCATGAGTGTGAATTCCTGATTCGTGTCCAAACGCATTGTCCCCTACAATTGCTTTGTTGGGTTGAACCTGTATTCCTACAATTTTTGAAACAAAGCGTGATGTCTCATAAATTAATTCTGATTTAATTCCAGTTTCATACTTTTGGTCCCATTGCAGGCATTGTAATGACATTGCAAATTCTTCTAGCGAGGCGTTCCCAGCACGTTCACCAATTCCATTTATTGTAACATGTGCACATTGAGCACCAGATCTTATTCCCGATAATGCATTTGCAACTGCAAGTCCAAAGTCATTATGGCAGTGAAGACTTACTGGAAGACGGGTAGCCTCAATAGCATCTTTTGTGATTTCTGCAATGTATTCTGGTGTTGCATATCCAACAGTATCAGGGATATCTATTCTATCAGCCCCTGCCTTTGCAACCTCACCAAATATCTTTTTTAAGAATTCTCTATCAGTTCTTGTAGCATCTTCTGCTGAAAACTCTACTTGTAATCCTCTGGATTTCCCATATTCTACTGCCTCTATGGCTTTTTCAAGTGCTTGCTCCCTAGTCATTTTAAGTTTGTATTGTAAGTGGATGTCAGAAGTTGCAATGAATGTGTGGATATAGTTTAGACCACCATCAACTGCTGCATCAATGTCTTTTTTGTTGGTTCTAGCTAGTCCGCAAATATCACAGGAGAGACCTTCACTTGTAATCATTTTTACTGCTTTGAGCTCTCCTGCAGAAATCACTGGAAAGCCAGCTTCTATGGCATCTACTCCCAATGCATCAAGCTTTTTTGCTATAGTGAGTTTTTGATCAGGAGACAAAGAAATTCCAGGAGTCTGCTCCCCATCTCTTAAAGTAGTATCAAAAACCCTAATTCTCATGCTCCAGTCCTCTCTAGCGCGGCAACTCCTGTTCTGGCCACATCAATTATTCCAAAGGGCTTAGCAAGCTCCTCAAATGCCCTTATCTGGTCAGGAGTGGCAGTCAGCTCTACCATGATGGATTCCTTGCGAACATCATGAACCTTGCCTCCATAAGCATTTGCAAGCTTGTTTATTTCCATACTATCATTTGCATTACTCAGTTTTATCTTAAAAATACTTAGTTCACGATAAACCGTCTTGTGCTCATCTAGATGCTTTACCTCTATTGTGTCAATCATTTTATCTAGTTGTTTTACAATTTGAGTTACTTGTTTTTCATCACCATATGTGGTAATAGTCATACGAGAATATTCAGGATTATCAGTTACCCCTACAGAGATGCTGTCAATGTTAAAGTTCCTTGATCTGAAAAGATGAGTGACCTTAAACAAAATTCCGGGTTTGTTTTCAACCAATAAAGAAAGAATAGCCCACATAATCAATCACACTATGATGGCAACACCATGTCTGCAAGGGAAGTTCCAGGTGCAACAAAAGGTAAAACATCTTCTTCTGGATCGATTGGAATGTCAATTACAGTAGCAACATTGCTGCTAAGTGCTTCCCTTATGGCCTTGTCTAGTTCAGACATAGACTGGGCTCTCAATCCTAAGGCACCATATGATTCAGCTAATTTTACATAATCAGGACATTTTCCTTGGTCAACGCCAATCATTCTTCTACCATAGAATGTTCTTTGCCATTGAGCAACCATTCCTAAAGTAAAGTTGTTCAGAATAAAAACAATAACTGGAATGTCTTCTAATACTGCCGTAGCTAGGGAATTTTCTGTCATTGCAAAGCTTCCGTCACCTGCAATATCCACCACATGAACATCAGGTTTGGCTACTTTGGCTCCTATCGAAGCTGGAAATCCCCAACCCATTGTACCAAGACCAGTAGAGCTAAAGAAGGTACCAGGTTGTATCACGTCAAAAAATAGAGAAGCCCACATTTGATGTTGTCCTACCTCAGTTGTTACAATAGATTGATGAGGAAGTAATTCTCTGAGCTTCCTTAGAATTTTTGCAGCTCCCATTTCTCCTGGGTGGAGTTTAAGATTCTCTTGCCAATATTGTTTGGTTTCTTTTACATGTTTAAGCCACTGGTTTTCTTCATTTTGTTTTATAGCTTTTTGCATTAACATTTTTACCATTATTCTAAGAGATGCACGAACATCTCCAACTACTGCAACTTGAGTAGTTTGATTTTTCCCAATTTCTGCTGGGTCTACATCCATATGAATAATGTTTAGTCTCTTTTCAAATGCCTCAAATGTTCCAACTGACCTGTCTGAAAAACGAGTTCCTATTGCCAGCACGCAATCAGCCTCGCTCATTATTCTATTTGCTTCGGCATGTCCATGCATACCAATTGGACCTAGTGACAAAGGATGATTTTCAGGAAACGCACCTTTTCCCTTGAATGTGGTAACTACTGGAAGCATTAATAGCTCAGCTATGGCTTGTAATTCTGCAAATGCTGAAGAGATAATAGTTCCACCACCAGCTAGAATAACGGGTTTTTGGGCATTTAGCAACATATCGATTGCTTTTTCTATATTCACCATATCGGGGTCAGTCCAAGGATGATATCCGCGAATTTTAAACTCGTCAGGAAAAACCATTTCAGCCTCATTGGTCTGAACATCTTTTGGAATATCAATTAAAACTGGCCCAGGTCTTCCAGTTTCTGCTATAAAGAATCCCTTTTTCACCACTTCAGGAATTTCACTTGCAGTTCTTGGTTGAAATGCATATTTTACAACTGGATTAGCCATTCCAATAATATCACTTTCTTGGAATGCATCTTTCCCTATCATTGCAACTGGAACTTGTCCAGTTACTGCCACCATAGGAGCAGAATCTGCCTGAGCAGTTGCAATTCCTGTAAGAATATTAGTTGCACCTGGCCCTGATGTTGCAAAACAAACTCCAGGTTTTCGGCTTACTCGTCCAAACCCGTCTGCCATATGTGCAGCTGACTGCTCGTGCCGAGTCAGAATATGTCTAATATTACATCTTGAAAATTCATCATACATTGGAAGGTTTGCACCACCAGGTAATCCAAATACCTCTTTGACTCCTTCTTTTTCCAAGGCAGTCATCAGCGCCTTTGCACCTGTCATTGTTTCCATTTTATTTTCCAAATCAATCGCCATAATTTTAATGTGTTAAGATTTAATCTGAATTAAAGAACCAAATTCCCACTTGGAAGGTTAACTTGTTTATCGCTTTTTGCAATCATTGAATTTCAAAAAGTAACCCTTTTTGATTCCTAATAAAGATTCTCAGTAAAATAACCATTATAGAATGTTGAGAACCATCCAGAAGACTTAAACTGATAATTTTCCTCATCTCAATGACTATTTTGTCAGAAAATGAAGAAATTATCAAAACCATAGAAACATTTTTTGAGGCTGGAAAAACCAAGGATTTTTCCCACCTAAAAGAAATTCATCTGGATAGTTCAAAGTTTTCAAGTTTCAGCGATTTACCTCCATATGACCTAAAAGATCTAAAAACAACATTAGAGCTTGAAGAATTGAAATTTATCAGTATAACAGATTACAGCTATGAAGTCAAAAAACCAAAAATCAGCATTTTTGGAGATACAGCAGTAGCAGCATTTGAGCTAAACCAAAAAGGAATACTAGTAGACACAAAGGCATACACAGGGGAACATATTTCAATTGATGGAAGAGCAAGTTTTGTCTTAGTTAAAGAATCAAATTGGAAAATTGCCCATATTCATCTATCAAAAATAAAAGGTTAGTTACTTTTTAGTTTCTTGAGGTTTGTTCTGATTAGGATTTTTTGGTTTTTGATTTTGATTATTTGATTTTGTGTTGGAAGTTTTTGGTTTATTTTGATTTGGTTTTGTTTTTTGTGTAAAGTTTTTTGGTTTTTGATTAGGGTTGTTCTTTGGATTTTTTTGATGGGTGGTTGGAATTTTTGGACTGTTCTTATTAGAATTCTTTTTTTGGGTTTTTTGGTTTTGGTTGGATGAGTTTTGCCCAGCGGTCTTTGGTTTGTTTTGGTTTTCTTTTATTAATTGCTGATATAGTTTGAATGCTTGGTCTACGTTGGCATTTCCATGAACGATTGAGCGAATTGCTCTAATCATTGGAACTGGGTGCTGAGATTGCCAGATATTTCGTCCCATATCCACACCTACTGCACCTGCTTTAATTGCATTGTATGTTAGTTGCATTGCGTCTCTTTCAGGAATTTTTTTACCCCCAGCAACGATTATTGGAACTGGGCAAGATTCAACAACTTTTCTAAAATTATCACAATAGTATGTTTTAACAATATGTGCCCCTTGTTCTGCCGCAATTCTACATGCTAGTGAAAGATAGCGTGCGTCCTTTCCAAGTTCTTTACCTACAGCTGTAACTGCTAATACCGGAATACCATATTCTTCGGCCTCACTGACCAATTTTCCAAGATTTACAATAGTTTGATTTTCATATTTAGAACCTACGAACATAGACATTGCCACAGCGCTAACATTTAGTCGGATTGCTTCTTTCATAGTAACTGTAATTTGTTCCTGAGAAAGATCCTCACCTATTATACTAGCACCGCCAGAAACCCTCAGAACCATAGGTACAGAGGTATTTGGATCAACAGAAGTTCTTTGAACACCGCGTGTAAGCATCAGAGAATCACAATATTTCAGTAAAGGAGCAATAGTTTTTTTTGCATTTTCTAGTTTTTCGGTTGGGCCTAAGAAATAGCCATGATCCACAGCTAACATTAAAGCTCTGTTATTCTGAGGTTTGATTATTTTTGCTAGACGATTTTTTAATCCCCAATCCATGTATCTTCGATTTTGAAAGAAAAAATATACCTTTCTTAAGCCTTTCTTATTTTGTAATTATTATTTTCATGGCATTCTCACCAGTTCTTGCATGATCAAATGCCTTTTGAGTATCTGAAATTGGGTAAGTATGAGTGACCAATTGTTTTACATTGATTTTTTTTGAGTCAATTAGATGCAGTGCTTCTTTTGTATCTTCATCTGATGCAGCATAACTTGTAACAAGAGTAATCTCTTTTGCATAGACTTTGCTCATATCCAGATCAATTTTTGAGCCCATTGATGGAACACCAAACATAAGAATAGACCCTCCTTTTCTAACCATTTGAAGAGCATCATCTAGGGCTTTCAAACTACTTGTTGCAACAATTGCTATATCTATGCCACGTTGTTCTGTCAAATTCATTACCTTTTCAATACGACTTTGATCAAGGGAGTTTATTGTTTGAGAAACTTCAAATTTTTTTGCAAAATCCAGTCTAAAATCATTAACATCAAAACAAAATATTTTTGAAAATTTTTTTGATTGTGCAAGCATGACATGCATTATTCCTGTTGGGCCCATACCAAATATTGCAACAGTATCCCCTTCCATGTAAAGAAATTTGTTCCATGATCTTACACAACAAGCAAGAGGCTCTATCATTGCTGCTTCCTCAAAAGTCATAGAATCCGGAAGTTTCAATACACCACCATGAGATACATTCCATTCAGGAACCACATATTCCTCAGACAACCCACATGGAGACAAATTTGTTTCAGAGTATTTTTTGCACATTGTTTCATTTCCATGTTGGCAATAATGACACTCATAACAAGGTACATGATGATGTGTAAATACTCTATCACCTTTTTGGAATGATTTCACGTCCTTACCAACTTCTAAAATAATTCCGGCAGGTTCATGTCCAAGTCTCATCGACGGTTGTCCATAATGACCAAAAACTTTTTCGATGTCAGAACCACATATTCCGCATGCATACATTTGAACCAAAATTTCTCCAGGATTCAAAATTGGGGATTTTGTTTCATCGATGGAGATTATTGAAGGTTCTTTTACATACGCTGTTTTCATATCAACTTTTTAGAATATTGATTATAAGTAGATTAAAGGAATTATACACCAAGAATTTTTTTGAGCATTACTCTGTAATCAACTTCAGTTTTTTTGCTACCAGCAGAGGGAAGTGCAAATACTAGTGTTGATTTTTGTGCTCTAAGAGATGTCAATTCATCACTGATAGACTCGGTAACATCATCACTCACAAGAACTAGACCAACATCAGAATCGTCAGTCAGTTTTTTAATTTCATTTAAAGCCATTTCAGGAGTATGTGAAATGATTCCAGGGATGCCGGCCAATTGAAAGCTAGTAACAAAGGACTTACTCCCTACAGTAAATATTTTCACAAATCAAATCCCACAAATGCCAATTTAACCCTTTTTGGAAAGAATAGGATCAGGAAAGATTGATTTAGTTTAGAATTTCACAGGAATTATGGTTGAGATTGACACACAAAAAAACATCTATTTGTTCACTCATGGACGAATGGATTTACAAGAAAAAGCAAAAAGTGCTCTAATTTCTAAAGGTTTTGCAAATGAAAAAATCATCATGGCTATGCCTAACAAAGTAGGTGCAGTAGGAGACTATATGGCCATGTTGTGGAGACCACCTACGCCAGACCAAATAAAGATTCAAAAAATTACAAATGTTGTTGAGGTTGAACCTGAAGGAATGGTAGGTCTTTGGAAAGGAGTTTCCAAAGATGATGTTGAAGCTATTCCATTAGCATAAGTTTAGCTAAAACCGGCACCAAATTGATCCCCTTGCTGGATTGGGTCTACGCCTGAAGAATTTTTTAATTTTAGATAAAGCAATGCTTCATAAACAATTTTCATGGAATCTTCCTCATCAAGGTTGCAATCAGACATTGTTTTATCTCGATAGTGTTTTAGTTTTTCAGGATCCTGTTCATCAATTGAAACTTTATCATTTACAAGCATTTTTGCAATTTTTTCAATCTGCTGGTTATGTTTGTCATCATCCATATTTTTTTAGTTTTATTCTAGTTATTAACCAGTTCTACTTTATCAAAATTACAAATCGGAAATTAAAGTCATGATAAAATCAACATATTCATCATCTGAAAAAATGATTTTTTCAGCTTGATTATCGTTTTTTGCCAAGATTGCAGATTCTAAGTGATAACATAAATTTTTACCAGATAATCTACCAAAATAATACCCTTGACATGAACAATACTCACTTTCAAGATCAAGCCAGTGCTCCTTCCCTTTTCCAACAACAGTCCAAATCTTTCTCATACTTGGTTCAAAGATATGAAGTTTAACTCTTTTTTCAGAAATTATGGATTGAATTCTATCTGGGGTTTTTTTCACAAGAATTTAATTTAAAGTCCATTGTATATCTTTGATGCTTCAAGAAAGAATAATTCCTGGAAAGCCAGCTTTGTTTGTTGAGGGTCAAAGAAAATATCTTGTGGTTACAGATTTGCATATTGGTTTTGAAAGCACTCTTGCTGCTAATGAGATTTTTCTTGGAAAGAACACGGCCATAAAAGAAACTATAGAAGAATTGATAGAAATCATAGATTCAAAAAAACCAGATTCCTTAATTTTGCTAGGAGATGTAAAATCAAGCATCAAGAATATTTCCAAAGGAGAATGGAATGATGTTCCATTATTTTTTAACAAAGTAAAAGAAAAGTGCGAAGTGATTCTAATTCCAGGAAATCATGATGCAAATATTCAAAAACTTACCCCTGACGGTATTTCTTTGATAAGTGCAACAGGGATGGTGGAAGAAAAAGTTCTTTTTACTCATGGTCATACTATGCCTTCTGAAAATATTTCATCGATAGAAAAAATTATCATGGGGCATATTCATCCGGTTTTTTTTCAAGAAGACTCAGTAGTCAACGGTCAAAGAGTATGGATTTCCCTTAAAACAGAAAAAGAAAATATTTTTCCAAGTCAATCAGGAGAAATAGAAATTATTATTGTTCCTTCCTTTAACAGATTTTTTTATGCAACAAACAAAAGAAAATATAAAAAATCAATTTCACCCATTATTGAAAAAATAAAAAATGTCACAACAGCAAAAGTCATCACACTAGATGGCACAATAATTGGAAATGAAACTATTTTAGATCATGTGATTTGATCAGACAGGATCATATGGTTCAATTGGATCAATTGTCGTCTTGTTATTTTTTAGCCATTCTAATGTATTTACAAAAGATTCTGCAAGCTCGATAGTAGTAAGTACAGGTATTCCCAATTCCAAAGATTTTCTTCTTATTTGGTATTCATCTTCTAGCATTCCAACATATTTTTCAAGTGTAGAAGTACTTGGGATGTTAATTATAAAATCAATTTTTCTTTCGTATAACAAATCTGCAATGTTCGGTTTTCTTTGAGGTTCAGATATTTTATGAATTATTTCTATTTCGCCAATTTTTTCTTCAAAGAATTCTGCAGTATGTTCTGTTGCAAAAATTTTGAATCCAAGACTTTTCAACAATGCAATAGATCGAAGTAGTTTCTCTTTATTTTGTGAACCACCAACTGTCACTATTGCAGTGCCGGTTTGAGGCAGATTATAACCAACAGATGTCAATCCCTTTGACAAGGCATCATAAAAGCTGGTTCCAAAACATGCTGCCTCGCCCGTAGATTGCATTTCTACCCCTAAGGCAATATCAGCACCATCTAGCTGCATAAATGAGAATTGAGGTACTTTGATTCCAAAGTTTTGGATTTTCTGCCATTTGTTTTTGGGTATGTCTGGCAAAGGTTTTCCTAAAATTGCTTTTGCTGCAAGTGATATGAGATTAAGCTTTACAAGTTTGGAAACAAAAGGCATCGAACGCGAGGCACGAATGTTTAGCTCTATCACGTAAACATGATTATCATGAACAAGGAATTGTAAGTTAAAAGGGCCTTTAACATTGAAAGTAGTTGCAATTTTTGTAGTGTATTCTATTATTGTCTCTATGGTTTTATTGTTCAAACGCCATGGAGGAATACACATCATAGCATCACCAGAATGAACACCTGCACTATCAATGTGTTCTACAACAGCGCCAATTACAACTTCCTTGCCATTACTAATTCCATCAACATCTACCTCAAGTGAATTAAGCATGAATTTAGAAATCACAACAGGGTGATCAGGAGAGACATCAGTAGCTTCTTTGACATAGGTTTTCAATTCATCTTGCGACCAAACTACTTTCATTGCAGCTCCAGATAAAACATAAGAAGGTCTCACAATTACTGGGAATCCTACTTCTTGTGCAAAATTCCTCGCTTCAGTAAGATTTGAAAATGCTTGCCATCGTGGTTGTTGTATATGGAGTTTATCAAGTTCTGCACTAAATTTTGATCGATCTTCTGCTCGGTCTACATCGACTGCACTGGTTCCTAAAATATTTACTCCGTGATTAGATAATCCAAGGGTTAAATTATTTGCAGTTTGACCACCCACACAAGTAATCACACCCTTAGGATTTTCAAATTCCACTATATCCAAAATTCTTTCTTGGGTTAGTTCTTCAAAAAATAATCTTGTGCAAATATCATAATCAGTTGAAACTGTTTCAGGGTTACAATTTACAACAGTAACATTTTGTTCACCATTTTCTTTGAGCCCCCATACCATGTTTACAGTCCCCCAGTCAAATTCAACACTGCTTCCAATTCTATATGGACCTGCACCAATGACAACTATCCCTTTATCCTCAGGATTGATTTGGATGTCATTAGAATTACCACCATATGTCAAGTAAAGATAGTTTGTAACTGCAGGCCATTCTGCTGCCAAAGTATCAATTTGTTTAACGGCAGGAATAATTCCAAGATCCTTTCGCAACTTTCTGATTTCATCAGGTGTTTTGTTTTTTACACGGCTGATTTGAATATCAGAAAATCCAAGCTTTTTAGCCTCCCTAAGGAGAGGTTTTGCCAAATCTTCTCTGCCTAGTTTTTCTTCCATGTCAACAATATTTTTGATTTTTTCAACAAACCAGGGGTCAATAGAAGAGAGTTTGTAGATTCGTTCAACAGAAAAACCGGATTTCAAGGCAATTGCCACATAGTAAAGAATAGAATCGTCAGGATGAGACAATTTATTTTCTAACTCTTCTTCATCAAAATTTTTTCCGTTGCTCCTGTTTAAAACTAGTCCATCGTTTCCGATATCTAGCATTCGTATTGCTTTTTGAAATGATTCTTCAAATGTTCTTCCTATGGCCATTACTTCTCCGACAGATTTCATTGTTGGTCCAAGTTTTCTGTTTACTAGTTCAAATTTAGAAAAATCCCATCTAGGATGCTTGCATACAATGTAATCAAGAGAAGGCTCAAAGCACGCCGTAGTATTTTTTGTAATTCTATTTACTAATTCAGAAAGATTGTAACCGAGTCCAATTTTTGCAGACATGTAAGCAAGAGGATAGCCAGTAGCTTTACTTGCAAGTGCAGATGATCTTGACAATCTTGGATTAATTTCGATTGCAACATACCTGTCTGAATCTGGATCTAGTGCATATTGAATATTACACTCTCCGACAATTCCAACATGCTTTGTTGCACGCAATGCTGCAGAGCGAAGCATATGATATTCATGATTATCAATGGTTTGCGAAGGAGCAACTACAATATTGTCTCCAGTGTGGACTTTCATTGCAAGAACATTTTCCATGTTACAAACTACAATGTTATTTCCATCATAATCTTGCATTACTTCATATTCAATTTGTTTCCAATGGCCGATATATTCTTCAATTAAAACTTGCCCAACAAGACTTGCTTTCAGTCCCCTTTCAACAATTTCATGTAATTCAATTTCGTTGTAAGCTACTCCTCCACCTCTTCCTCCTAGGGTATAGGCAACTCGGATAATTACAGGATATCCCAGTTCTTCAGCAATTTTTTTAGCATCTTCAAAATTTCGAACAGTTCTGCTCTTTAATACAGGAACATTACATTCACCCATAGAGTCCTTGAAGAGTTGTCTGTCTTCAGTTCTCTGAATCCCCGGAATTTGTGTTCCTAGTACTTTAACACCATATTTTTGTAAAATTCCATTTTCATCCAGTTTTACACCACAATTTAGAGCGGTTTGACCCCCGTATGCAAGCATAATTCCATCTGGTCTTTCTTTTTCAATAACTGACTCTACGTATTCAGGAGTAACAGGAAGAAGATAGACTTGATCAGCAAATCTAGTATCTGTTTGGATTGTCGCGATATTTGGATTAATTAGAATACTCTTTAACCCATCTTCTCGTATTGCTTTGAGACATTGGCTTCCGGAGTAGTCAAATTGACGGTCGTTTTAGCGACTTTCGCCGGCTTCTCCGATTTTTATTGCCCCACTTCCAAGTACGAGAATTTTATTTATCGACTCATTTTTTGGCAGCTTTTTCCTCCCCCATAAGGTGAACTAGTTCTTCGAAGACGAATTTACAATCAAAAGGACCTGGTGCTGCTTCTGGATGAAACTGCACAGCTATACAATTTTGTGTTTTGTGTTTAATCCCTTCAACTGTTTTATCATCTGCATTTTTAAACCATAAATTAAATTCAGAATTTTTTAATGATTCAGGATCGATTCCGTAACCATGATTCTGACTAGTAACATAGATTTGATTATTTTCTAAATTAATACAAGGTTTGTTTTGACCTCGGTGACCATACTTTAGTTTGTAAGTTTCGGTATTTCCAGCAATGCCAATAATTTGGGCCCCCAAACAAATTCCCAAAGTAGGGATATTATTTTCAATTAATTTTTTTGCAGTCTCTATTGTATCAGGACAATTTTGAGGATCACCAGGGCCATTACTTATCACTACACCTTTGGGGTGATAAGATAGAATTTTTTCAAAAGTTGTGTTCCAAGGCAATTTTATAACTTTGTATCCAAGACTTCGAAGATTTCTAAGGATTGCATTTTTTGCTCCCGTATCAATTACAACAACTGATTTTTCTTCGGACCCATAGACTTGTTCATTTTTGGTTGAAACATCATCCATAAATTTTTCTGAATTGTAATTTGGGGCTCCTGCAAGCTGTTTCTTAACTTCCTCCACATCAATCTCGGAATCAGAAACTGCCAAAGCAGCCATCATAACTCCACCATTTCGAAGTTTTTTTGTAAGGCCTCTAGTATCAATGCCAGAAATTCCTGGAACCTTTTCTCGATACAGCCATTCATCAAGAGTCATAGATAGATTCCAGTGACTGGCAGTTTGAGATAATTCATGGATCACTAATCCTCGAACCTGAATTTTGTCAGATTCAAAGAATTTTGATATACCATCTTCATCCTTTGCGGAAGGATCTGGAACGCCGTAATTTCCAACTAAAGGGTAAGTAAGAGTCAAAATTTGTCCGCTATAAGATGGATCAGTCAAGGTCTCAGGATATCCAACCATGCCAGTATTAAAGACAATTTCACCAAAAACAGTGGTAGAATAACCAAATCCCACACCGTCAAGAACTGTGCCATCATCAAAAATTAGCTTCCCAAATTTGTTTGCATGGCTTGATTTCTTTGAAGTTATCGTGACCCTCGTCATGTGGTTCCTGTTCGGAATTTAAATTTTGTGCGTGTCAGAAACCAAAATCCAATTTTTTACAATAAGATGATTTTTGATTTGCGATCAGAATTTTTTTAAATAAAATTGTTGATCGGATAATTTTAGATCATTGTTTTTTGTGGATCAAAGTAAAGAAGATAAATTTTTAGAGTGCTCGGAACTCTTCGCTCCATTTGTGGTATGCTCGAACCATTTCTGTTGAGACACTTGGCTTTCTTCGTTCCATGATAGAACGAAAGTCAGCAGTTGTAAGTTCTCTAGGTTTTTGAGCAATCTCTCCCTCAACTGGTTCATGATAGTCTGGAGAATCAAACAACTCATGCACTGTTTTAAGGTGAGCTGCCTGACAAACATCTTTGATATCACTAGCACTATAACCGTCAAACATTTTTGCCAATTCATCTGAGCGAACTCTAGAACTCATTGACAAGTCTGCTGTGTATTGACTAAACAAATTTTCTCTGGCTTCTTGTGTTGGAAGAGAGACATAGATTCTTTTTTGGAATCTTCTTAGAAAAGGCCAATCAAGACTCCAAGGTTTGTTGGTGGCTCCAATAACATACATCATCAAATCTTTTCCTTTACCGTTAACCCCATCCATTTCAGTTAAAAATTGGTTTTTAGTTCTCACTTCTCCACCAACTTCGCTATTTCTTGAACCTAAGAGAGAATCAACTTCATCAACAAACAAAATAACAGGCTTGCCTTCTTTTTCGGCATATTTTCTTGCCATTCTAAATAGTTTGGAGACATTTTTTTCAGCCTCACCTAACCACTTACTCATCATAGAAGATGCATCAACATTAATGAAGTATCCATCCATTTCGCTTGCAGTTGCTGCAGCCAACATTGTTTTCCCTGTTCCAGGTGGACCATAGAGAAGCATACCTTTTGGCCAACCAAGTGGAAATAGATCTGGTCTTTTAGTAGGATAAACTATAGATTCACGTAATGCACTTTTTGCATCTTCCAGACCAATTACTTGGCTCCAGCTGACGTTTGGTTTTTCTTTCATCACTAATTCTTCAAAATCATTTTCATCTTCTTGTCTCTGAACAGATGCTTTTTGTTCTTCAGGAGAAGCTTTAGGGTCTACTGCAGGTTCTACACCGTGAGATTCTTGAAGAGCTTTGATTCTATTATGATACGAGTTACACCTCTCTTTGTACAATGGATTTAGTTTGCTTGTAGGATAAAGCTGTAGTAGTTTTACTAGTGAATCTATGGCTTTTTGATAATTTGCAATTGCCATTCCTCTTGCTCCTTGAGAATCAAATTTGATTGCCTCAGAAGCATACTTGCTGGCATTATTTTCTAATTCTTGGGGGGCTAAACTCATCTAAATTACCTGTATGGTTCTCTTTGTAGAATTTTCTTGGTATTCTTGGGAGTTAATCTCTATCGCGATTTTTGTTAAATTTATTGAACTATTTTCTAAACCTTTTTCTTCTGTGTAACTTTCAAAATGTCCAAGGAAGTGGTCAGATTCATCACAAGACGAGTCATCTTGTCCTACATCATATTTCTCAGAAATATTGGTGTGAACTTCCTTGATTTTGTTAATAGAGTCCTCAGCAGAAATAATTAATTCAGACACCTCATCATCTATTTTCTCAATTGATTCTGAAGATTCAGAGATTATAGTGACAAAATATTTTAAAATCGAATGAACTTCTTTTTTATCCTCATATTTAGTAAGCATAAAATTTGCGAGTCTGGATATTTTACTGAGATCTTGTAGTTCTTCAACCGTCATACTATCAATTTCAGAGGGGGTATCAGATAACGACAGTTTTTTGTCAATTCTCTCTGAAATGTTTTTGATAAAATCCAAATCCTTCCCTACCCTAGCAGATTTAAAGAGAGTCAAGCAGGGATTCCTTTAAAAAAATCAAGATGAGGATACTGCTTATTTATTTTAGAGTCTACCATCAACTTTACTTCATCCAAAAGCAATGTAGAATCCATATTAGATTGGTTAAAATCAAATTGAGCCTTTGTTATGGTAGCAGAATCTAAAATGATACTTCCCACATGGACGGATAATTCAGATAGTTGTTGGCTAGATTTAGGAAGAATATCCACAAGTTGGGCACTTATGATTCTGATAATAGGAACCAAAGAAGGGAAGATTTTTGGAATATTATCAATTTTAGAAATAGAATTCAGTCTTTTTTGAATATTAAATAAAATTTCCAAACAAAATTGAATTTTTCTTTCTATTTCAATTGATTTGAGGAATTCTGGGTCATCCTCCTCGGTTTTGGAGAGAAGAATTTTGTTGTATTTTTTTATTTCATTTTTTTTGTTTTTTAAAACAAGGATTATTTGTTCTACAAGCCCATTAGAATAATTAAGTCGCGGAACGATAGCCTGGGTTTGAAGAATATTTGTGTATTCTAAAGATAAACTGCATTGTGCCCGCATAATAGAAATTTATTAAATTTGTATTTCAGGTCCATGTCACGGATTTATCATTAACTACAGTAACACCATACTGTAGATACAATTTTGATTTTTTTTGAGTATTTGTGTAAAGGAATTTAGCTCTCGATTTTACCTAAGCAATTGTAAAGTAAATTCATGGTAAATGAGCATTCTTTGACTGTGAGTTTAGAGGAATTTGGTTTAAGTAAATACGAAGCTCAAGCATACGTAGCCCTCATATCAAAAGGAACAATTTCAGCAAGTGAACTTGCATATTATTCAGACCTTCCAAGGACTAAAGTGTATCCAACATTGATAAAACTTGAAAATAAAAAATTGGCAATAATTTCAAAAAGCAAACCAATAATGTGTACCGCCATAGCCCCCGAGGATGCTTTTGATTCAATTATTCATGAACAAATTAACAAGGTAAATGCAATGAATGGTCTAGTATCAGAATTAAAAAAAGCCAGTGAAGAAAGTAGAAAAACAAGAGGTTCAGAGGAGAAGAGATATTATCAAATCAGTGCAAATAATGTTTTAAATCAATTAAAGATTATGATTGAAGGTGCAAAGTCATCAGTGCAGATAGCAGTAGACCAATGGGGATTAGGGCTAGTATCAGAATGTAAAGATTCGTTGGTTTCTGTAATTAGAAGAAATTTAGATGTCAAAATGATAATTCCATCCACATTAATAGGATCAGAAGCATATAGAAAATTGCCAGATGGGCTAAAGATCAGGGCATCAGATATTGTTCAAAATTGTTTTATTTTTGATGAAACCGAAGTTTTATTGATAAATGATGAGAATGGAAAGGGGGCTAACTTTTCATCAACAGAAATTCTTGGAAATAATCAAAGTAGATTATTTGCAAACATTTGGAAAAACGCCATAAGAACAGAGTGCCTTGCAGACATGACAAAAACAGAGTCTCAAGAAATCTACAAGATAATTAAGACGATAAATGAAAATGCATTAAACCATGTTTTGGGTTCAGTCATAGTTTCAAAAAAACTAGATATTGAGATGATGAAACTATTAGAAAAAAATGGAATTAATCTAAAAACCAAAAGTCTAGAAGAGATAATAGAGATGATGGATGCTGCAATGCAGATAATGTGTTCAGGTCACGTTAATTTTGATGAAAACAGTAAGAGCATAACAATAGAATCCAAACTAAACAGTGGTCACTCATTACCCTGGATATCAATTTTGGAGGGGTATTTACAGAAAAAAGGATACAAAACTAGAATGATTTTTCAAAATAATTCAAACAAGGGAGAAAAGACACATATCAAAATATCTAAAAATTAAAATCAGATACAAAAAACCTCAAAACAGTTGATTGAAGAAAAGATAGAATCCATGGGAATAAAACTACCAAATCCACCTACACCTGCAGGATCCTATATCCCGGTGGTTAAAGTAGGAAATTTACTGTATATTTCAGGCCAAATTCCTATGGAGGATGGCAAGGTTTTGTTCACAGGAAAAGTCTCTGATGATAATTTGGAGACTGCTCAAAAATCAGCTAAAATATGCGCAATCAACATACTTGCGCAGATAAAAAGAGAAGTGGGGAATCTCGAAAAGGTATCAAAAATCATCAGACTTTCAGGATTTGTAAATTCTTCGGCAGAATTTTATCAGCATCCAAAAGTAATCAATGCGGCATCAGATTTACTATTTGAGATTTTTGGTGAAAAAGGAAAACATTCTAGAATTGCAGTAGGAGTTGCAAGTTTACCTTTAAACTCTATGACTGAAATTGATGCAATCATTCAGTTCGAAGAATAATTCAAAAAAATGTTGGAATCTATTAATAGAAGCATAATTATGCAGAGCTGATTTGACTGTAGAGTTACTTTGGATTAGTTTTGCATGTATTGTTAGTGTTGGAATTTTAATAGATTTATTTTCTGATCATTTTCATCGATTTTTCAAAAAAGTAAAAAAAGAGAAGGATAGCTTCAAGATTGAAATAATTTGGACTAGTGTTTGGATTTCTTTAGGTATTGGTTTTGTAATTCCGGTTAGTTTTGTTTTAGGTGAAGTGAAGGGAATTGAATACATCACGGCCTATGCCCTAGAAAAGTCCTTAAGCGTAGATAACTTGATGGTTTTTGTTTTAATTTTCACTTCTCTTGGAATATCACATGTTTTACAACACAGAGTTTTGATGTGGGGAATTATTGGTGCGATTTTTATGCGGATTGGTTTCATAATAGCAGGAATTTCTTTATTAGAATCATTTCACTGGATGATCTACATACTTGGCGCAGTTTTGATTTTTACAAGTATCAGGATGATCACAAAAAAAGAAAAAGAAAGATTAGAAGTTGAAAAAAGTTTTTCAGTGAGATTTCTCAAAAAATTTATCCCAATTGATATATCCGAGAATCATACTAAATTTCTTGTTAAAAAACAAGGCAAAAGATACGCCACCATATTATTAGTTGCATTATTCTCAGTTGAAATGACAGATCTTGCTTTTGCATTAGATTCAATTCCAGCTGTCTTAGCCATAACTAGCGATACCTTTATCGTTATAACATCAAATATTTTTGCAATACTGGGTCTCCGTTCTTTGTATTTTGTAATAGGAAGAGGGATAGAGAATCTAGTATACCTCAAATACGGGCTTACTATACTATTAGGATTTATCGGAGTAAAGATGCTAATTTCAGAAATATACAAGATTGACATAATACACTCCCTTATTGTGATTCTAGCGGTGTTGGGATTGACGATTGGGTTTTCACTGCTTCGAAAGAAAAAACACACATAGAAATCAATGAAACTCAGCTTGTTTCAAATAAAAACTAGAAATTTGTGGATAATAAAATATCGAAAAAGAATTAGTACATGGTTTTCATTTTTTTCTTTTTTCTAACATCTTTTTCTTTGGAGGATGATTTGACCGAATAGTCATAATCAGGATATAAGCTCATGAAACGTTTTTCTGCTTCATTTTCCGAGTAATCCTCTGGTGCACCGTCTTGAAAGCTCATCTATAATCAATCCATTTGAATATTCTTTCGTAGAAATTCAAACACGCCAGTATTTTAAATATTCTAAATATCAACATATCAGGTTTTGATTTCTTTCTCTTGGGAAATCAATTAGGCAACTAAAATCACATTCCAAGAGACTGTAAAATCTTGTTACTGTCTTTGATAATCTTTGCCAGAGCATCAGGAGTAGATTTGTCCTTAGTTTTTGAAGTTTGATTCTTCATAAGCTGAAGTTCATATTGAATACCTGCTTTCAACCCCATTTGGAAAATTTTAGGCAATTTGGAAAGGTTGGGAGACACTGTAATTTCTTGAGAATTTTTATTCTTTGATACCGTAACCCCTATGGAGTTGTGAACTACCCTTTGGAGTAGGGTTTCATAGTTTTCATACATGTTTGATTCAAGTTTTGTCATAGTAAATTTTTTGGACATCTTGGTGATCCTCTTTATACTAAGGAGTGCCTGATTAGTTTCTATATCTTCAAAATCTTGAGAGGTGAGTTCAATCCCATATGCTTCTTTAAAGGCAGATACAATGTATGAAATTGCTTCTTTTCTGCAAGATGATATTGATTTTCCAAATGGACAATTTTGACAATTTGTCGTATAAAATCTAAACCCCTTTGTTCCAAAACTGGAGAGGACCAGTTTATTTTGATTTCTAAGTTTTGTCATCACTCTTGAAACTATTGCTTCATCAATCTCTAAAATTCTAGAAATTTCTTGATTTGAGTAGGAACCTTCATCAAGTAATTCCAGAACATCTTTTTCAATTTCTCCAGGGGAGCGACGAGACTTTTCCTCAATTGCATCTGCAACATAATGTTCTGCCAATTTTTCTTCAGATTCAATTAAGATTTTTTCATCATCAAAATTTACTGTAAGCCCGGAATTTATTTCCGTTTTTATTATTTTTTGTAAAGCTCTATCTATGTTAGATATTTTGAAATTCTTAAGCAGTGACTTTATGTCATTTATTTTAATTTCTTTAACCCCTTTTGCTAGTAGATGTAATAATGCCCATCTAACTTTTTTTTCATCACTTGATTCGATTTTTCTTAGAATATTACAAATGTCGGTGATTTTTTCCCACTTTATAGATTCTAAAGTATCCCCACCATCTTCTGCTAATCGTAACTCAGATAGAATTTTTGAGAAATCGTAAAAATCTCGATGTAAAGTTTTAGAAGGTTTCGTATTTTTTTGCCTATCCGAATTCTTAAATCGTTCAACCAGATCTTTTTTTAACAAGATTCGTTCGTTTCTTAAGTCATCTGTATCATATTTCATAAATTCAAAAAATGAAAAATGAGGCGAATTTAACAAATTAGGTTCTAATTTTTTAAGAGCGATCAATACCGAAGAAGAGAGTGCCATTCAGTCAGTCGTGCCATGTAAAGGGAAAATAAAAACTTGTGGATCTTTGACTGTTCAAAAGCAAAAAATCATCAAATAGATTTAGTAATCGTCGTCATAATCATCATCATCGTCATATGAATCCTCATCGTCATCATAGTCGATTTTTCTAGTTTTTTCTAAAGTCATGTTCATCTTCATTTGTAATTTTCTAATAAGCTGTCCTCAAATTGATCTAAACTAGAAAAGAGAAAAATGATTGATTTAATGTCCATGTGAAATCAACCAATTATGAAAAAACCAATCTAGTTCAAAATAGGGTCTGGTTTTATCACACATGTAAGAAGAGTGAAAGGTGATTAATTTTGGATAAAAAGAAAAAGTAATAGTGTGATTTTGACATGATCCAATTAACAAATATTTTTTAATTTATTTTTATTTTCTACATTGAATGAATAGTTGAATGAATAGTTGAATGAATAGTTGAATGAATAGTTGAATGAATAGTTGAATGAATAGTTGAATGAATAGTTGAATGAATAGTTG
>Ga0210081_1000062_pt1 | contig 24809 bp, 20 predicted proteins | sample White_ThreeSqA_D_FD_185589 | JGI IMG/M metagenome (GOLD analysis project Ga0210081, IMG submission 185589) | Wetland microbial communities from the San Francisco Bay, California, USA, that impact long-term carbon sequestration -... | ecosystem: Environmental > Aquatic > Marine > Wetlands ...
CGTCAAAGCTTCCTCGCAGACGATCGTCGAAAAGGAATTGATGAAGCAAGCTCAGGACGTAGCTCATGCCAAGGACGGTCAAGAGCGCCAGAACTCCCACGATCCACGAGCCCTTGACGAGCCCGGACTTCAGCAGACTCGCGAACCAGCCGAAGGGCTTGTCCTCGTGGCCCCAATCCAGGAGGGTCTCGAGGAGACTTGCCAGGCTGACCGATCCCGTCCTGTTCTCATGGAAGACGACATCAATGAGGCCGACCGCTGCGAGTAGGAAGAAGAAGACTGCGGACGGAGCGATCGCCCGTTTGATGGAATCCTGGAAAAGGACGACGAGTTTGTCCATGACAGGTCATGCAAGTCTAGTCAGCATTCCTACGAAGGTGACGTGTGGTCGGTGGTTTTGTCGACGGTTGTCGGGGCGTCGGTTTCACGTGGTAACGGGAAGGTTGTCCCTGCACCCGGCGTGCGAGGTTAGGATACATCCGCTGAAGGCGGTCGAGCAAGGTGCTGAGATGTTCGTGGCGAGGATCCTCCGGAGAGTCCGGAAGCACGGATAGGAACGAGAAGTCGCTGCCGTTCTTGCGCAACCACTCCAGCCACTCCTCGACTCGAGTCTCCGGGACGTCGTTCTTGAGCAGGTTTTCACCCAGAAGATAGTACTCGTGCATCAGCGATGTCCCGACCACGCCGGGATCGTCGGTGTTGACCGTGACGCGGATCCCGGGGCGTAAATGGTGCTTCTCGTCGAGGGTCATACGGAAGATGTGATGCTCGGCCAGGCGGCCCATGGGACCGATGACCCGGTTGATGGTCGGATTGACTTCCACCACCAACTGGCGATCTTGAACGAGCTTCTGGATCTTGGCCTGGGCCTCCCTGCACACCCTGCGCCAGAGCTTCCAGCGGTCTTGCATGTCGATGGGCTCGATCTCGTCGCCCGTGCTGCGTACCGTCCTGTCATACCAGTAGCGGCCCAGCAGCCGAAAGGCGGTGTTGGAGCCGATATGGCGATTGACGTCGGTCAGGACCCGGTTCTGAATCTTCGCCCATCGGCGGCCCTGGTCGCCATGTTGGAAGCGGCGGACGATCGATGCATGTCCGTCCGTGAGATCTTGAATGTCGATGCTATAGGGGTCGAGCTGGCGTAAGCGCCAGGCGTCATAGAGGGTCGGAGGCAGCAGGTGGAGCTCCGGGCCGGCAGAGCGCCGGGAGCAGTAGATTTCTCGGCCCAGACGCTGAATCGTGTCTTCCACCTCCAGCTCACCGACCAGGTTGTGACCGGGACCCAATAGATGGAGGAGCCATACGAGGTCGTCGAGCCATTCGAGCTTGGGCACCAGGGCCTGATAGCTGATCTGGGAGGCCCAGGTGTCGGGGTTCAGAGCCAGGGCGATGGCATGGCCGAGCCGGTCCCCGGGGCGCGGATTCAAGAACTCGATCACCTCATGGATGGCCCGTAGACCGGAAAGTAGGTGGCGGAAGTCTTCGCCGACATGGTAGGTCATTCCGATCTGGCGGTCTGCCACCAGGGCTTGGACGGCAAGATGGTCGGGGAAGCGCGCCCGCGACGGGTTGTGGCGCAGCTCGATGGGAAGCTCGCGCAGAAACCGGAACGCGGGAGCGAAGATCTCGGGCGGGGTGTTGAGCTCCAGGCTGGCCGCGTCGATGCCGACGATGAACGGCACTACCGGATGGGGGGTCTTGAGCAGCCGGTAGAGTTGGAAGGCGTTGGTGCGGGTTTGTCGCCGGATTTGCCCGGAGCGCAGATAAGGCTTGTAGCGTCGGCTGTTTTGAGGGAGCTTTTCCTGCTTCTTGAAGTGGACCACCAGGCCGAACTTCTGCAGCCGCCCGCGTTGCCGGCAATTTGCATAACCGAGCACCCACGGTACCAGGTCGATGACGCCGCGCTCCGGAGGGCTGATCCGTCCTTCCACCACCTGGAGCGGCTTGGCCTGGCTCAGGCGTTCCAGAATCAGCCCATGTTCGGCGATAGAGCTACGTTCCAGGAGCTTGCGCTGATGGGCGCTGAAAAAACGGCGAAACTGGCGAAGTCCCGTGGTCTTGCCATTCTGGGTGGCCTGCTGCCAGTGGTGGGTGTGATACACCAGGTAGCGGAAGAAGGCTTGGTGCAGGAAACGGCAGAGGTAGCCGCTCCACCGGGTGGCCGAAGTGGACGCCGAGGTCTCGCGGCTGAGATGCGCATGTTGGAGGAGCTGGAGCTGAACGGCGAAGTGCAGACGGTCGAGCAGCGCCACTCTTTGACGGACCATCTCGTAGGGACGCCGGTTGAAGTCGCGCAGGCTGCTGGTTGTGGAATCGAGCAGGTGCAAGAGCCAATCCACGTCTTCTTTGGGCGCTGACAGCCATTGTCGGGTCAGCTTTCTCAGCTCCAGCCGGAAGGCTTTGCGGAGTCCGTGACGAACGCGTTTTTCCGCGACACGCGTGCCGGCATGGTAGAGCTGGTCGAGGTGCGGGATGATCCGAAAGGGCAGGCCGCCGGCAGGACCGACGTGGACTGCCAGCAGAGCAAAGGCCAGCAGACGGACCGCGACCCGGCGCCGCGCTGCCGTGTGAAACAGCACATATCGGTAATTGCGCCGGCCTCGTCGGTCTGCCAGCTGTGCCATCCGTCGCTGCCAGCCAGCAACTCGGCATGCGTCGGGGAGCAGATCGCAGCGAAAACGACGCACGCTGCCAGCGCAGCTGCGCGTGCCGCACGCATTACTGCCCGCCCTCCAGCGCAGCGTCCACGATCTCCCAGACGGCGTCGCTGTCCATCATGACGAGGTACTCGAGCAGTTCCTTTTTCTCCGCCGGCGATTGCGCCGAACGGTACAGTTCCAGGACGCCGGCGTCATATCCCGAGATCAGCATGCCGTCCAGTGCAGCTTCGCGGATGTCTTCAGACGCAGCGGCGCGGTATATCTCCACGAGCTCGGCATTGACCTGGTCGCCGCCGATAATACCCAGCGCTTCGATGGCTTCGGCCTGCATCTCGACGTCGCTGTTGTCGCGCGCGACGTCGAGCAGCGACGCCAGGTCGCCCGATATCGCGTATGCGTCAATCAGAGACTCGGATACGCCGGTGCGGCCCCGGAGCTCGCGCAACTCATCGCTGGCTCCCATTGCGCCCAGCGTCTCCACGGCCTCTTCAAAGTCGTCGGTGTTGTCGGCATTTACTGCGATCTCGAATACTGCCTGCTTGTCACCGGCGATCAGGTAGGCCTCGAGCACCGCGTCACGTACATTGCTGTTACCGGAGGCATAAATCTCGCTGAGACCTGCGAGAGAGGTCTGGTCTCCACTGATGCCGATCATGCGAATGGCTTCCTCCTGCAACGAGCCGTTCGCTTCCCTCGCAAATCGCACCAGCGTAGCTTGTGATTCGGGCGTGTCGATCTGGCTGAGTATGAAGAGCGCGCGCTCTTTGACCTCGTCACTGTTGTCACCGGCGAGCACCTTGTTCGCGAGCGGCAATGCCCGTTCGGGCGGCGCGCTGATCAGCGCTTCTAGTGCTGCGATCTTGAGTTCGTCGGCGTCGCTGATGGCTGCTTGCTGCGCGTAGCCGGTGCCGGACAGTAGCAGCCCGGCGGAGATGACCAGGATCTTCGTCAGTGTGTTCATGTGTTCGTCTTCCAATCAGGTTGTCTGTGTGTCATCGGACGCATCGCGTGCCAGTTTGGTTAGCATCACGTTCAACTCGAATGCGAGCTGTTCCCGCAATGCTTCAGCATCCTCGGGTGCAATGTCCGTTGCTGCCAGTTGCAGCAGAATCGGTTCGAACGCCCTGAGTACACGTGCCAGTTTCGGGGCGCCGTTGGCTTCGGCGGCCAGCTCGTACATGCGGTTCTGCCCGATGAGCTGCAACACCAGCGCGGTCCGGTCGGCGTCCGGCGCCAGGTTCGATATCTGCTGCTGGCTTTGCCGCAGGTGCGCCTGCAGGCCGCGCGTGAATGCCGCCGGCACGGCCACGACCTGCGGGTTCGATGCGAACAGGTCCGGATCGAGGGGCGTGCCCTGCGGGGTGCCGTCGCCTGCGAGGCGTATGCCGATTCCGATGCCGATCGCCAGCGCCGCCGTGACCGCGACGCCCCAGAAGAACGAGCCCGGGTGCCAGTGAGCCGGGGCAGTTCGTTCTCGTTGGCGCTCGAGTGCGGCCGCTTCGTCGATGGCGGCATGCCAGCGCTGCACGACATGTGCGGGTGGCGTGTGCTCGTCCGCCGCATGTGCGGCGATCAGTTTGTCCAGTTCCTTATCCATAGGATTCACTCTTCAATTGGTGCATGTCGACGCGTAGTTTCCTGACGGCACGGAACACTGCCTGCTTGACGCGACCTTCATTCAAGTCCAGCTCGGCGCCGATGTCTTTCGCGCGCCACTGTTCCAGGTGATGCAACACGAAGCAGACGCGCTCGACGTCGGTCAGCCGGCGCAATGCTCGCGCCAGGCTGCTCTCGAGCTCGTGGTCTTCGAGCGCCTGGTCCGGCAGCATGGAGTCGTCGGCGACCTCTGTTTCCAGTGGCTCGAATACGCCGGGCCGGTTCTTGCGCAGCTGCCCTAATGCCGCGTTGATCGCGATGCGGTGGATCCAGGTCTCGAGCTTCGCCGAACCGCTAAACTGGTGGCGCTTGTGCCAGGCATTGAGCAGTGCGTCCTGCACGGCATCGGCCGCGAGATCGGGGTTGCGCGTTATCTTCAGGCATGCCGAATACCAGTGGCCCGAGCGAGCTGCTATGGCCGCATGGAAGTCCGCTTGCGTCGGCGCCCGGCCGGTTTTCATCGCTGCCACCATCTGGACTTGGATGCATCGTGGTGCAAAAAGGTTAGCTTATCCCCGCCGGACGGTCCCGGCGGCCCGCGCCCTGGCAAGTGCATCGATCGGCGATTGGCGGTATGGTGCGGATGCCGTTCGGGGCCGGAAACCACGGGAAATCGATATGTTCAGGAGTCCATCGATAATCAGTCGCATCGCGGTCGGCAAGAGTATCGGCTTCCTGGTCGGTCTCATCGGGTTCATTTTCGTGCCGTATTTCCTGCCTGACGCCGGCTGGCAGCTGCGCTGGGGAATACTGTTGTGGTACACGACTTTCGGCGCCGTTATCGGCATGTGCGGTGTCCTGACGACAATCCCGGTCGTGCGCCTGCCGTTTCGCGCAGGGTTCAGGGGCGCCGTGCTCGGTGCCTGGCTGAATTTCGTGCTGGTCTTCTTTGCCTGGGACTTCATGGCCGCCATGCTCGTGAGCGTATTCGGTGAGGGCGGTGTGCTGCGCTCCCCGTTCTGGTTCGCAGCGGAGGGCGCTATCGTGGGCTTCGTCATCGACCATTTCGCGACGCGCTTCGGCGGCGAGGGCACGGCGGCCGCCGGACAATAGTTTGCAACTTTTGCTGCGTTCGCGGCATCTATAGAACATCGGTTTACGGGGAGTATCAATGAGAATCAAGCGCAGGGAATTCCTGGGACACGTGGCGGCGGGCAGCGCCGTCGTTACGATGCCGGCCTTTTTGTCGGGCTGCGGCGTGCAAACGGCGACCGCGGTCAGCGAAGCGACGCCGGAAAATCCGTTCATGTCGTGGTTCGGCGTCGACCAGGCCACGACCGCGCGCGTCATGTCCGAGTTGACGGCAAATGGCGCAGACGCGGCTGATCTCTACTTCCAGCACTCGCGCACCAACTCGCTGACGCTCGAAGACGGCATCGTCAGCAGCGCGAATTCCTCCATCGAGCAGGGTGTCGGGCTGCGTGTCGTCGTTGGCGAGCAGACCGGTTATGCGTTCACCGAGGACCTGACGCTGCCATCGATGCTTGCGGCTGCGCGCACGTCATCGGCGATCGCATCGGGCGGCCGCGTTACTCCACCGCAGTCATTCAACCCGGCGGGCGCCGGCGACATGTATGTCACGACCGTGCCATGGGCCGATGTGGGCATCAACCAGAAACTGCCAATCCTGAAGTTCGTCGACGAAAAGACCAGGGCCATGGATCCGTCGATACAGAAGGTGGCGGTTTACTGGGCCGACGCTGACGAGCGCGTAATGATTGCGACGCTCGGCGGCAAGCTGGTGACCGACCACCGGCCGATGACGCGCCTGACTGTCGTCGTCACGGCGAAAAAGAATGGCGAAGTCCAGACCGGCTACTCGAACATCGCCGCGCGCGAGGATTTTGACTGGTACACCGAGGAACGGCTGCTGACGATGGTGCAGGAAGCCGTCGACCGCACGATGATCCAGTTCGAGGCACGCCGGCCGCCGGCCGGCGAGATGCCTGTGATTCTCGCATCGGGACCGAGTGGCATCCTGCTGCACGAGGCCATCGGCCATGGCATGGAGGCCGACTTCAACCGCAAGGGTGTGAGCATTTACTCCGACATGATCGGCAAGCAGGTCGCCGAACCCTTCATCACGATCGTCGACCAGGCCGATATCCCGAACGAGCGCGGCGCGCTGAACTACGATGACGAGGGCAACCAGGCAGGGCGTACCGTGCTCGTGAAAGACGGCATCCTGCAGTCTTACCTGCACGATGAGATCAGTGCGAAGCAATACGGGTTGCAGCCGACCGGATCCGGCCGGCGCGAATCCTACAAGTACGCGCCGATGCCGCGCATGAGCTGTACCTTCATGGAAGACGGCCCGCACACGCGGGAGGAAATCATCGAAGCCGTCGACCACGGCATCATTTGCGAAACCTACACGAACGGGCAGGTGCAGATCGGCGCCGGCGACTACACGTTCTACGTGAAAAACGGCTGGCTGGTGGAGGGCGGCAAGGTGACCGCCCCGATCAAGGACGTCAATATCATCGGCAACGGTCCCGAGTCGCTTAAGCGCATCACGATGGTGGCAAACGACGCACGGCTCGATACCGGTGGCTGGACCTGCGGCAAGAACGGCCAGAGCGTGCCGGTGTCGCAGGGCATTCCAACCGTTCTGGTGTCGAAAATGACCGTGGGAGGCGAGAATGTCAGCTGAGCTGCAGAACAAGGCCATCCAGGCAATCGAGATGCTGGAAAACGCCGGCGCCGACGATGCGTGGGCAACGGCCATCCAGAGTCGCGACGTCGAGTTCGAGTACCGCGACGGCGCACTCGAAAAGGTCAAGGACACGACCTCGCAGGCGCTGTCGGTGGAAATCTATGTCGACGGACGCTACTCGAGTCACGCGACGACAGACCTGAACCCGGAACGACTGCAAAGCTTCTTTGCCGAGGCTGTGGCCATCACCAGGGCACTGGAACCGGACGAGTACCGCGAGATCACGCCGGCGTACCTGTTCGCGGAGCGACCGACGACACACCTCGATCTCGTGGACCAGGCCGTGTTCGGGATCGATCGCGAGCAACGGCTGCAGTGGTGCGAAATTCTCGACGCTTCGGCCCGCGATAATGAACGCGTCATTTCGGCAACCGGCGGCGTCTATGATGGATCACAGATCAGCGCTGCAGCGAGCAGCAATGGCTTTCGCGGTACGCAGGAATCGACGTATTGCTGGTACGGGTCCAGCGTCACGCTCAGAGACCAGGGCGATCGACGCGCCGAAGACGGGTTTTATGCCGGCGGCGCCCACGTAAGCGCCTTGCCCGCCGCCAGCAGCGTGGGGCGCACGGCGCTGGAGCGTGCCCTGTCGCGCCTCGGCGCGGCGCAAGGGCCGACGCTCAAGACGACGATGCTTGTCGACGCGCGCGCAGCCGGTCAGTTGATCGGCCGGTTGCTGCGGCCGGCCAACGCCCGCAACGTGCAGCAGGAGCAGTCGTTCTGGAGCGGGCTGATCGGCGAACAGGCGTTCAGCGACAAGCTGACGATCATCGACGATCCGTTGATTCCGCGGGGGCTCGCGTCCCGGCACTACGATGCGGAAGGAATTTCCGCACGCCGCCTGCCAATCGTCGAAAACGGCGTGGTCATGAACCTGTACGTTGATACCTACAATGGTCGCAAGGCCGGCATGCAACCCACGACAGGTTCACCGTCCAACCGCGTGATCGGCACCGGTGACTACTCGCTCGACGCGTTGCTGGCTGAAGTCGGCGATGGTGTCTATGTCACGTCCTGGCTCGGCGGCAATGCCGATAGCACCACCGGCGACTTCTCGCTCGGCGTGCGCGGCCACATGATCGAGAACGGCAAACTCGGCCGTTCGGTCGGCGAAATGAACGTGACAGGCAACCTGCGCGACCTCTTCAGCCGCCTGGTACTCGTCGGCAACGACGTGTACCCGTATTCGTCCACGCTGTCACCATCGCTGGTCTTCGCGGACGTCGATTTCTCGGGTGTCTAGAACGCTCAGGCGGTAGCGCCGCCGTCGATCGGGATGGCGGCGCCGGTAATCTGCGCGGCGGCGTCGCTGGCGAGAAACAGCGTCAGTGCCGCGATTTCCTCGGGTGTCGCAATGCGGCCGTTGGGGCTGCCATCGGCTGCTGCGGCGAGATACTCGTCAAGGTCGACGCCAAGGTCTTCCGCTTCGGCTGCCAGCATCGGCGTATCGACATCGCCCGGGCAGATCGCGTTGATGCGCACGCCCTCGCGGGCATGATCGAGCGCCATCGCTTTGGTCAGCAGCACGATGCCACCCTTGCTGGCGCAATAGGCCGCTGCACGCTTGCCCCCCTTCAGGCCCCAGTCCGACGCGATGTTGATAATGCTGCCCTCGGACTGCAGCAGGTGCGGGATGGCGGCGCGGCTGAGGTAGAACGGTACGTCGAGGTTGAGGCCCATCGTAAAGCGCCAGTCTTCGTCGGTGGTCTCGGCGACTGTGCCACGGACGATGACGCCAGCATTGTTGACGAGACAATCCAGCTCACCGAATTCATCGATGGTGTCGTCGACCAGTTCCTCACAGTCGGCGGCTTCAACCAGTTCACCTGACCAGGTAACGATTCGTTCGGATACCTCGGCGACTTCTTCCAGCCGGCTCTCGTCCCGCCCGGCCGCCATGACATCCCAGCCGTCCTCGGCGAACGCGATCGCGATGGCGGCACCTATCCCGGAACTGGCACCGGTTACCAGAACTACGCTCATGAACATTTCCCCGCGGGCGATAACGTGGTATGCATTATCTCATGAGCTTAGGCTTAACGTTACAAAGTCTCGGCTGGCGATCTTTTTTCCAGTCACAGGTCGATATCGATGCGACCGAGCGACCTGCGCGGGTGCTCGGCGTACACCGGGATCGTGTCGAGCTGGCGCACGGGGACGGCCAGGAATCCGTGCCACTGTCCCACAAGGCTGCCGAGCTTGGCATCACCGTCGGCGACTGGGTCCTGCTGGATGCCGACAAGCCAGCCATTACCGGCCGCCTCGACCGCTTCGGCCTGTTTCAACGCCGCGCCGCCGGCACCTCCGCAGAAATCCAGCCGCTGGCCGCAAACGTCGATACATTGTTCATCGTGACGTCGGCGAATCGTGACTTCAATGTTGCGCGCCTCGAGCGTTATCTCGCGATAGCGCACGAAGCCGGCGCATACCCGGTCATCGTCATTACCAAGGCAGACATGGTGGAATCCACCGATGACTACCTGGCACAGGCCCGGCGCCTGTCGCCGGGTGTCCTGGTCGAGGCGCTCGATGCGCGTGATCGCGACCAGGTCGCAATCCTCAGGCCGTGGTGCGAATCCGGGCAGACTGTTGCCCTGCTGGGCTCATCCGGCGTCGGCAAGTCGACGCTGGTGAACTCGCTGGCCGGAACCGTCCAGGACACCCGCCAGGTGCGCGAGGACGACCAGCGTGGGCGCCACACGACAACGGCGCGTTCAATGCATCCCCTGGCAGATGGCGGTTGGCTCATCGATACCCCCGGCATGCGTGAGTTGCAGCTGGTCGATGTCGGTGATGCGTTGGACGAGGTTTTTGCCGAAATCGCCGAGCTTGCCGCGACCTGCCGGTTTGCGGACTGCGTCCACGAGGCCGAGCCGGGCTGCGCCGTGCTTGCGGCGATCGAGGCGGGCACCCTCGACGAGGATCGGTTGCGGCGCTACCGCAAACTCAGATCGGAGGACCGCAGGAACAGCGAAACCATCGCCGAGAGACGCTCGCGGGATCGAGACCTCGGCCGATTTTACAAATCGGTGCTGGCGGGAAAGCGCCAGGAAAAAGGCGGTAAGGAATAAGTGGCAGCGATCGATCTCAATGTCGACCTGGGAGAGGGTGACGCGCACGATGCCGAACTCCTTGAAATCGTGTCGAGCTGCAGTATCGCCTGCGGCGGGCATGCCGGGGATGCCGGGTCGATGGCGGCGACCGTTGCCGCAGCCATTCGTAACGGCGTCGTTGTGGGCGCACACCCGGGATATCCGGATCGTGACGGCTTCGGACGGGAAAGCGGGTTTCTTGACGGAGACGCACTCTATGAGTCGCTGACCGGTCAGGTGACGGCACTGGCCGATATCGCCGCCGAACTCGGTGCCCGCCTGGCCCATGTGAAGCCGCATGGCGCCCTGTACAACGACGCGGTCGCCAACGATCAGCTCGCCGACATCATCGCGCGGGTGACCGCCGAGGCCCCCGGGACCGTTAGCCTTGTCGGCATGGCCGGGACCGGGTTGCAGCGCGCGGCCGGGCGGCACCGGCTTAATTTCGTAGCCGAAGGCTTCATCGATCGTGCGTACGAACCGGACGGCACGCTGATGTCGCGGAAGAAGCCGGGAGCCGTGCACACTGATTTTTCGGTTGCCGTCGCCCAGGCCGTTTCGCTGGCTCGCGATGGTTATGTCAGTGCCGTCAACGGCGACGTGATTCGCGTGGTCGCCGATACGCTCTGCATACACGGCGATACGCCGGGCGCTGCGGATGCAGCACGCCAGGTGCGCGACGCGTTGGAAGCCCATGGTATCGAGATACGTGCTTATTCGCGGCGGTGACGAACTGCTCTCCATCGGCGCTGCCGATCCGGCTGAGGCGCAGGCAATTGCCGAGCAGTTGCGCGCTGCAGGCATCTGCCTGGAGGTCGTCGCCGGTATCGATTCCGTCGTCGTTCGTTTTGACGCGGTCGCTTACGACGCAGACGAGGTAAGCCGTCTGGTCGAAGACGCGCTGGCCGATGGCGTCAGGCCTCTGGCAGCCAGTGGGAAACTGCTGGAGATCCCGATTGTCTATGGCGGCAAATTCGGGCCCGACCTGGAGCACGCCTGCGAGACGCTTGGCCTGACCGCCGATGAGTTCATTGCGTTGCACACCGGCGGCGAGCATCGCGTCGACATGATCGGGTTTACACCGGGATTTGCCTATATCGGGGGACTCGATGAGCGCTTGCACCTGCCGCGCCGCACAGAACCTCGCCAGCACGTTCCGGCAGGTTCCGTCGGTATCGCCGATGGCCGTACCGGACTGTATTCCCTGGCTGGCCCCGGCGGCTGGACGCTGGTCGGGAGGACCCCGTTCAAACTGTTCGACGCCGCCGCAGACGATCCCTTTCCGATCCGTGCCGGCATGCGTATTCGCTTCCGCGCGCTCTCGGCCGAAGAGTGGCCTGCTTGAGTATCATGGTCCTGAAACCGGGACTACAGACGACCGTGCAGTCGCGGTCACGGGGCGGCATGCGCCACCTGGGCGTACCGGCATGCGGTGCAGCAGACCCGCTGTCGCTCGCGCTGGCGAATCGCCTGCTCGGCAACGACTGGGACGCACCGGCACTCGAGCTGACGCTGCTCGGACCCGACCTGCAATTTGACACGGCTTGCTGTTTTGCATTGGCCGGCGCACCGTTCGCGGCGACGCTGAATGGTGCGGCGATCGCGTGCCACGAAGTGCAGCGCGCCATCCCCGGCGATCTACTCGTGACCGGCGCCGCACTGAAAGGCGCACGGGCCTATCTCGCTGTCGCCGGCGGCATTGTTGTCGAGGAAGTGCTGGGATCGGCATCGACATATCTTCCGGCCGGGCTGGGCGGCTACCGTGGCAGGGCACTGGCCAAAGGTGACCAGCTGTCATTCACACCACGCGAGGTCCAGGATCTCACGACCCCGGTGGAGTTCCGGCCGACGATGCTGTCGGCCTGGGCACTACGTGCCTGTGCATCATTCGAGACGCAGAAATTGTCAGGTGCCGACATCGCGCGGCTGTTCGAGACGAACTGGACGGTTTCGAGGCGTGCCGATCGCATGGGCATGTTGCTTGAGGGCCCGGCGCTCACGGTAACGTCGGGCGGTCGCATGCCCAGCGCTGCGGTTTTTCCGGGTACCGTGCAGTGCCCGGAGGGCGGCGCGCCTTTCGTCCTGGCAGTCGATGCCGGGACTACCGGTGGCTATCCGCGCATCGCCCAACTGGCCCGGGTCGATCGACACCTGCTGGGACAGGTCAGGCCAGGCGATCACCTGCGTTTTCTGCGTCGCGAGCCACACGCGGCGGTTGAGGCCTTACACGCCAAGCTGGACTACTGGCGCCCGTGGTTGCCGGACATCGATTCGATTCTCTGCTGAATTGCGCTGGCTAATCGGCCGGATACCAGTTTCAATAGTCGCTGGTGGCGCCGAAGGATGCCCGGGAACGCGTATGCAGGAAACCAACGGACTGATCACTCTCGGCTGGCGGGAATGGGTGGGATTGCCTGAGTTCGGCATCAGGAACATCAAGGCGAAGATCGACACCGGCGCCCGGACTTCGGCATTGCATGCGTTCGAAGTGCGCGCGTTCCATGAGGGCGGGACGGAGCGCGTCGAATTTCGCATGCACCCGGTACAGAAAGACAATGACACCGTGGTGACCTGCGTTGCCGACGTCCTCGACAAGCGCCGGGTTACGGATTCCGGCGGTCATACCGAGGAGCGTTTCGTCATTCAGACGGACCTTGTCATCGGCAAACGCCGCTGGCCAATCGAGGTGACATTGACCGCGCGCGACGACATGATGTTTCGTATGTTGATCGGGCGGACGGCGCTGCACGGCCGCGCCGTTGTCGATCCGCAACGTTCCTACGTAGTCGGCAAGAAGAAAGTTCGCAAGGTGAAAAGCTAGAATGAGTCGGAACAACTCGATAGAAATCGGCGGCACCACGGTTATGCCGGGCGCGCGCGTGCGCGTCGACCTGCCGGTTGCAGACCTGTATACCGGCACCTCGATGAAAATGCCCGTGAAGGTCATCTCCGGCAAGAAATCCGGGCCGGTACTGTTCGTGTCGGCGGCCATCCACGGTGACGAGCTGAATGGCGTGGAGATCATCCGCCGCCTGCTCAAGCGCAAGGTGCTGCGTTCAATGCGTGGCACGCTGCTGGCGACGCCGATCGTCAACGTCCATGGATTCCTCGAACAGTCGCGTTACCTGCCGGACCGGCGCGACCTGAATCGCTCTTTTCCCGGCAGCGCGAAGGGCTCCATCGCAGCACGGCTTGCCAATATCTTCATCACGCAGATCGTGTCGAAAGCCGACTACGGAATCGATCTCCATACCGGTGCGATCAATCGGTCGAACCTGCCGCAAATTCGGGCAAACCTCGACGATCCGGCTACGCTCGAGATCGCACGGGCATTTGGCGTGCCGGTAATCATCAATTCGGATATCCGCGACGGGTCCCTGCGGGCCTGCGCCTACGACCGCGGCATGCCCGTGTTAATCTATGAAGCGGGCGAAGCGCTGCGATTCGACGAGATCAGCATTCGGGCCGGGCTTCGTGGCATACTGAACGTGATGCGAAGCATCGGCATGTTGCCGCGTTCGGCCCAGGCGAAGCTGCAACAGCCCGTCGTTGCGCGATCCACGAGCTGGGTGCGCGCTCCTCGAAGTGGCATAGTGTCGGCGCAGGTCGCCCTCGGTAACAGCGTGCGCAAGGACCAGAGCATCGCCGTCATCAGCGACCCGTTGGGCGATGCAGAAGACCAGGTTCTCGCGCCTTTCGACGGCATCGTTATCGGCAAGACGAATTTGCCACTGGCCCATGAGGGCGATGCACTATTTCACCTTGGCGCGTTTCACAGCGCGCAAGGGGTCGAAAGCCTGGTCGAGAATTTTGCTGCGTCATATGACACTGAGCCCACGCAGACCTGATCGTGTGCAGGAGCAAGGGAAATGAAGAATAGGAATTACGGATGAAGATAGGCATTTTATCGACGAACAAGAACCTTTATTCGACCAAGCGGCTTGTCGAAGCCGGTGTCGAGCGCGGGCACGAGATGCTCGTTATTAATCACAAGCGCTGCTACATGAACATCACGAGCCATAGCCCGAGCGTGCACCTCAACGGGCAGGCTATCGAGGGCGTGGATGCAATTATTCCGCGCATCGGCGCGTCGGTATCCTTTTACGGGACGTCGGTCGTGCGCCAGTTTGAAATGATGGGCGTCTACTCGGTCAACGAGTCCGTCGCCATTACGCGCTCACGGGATAAATTGCGGGCCGCGCAATTGTTGTCGCGCAAAGGTATCGGGCTGCCGGTAACCGGATTCGCGAATTCGCCGGACGACACCGACGACCTGCTGAAGTTCGTCGGCGGAGCACCGGTCGTGATCAAGTTGCTCGAAGGCACGCAGGGCGTGGGTGTGGTGCTGGCGGAGACCGAAAAGGCAGCGGAAAGCGTTATCGAAGCTTTTCGCGGGCTGAAAGCGAACTTCATCGTCCAGGAATTCATCAAGGAAGCCGGCGGCGCTGACATTCGTTGCCTCGTCGTTGGCGACAAGGTGGTCGCGGCGATGAAACGCCAGGGTAAGGAAGGCGAGTTTCGTTCCAACCTGCATCGCGGCGGCAACGCGTCGCTTATCAAGATTACGCCGGAGGAAAGATCGACAGCGGTCCGCTCGGCCAAGGTCATGGGGCTCAACGTGGCCGGTGTCGACCTGCTGCGCTCCAATCACGGACCGGTCGTCATGGAAGTCAATTCCAGCCCCGGGCTCGAAGGCATCGAAACGGCGACCAAGAGAGATGTTGCGGGGATGATCATCGAGTTCATCGAAAAGAACGCCCAGAAAAGCAGTACGCGCACACGTGGTAAAGGGTAGGAAGTTCGGCAAGTGGTAAATGCCTGTGCTTGAGCAAATCAATGACTTGATGGGCATCGTGCTGATCTCGACCCCGGGCGGCTATGTCGTATCCCTCGGGCAGTTGAGCGCGGTCGTCTTGCTGCTGATTCTCGGGTACATCGGCAGTCGATTTGTCGGCTACCTGCTCGGCCGACGCCTTGCGACGACGGCAATGCGACCCGACGTCATTTTCATCCTGAAACGCGTTGCGTTCTTCGCGATCCTGGTGCTGGTAGTCATTTCCGCGCTGGCGTTGCTGGGCATCCCGTTGACCGCATTCGCGTTCGCAACCGGCGCGCTGGCTATCGGTGTCGGCTTCGGCGCCCAGAACATCATCAATAACTTCATCAGCGGCTGGATCCTGATGGCGGAGCGCCCGATCCGTATCGAAGACTTCATCGAGATCGACAATGTCTTCGGCGTCGTCGAGCAGATCGGCAACCGATCGACGCGCATTCGCCGGACTGATGGCGTCCATATGCTCGTCCCCAACAGTGCGTTGCTCGAACGCTCCGTAATCAACTGGACGCTGGTAGACGACAACATCCGGACCTCGGTGCGTGTCGGTGTCGCTTACGGGTCGCCAGTACGCCGCGTCGCCGAACTGATGCAGCAGGCGGCGGTCGAACACGATGACGTCAACGAAGACCCGGCCCCGGTAACGGTGTTCGAGGATTTCGGTGACAACGCGCTGGTTTTCGACCTGCTATTCTGGTGCAGCGCGCGCGGTGAAAGGCTCCTCAGGATAGTCCGCAGTGACATCCGGTTTCGGATCAGCGAGTTATTCGAGGAAAACCAGATAGTCGTGGCGTTCCCGCAGCGGGACGTGCACCTTGATACCAGCAGGCCGCTCGACATACGCATGCTTTCCACAACCGATAAGGCGGGCGCTGAATGAACGAACCCGGTCCCGAATTCCTGTACAGCTACCTGCTCGATGGTGCCGGGCACGGCCACCCATTGACCGCGGCCCAAGTGCAGGCGTGGAAACCGGATCAGGGACTCTTGTGGGTGCATATAAACATTGCCGATGCCGAGTCGGCGAACTGGCTGGACTCGCTGGACGACTTGCCAGCGCTTGCGTACGAAACGCTGCTCGCTGCCGAGACGCGGCCGCGCTCCTTCGTCACCGGTGACGGCATGCTCGTCGTGCTGCGGGGCGTGAACACGAATCCGGGCGCGGATCCTGAAGACATGGTGGCGGTGCGGGTCTGGATCGACAGCAATCGCATCATCACGTCGCAGCGGCGGCGGCTGCTGTCCATCGAGGACGTTGCCAGTTCGCTCGACGCGGGGAAAGGCCCCGAATCGCCCGGCGAGTTCCTGACCGCGCTGGTGGAACGACTTGCCGATCGGATCGGCGGTTTTGTCGGGACGATCGAGGTCCGGCTGGACGAGGCGGAGGATGAGATCGGCAAGATCAAGGAGACCGATTTCCGCAAACGCCTCGGTGCGCTGCGCCGCCAGATCGCCGAGGTTCGCAGGTTTCTCGCACCACAGCGTGACGCTCTTGATCGATTGACACGCCAGACGGTTGCCTGGCTCGACGAAACCGATGCGCACTATGTCCGCCAGGAAGCGGATCGCATAACCCGCTTTATCGAAGATCTCGATCTCGGCCGGGAGCGCGCTGTCGTGCTGCAGGAGGAACTGCTCAGCCAGCTGGCCCACGAGCAGAATGCGCGAATGTACGTGTTATCGATTGTCGCGGCAGTATTCCTGCCGCTGACGTTCGTCACCGGGTTGCTGGGCATGAATGTCGGCGGTCTGCCCGGGCTGGAAAGTCCACGCGGGTTCGCATGGTCGGTTGCCGTGATGGTCGTCGCTGCAGGAGCGCTGCTCCTGTATTTTCGTTTCAGGAAGTGGCTCTGACCCTCACCGGATACGATGCAGAAGCATGACGGCATGCGCCCTTCCATACGAATCGCATTGTTACTTTTGTTGGCTTTCGCCAATGCATCTCGTGCCGATCTGACGATCAAGGGCGTCGATGGCGACGTCGAACGCAACGTACGCAACTATGTATCTCTTGCCAGCGAGCCCTGCGATGCAGAGGACTGGCTGGTGCGGCGACGTTATCGTGCGATAGAGGCCGATACTCGGAAAGCCCTGGAGCCTTTCGGCTACTACGAGCCGGTCATTCAAAAATCGCTCGAATTCACAGACAAGTGCTGGCAGGCCACGCTGGATATCGACCCCGGCCCGCCGGTCATCCTGCGGGACGTAAATATCTCGGTATCTGCGCCGCCCGAGGATGGTGCTGATTTCTCCGAGTTCACCAAGCGCACCTATCTCGTCACCGGCAAACCCTTGCTGCATGGGCAGTACGAAACGCTCAAGGAGTCGCTGCAGATACGCGCGGCAGAGCGGGGCTACGTCGAGGCCGAATTCACAGAAAGTGTCATTGACGTCTGGCCGGACGAGCGGGCGGCGGATATCAACCTGCAATTCTTCACTGGCCCGCGCTACGACTTCGGCGACATCAGTATCGAACAGGACTTTCTGGACCCGGCGCTTGCGCGTGCCTACCTCGACTTCGAGACCGGCACACCCTTCGACAGTCGCGAGCTCAGTGACGCCTACAGCGACCTGTCGCTCAGCGGTTACTTCTCGCGGATAGAGCTATCGCCCCTTTACTCGGCCGCGGCGGACGGCAAGATTCCGGTGCACGTGTTGCTCGAGCCCGCCGCGCGTATCGAGTACACGGTGGGCGCGGGCTACTCCACCGATACCGGACCGCGCTTTCGGGCCGGGTATCACAATCGCCGCGTCAATGAGGCGGGCCATCGTTTCAGCAGCGACCTGACGCTGTCGCCGGTTTTCCAGGGGCTGACCTCGGAGTATCGCAAGCCACTCACCGATCCCCGTACCGAGTGGCAGAGCTATACAGGCGCATTGACAGTGGAGGACACCGATACATTCAGCGAGGAAACGGCGAGGATAGGATTGCGTCGTTCAAAGCGAATTCATCCACAGTGGATACGGACGTTATCGCTTGACGCCAGTTACGATCGCTACGATGTCGGTGAGGAGGGCTCGGAGCGCATCTACCTGACCCTGCCGGGTATCGTTTTCGACCACAAGCGTGCGGACCGGGAGATCCTGCCGACACGAGGACGTCGCCTGACGCTGGAAATGCGCGGCACGTCAAAGATCCTGGGTTCCGGGACGTCGTTCCTGCAGGGAATTGTCACAGGCCGCCTGGTGCGGACGTTGCCGCCGAAAGGGCGGCTGATCATGCGCGCGGTGTTCGGTGTGACGGCGAAGTCGGAGTTCGATGACCTGCCGCCGTCGGTGCGCTTCTTCGCCGGTGGCGACCAGTCGATTCGCGGCTACGGATACCAGACTCTCGGTCCAAAGGACGATCAGGGTAATGTCGTCGGCGGCAGCAACCTGCTGGTAGCGAGCGTTGAGTACGAGCGCCACGTCAGGGGAAACTGGTACGGCGCGGTGTTCGTCGATGCGGGCAACGCATTTGACGCATTGAACGTTAACGCGGCAGTCGGTGTCGGCTTCGGCGTGCGCTGGCAGTCGCCGGTGGGTCCGCTGCGGATCTACCTCGCACATCCGATGAACCAGTCCGATCGAACGATTCGGGTGCACGTTGTGCTGGGGTCCGACCTGTGATCCGCCGCATCGGCTACTGGATTGCCGGTATCGTCTTGACGGCGGCCGTGGCGCTGACGCTTGCCGCCTTCTGGCTGGTCGGGACCGAAAGCGGTGCCCGCTGGCTCGCCGTTCGCGCGCAGCCGTGGCTTCCGGAGCCGCTGCAGCTCGGTACCGTACAGGGCACGCTGGTCGGCGGGCTCGAGTTTTCGGCTCCTGCCTGGGAAGAAGACCTGTTGCACATTACGGCAGACCACATCGGGGCACACGTGGAGTTACTGCCGTTGTTGCGCCGCGAAGTGCGCCTGAGTCGGGTCGTGATCCGCCGACCGGTTGTCGTCGTCGACAAGGCCCCGCCGACGGACGAACCGTCCACGCCATTCTCTCTCGACTTGCCGATTGCGCTCGTTTTCGAAGATGCCAGCGTTGCCGATGCACAGGTTGTCGTGCACGGTGATGAGTGGCTAATCGAGCAACTGTACCTCGTGGCACGGCTTGCCGGCACGGCACTCGAGGTCGACCGGCTGGACGTACGCAACGACCTGGCCGATGTCAGTCTCAAAGGCCGCGGGCGGCTCGCTGGCAAGTTCCCGGCATCCGTCGAGGCAAGCTGGGCAGTGAACCTGCCCGACCAGCCGGCAGCCCGCGGTAGCCTGAAGATCGAGGGCGATACCACTACCTACATGCTGTCCAGCCAGCTGGTCCTGCCCTACGAAGTCGATACCGAGGGCACGATCTCGTTTGCCGAGGGCACGCCGCTCCTGGACCTGGTCAACAGCTGGCAGAGCATCGCCGCAGGGTCGGGGGATAGCGGAGACGTCGCGTTCAATGATGGCGTGTTGCGGATCGTCGGGACGCTCGACGAGTTCGATTTCGACGGCGGCGCGGTAGTCATCGTGCCGGAGATTCCGGAGCTTGCCGTGCGGCTGCACGGCCGTCGTACCGACGACATCCTGGACGTGGAGCAGCTGGACGCAGCAAGCGACTGGGGTTTGCTGAGTGCGCGGGGCAGATTCGACATCGCTCTGTTGAGCTGGGATTTCCGCTATGACCTGCGGGAAGTTGACGTCTCGCGCTTCAACGAGTCCTTGCGCGGCACAATGCAATCTGCCGGCACTGTGACCGGTCGGGTCGCGGCCGGCAACCCAGTAGTCAACGTGCTGGCCGAGTCGCTGGAAGGGCAGTTCATGGATCTGCCCGTTGCCGGTTCTGCCACCGTCGCCTACGAAAACGACGTGTTGCGAGTGTCCGACGGCGTTGTCACTGTCGGTGCGAACAGGGCCGACGTCGATGCGTCATTCGGGCAGCAGCAGATCATCGATGCGGTCCTTGCTTTTCCGGACCTCGGCCAGTTCGGCCAGGATGTGACGGGCTCGCTGGCCGGGGACGTGCACCTCGTCATCACACAGGGCAAGTATGCCGGCCACGGCAGGCTCTCGGGTGAGCGCCTGCAGCGTGGCGCTTTCGCGGCGGATGAACTGGCCCTGAGGTTCGACCTGCCTGCAGCCGGTCCCGGGGACGCGGCGCTGAGCATTGATGCCGGCGACCGCGGCAAATTCCAGCTCGAAATCGATGGCCAGTTCGTCGACGAGGCCTGGGTGGGCAACATCAGGGATCTCGCGATCCGGTCCCCGGTGCTCGACGAATGGTTGCTGCGGGACCCGGTTTCTTTCACGGTGTCCCGCTCGCGCGTTGATATTGCGAACGCCTGCCTGCTACCGGCCGGCGCGACCGGTATTGCGTGCGTCAAACTCGATTATGACTACGCGGGCGTGATGGACTTCGACGTTTCTGTCAGCCAGTTTCCGCTGGCGGCATTGCCGATCGATCCGCCGGTCGGCTCGCAGGTCACCGGCATGCTGGTGGCATCCGCGAACGGTGCATTGACAGAGGACGGCCTGAATGCCGTGGGTCGCGCGCTGGCGGTAGGAATTGGTCTCGATGCAACCTACGAAGGCGAAGAGGTCTCGGTGCGCTTCGACCGGGCATTGGTGGAGGCGGTGGTTGTCAACAACCGGCTGACCGCCACCAGCGACTTCAGGCTGGAGGATTCGAGCGACCACATCACAGGCGCCATCGAAATCGACAACGTGTTCGACCCCGGGTCAGCGATGAACGGGAGGGGCCGGCTGGAGCTGAATGACTTCTCGCTGTTTTCCTTCTTTTTCCCGGACGTCGCCAATCCGCGGGGAACGATCGTCGGTAATCTCGAAGCCACCGGCAGCCTGCTCGATCCCGATATCAGCGGCGAGGTCAGCCTTGTCGGCGGCTCTTTCGACATTCGCCGTGCCGGGATATCGATTACCGATGCCGAGCTCGTGTTACGCCAGCAGGAAGCCGGCAACCTGACCTTGAAAGGCGCTGCCACATCCGGGGAAGGGCGGCTGGATATCTCCGGCAACACGACGTTCAGCATGGCCGGGGGTGTGCGTACCGGCATTCGTATTGTTGGCGAGGACTTCCGCCTTATCCAATTGCCGGACTGGCAGATCACGACGTCACCCGCGATCGACATCGTGTTCGATGAGCGCATGACACGTGTCACGGGCGATCTCGGCATCCCGGCGGCAGATATCAAGGTACATACTGTCCCGGAAGCGACGGTCAAGCCGTCCGGTGATGTCGTCGTCCATCGCGGCGAGGTCGCCGAACCGAAGCGGCAGCGGGAAATCATCGTCGATGTGACGACCAGCCTCGGGGACGAGGTCTACTTTTCCGGGTTCGGCCTGTCGACGGGCCTGACCGGCAGCGTGCGCATCTCCGGCGGCACCCGTTCACCGTACACGAGTAGCGGTCGGCTGGTGTTGAGAGACGGGCGCTACACGGCATATGGCCAGAGTCTCGAGATCGAGAGCGGTGAACTGGTCTTCAACGGACCGCTGACGAATCCATCGTTCAACGTGCGGGCGACGCGCACCGCAGGCGACAACACCGTGGCTGGCATCCACTTGACGGGCACGCCGGCGCAGCTGAAGTCGGACGTCTACAGCGAACCGCCGTCAACCGATGCCGAGGCATTATCCTACCTGTTGACCGGCCGCCCGCTCGGAAGCGCAAGTACGGCGGAGGGCGACATGCTGAACCAGGCGGCATTCGCGCTCGGCCTGTCGGCGGCTGGCGGGGTCGCGGCGCAGATTCGCAACGAGCTCGGCCTGGAAACGCTTGGTGTGCAAGGAAGCGGCGAGAACCAGCGTGTCTACGCCGGCGTGCGACTTGGCAGTCGATTATTCGTCGAGTATGCCTACGGCTTGTTCGACAATCTCGGGTCCCTGCTACTGCGCTACCAGCTGAGTAACCGGCTGATCGTCGAGTCGCGCTCGGGCGCGGTGCGCACGGTCGATGTCGTGTACAGCGTCAAGGGCGAGTAGCTACTCCGGTGCACGAAGAATTGGTGGGCCCGCCAGGACTCGAACCTGGGACCAAGGGATTATGAGTCCCCTGCTCTAACCAACTGAGCTACAGGCCCACACGAAAATCTAGTCCTCGAGCAGAAAGCTCCGCAGCTGATCCGAGCGCGTCGGGTGGCGCAGCTTCCTGAGTGCCTTGGCCTCGATCTGGCGAATCCGCTCGCGCGTGACATCGAACTGCTTGCCGACTTCTTCGAGAGTGTGGTCCGTATTCATGTCGATACCAAAACGCATGCGCAGGACCTTGGCTTCGCGAGGTGTCAGCCCGGCGAGCACTGAATGAGTGGTCTCCTTCAGTCCTGACGTCGTGGCGGAGTCGACTGGCGAGTGAACCGTCTGGTCCTCGATGAAATCGCCGAGGTGAGAATCCTCGTCGTCGCCGATCGGCGTTTCCATCGAAATCGGTTCCTTCGCAATTTTCAGCACCTTGCGAACCTTGTCCTCCGGCATTTCCATGCGCTCTGCCAGTTCATCCGGCAATGGTTCGCGACCCATCTCCTGCAGCATTTGCCGCGATATACGGTTCAGCTTGTTGATCGTCTCGATCATGTGAACCGGGATACGGATGGTGCGTGCCTGGTCCGCGATCGAACGTGTAATGGCCTGGCGAATCCACCAGGTGGCGTAGGTCGAGAACTTGTAGCCGCGGCGGTACTCGAACTTGTCGACAGCCTTCATCAAGCCGATGTTGCCTTCCTGGATCAGGTCCAGGAACTGCAGGCCGCGATTCGTATACTTCTTGGCAATCGAGATGACCAGGCGCAGGTTGGCCTCGACCATTTCCTTCTTGGCGCGGCGCGCACGGGCTTCACCAATCGACATCTGCCGATTGATTTCCTTGATCTCGCTGATTTGCAGGCGCGTCGCTTCTTCTACGGCGATCAGCTTGCGCTGTGCACGCATGACGTCATCCTGCAACTTCGCGAGAATCGACGAGTGCTTGCGCTTGGCACGAATATGCTTGTCGATCCAGGTCAGGTCGGTTTCGCTCTTCGGGAAGCTCGCCAGGAAGTCCTTGCGCGGCATGCCGGCGTCGCGAACGCAGATCTGCATGACCAGGCGCTCCTGGCTGCGGACGATCGATACAACGTCACGCAGGTTGCGTACCAGCGCGTCGAACAGCTTCGGCGCGAGCTTCAATTGCATGATTTCCTGGGCAAGGTCGTCAAGCGCCTTTACTGTCCGCTTGTCTTTCTGGCCGTGGTTGTCGAGGTATTTCATCGCGCGGTTGAAGTGCCGGCGAACAACCTTGACGCGAGCTTTGACCTCGTCCGGATCCGGGCCGGTGTCAATGACGTCATCCTCGTCGTCGTCGGATTTCGGAGCAGGCGGCTTGATCTCGTCCGGTTCGTTAGGGTCGATGAACCCGACGACAAAGTCCTGCATCCGGGTTTCGCCTGAAACCACACGGTCCGCAACCTCGAGCAGTGCTTCAATGGTCGGCGGAAAGTGCACCATGTGGTACTTCACCTGGTTCAGGCCGTCCTCGATGCGCTTCGCGATTTCGATTTCGCCCTGGCGAGTCAGCAATTCGACGGTACCCATTTCGCGCATGTACATGCGGACGGGGTCGGTCGTGCGGCCGAACTCGGCATCGACACTGGCGAGCGCAGCTTCCGCCTCTTCAGCGGCTTCGTCGTCGGTCGCCGCGGCATCTGACAGAATCAGCGATTCGGCATCGGGCGCCTTCTCGTGAACCGTGATGCCCATGTCATTGATCATGTTCACGATGTCTTCGATCTGTTCGGGATCGACGATGTCGTTCGGCAAATGATCATTGACTTCCGCATAGGTCAGGAAGCCCTGTTCCTTGCCGCGGGCAATCAGTTCCTTGAGCTGTTGAGCCGGCTTGCTGACTCCGATTTTCTTGCGTTTCTTGGTCAAGTCGAAAACCCCTGCGGGTAAAAAATACAAACGATTAATTCTACTCTTTTGAAAGAGTGCCATCTACCATTAATTTACCGACACGCTGCGCTCGCCCAACTGGCGAAGCTCCGCTCTCTCGTCGTCGGTCAGTCCACTAAGTCTCTGTTTTTGAATCAGATATTCGATCCGCTCCCGGCGCCCCGCGAGCGCCAGCTGGTGCAGACAGTCGGCCAGTTCGGCGGCGGCATCGAACTCGTCCTCGAACGGCACCGCGGCGGCGGCCAGCTTGCCGAGATGCCTGCCTTGCTCGTCGTGCCGCCAGCGTTCCAGTAACCCTGCCGTCGTTATATTGGGTTCGGCGTGCACGGTTTCAATGAGCGAGCGCAACAGGTCGGCCCCGGGCCGGTTGACGGCTTCCAGCATGTCCGGATCGAGCTTGCCACCGGCGTCCGGATGGTTCAGGAGGATCGTGATTGCATGTCGCACGACCGACGGGGTACCGGCCCCGGTGGGCCGACGCCGCCGGGTTGCCGGGGCTCCATCGCGGGCTGTCCCGCGTGCTTCGGGCCGATTTCCCCCGGCCAGCATCTTCTCGAGTTTTGCCGCCGTCAGTCCGACGGCATCGGCGAGGCTCTCGATCAGCAATTCGCGGTAGACACCAGGCGGAATGGCATTGACCAGCGGCCGGGCCATCTCGGCGAGGCGGGCGCGGCCATCAACGGTGTCCATGTCGACCTGGCTGGCGAGTTCGTCGATGAGAAACTCGGACAGGGCCAAGCCGTCATCCAGTATTTCGAGGAATGCGTCGGTTCCCCGGGCATTGACGAACGAATCCGGATCCTGTCCTTCGGGCAGGAAAACGAAGCGAATCTGGCGCCCCTCGCGAACCTGCGGCAAGGCGTTTTCCAGCGCGCGCCAGGCGGCCTTGCGGCCGGCACTATCGCCGTCGAAACAGAAATAGACGTTCTCGGTCAGGCGGAACAGGCGGTT
>Ga0210081_1000066_pt1 | contig 24209 bp, 29 predicted proteins | sample White_ThreeSqA_D_FD_185589 | JGI IMG/M metagenome (GOLD analysis project Ga0210081, IMG submission 185589) | Wetland microbial communities from the San Francisco Bay, California, USA, that impact long-term carbon sequestration -... | ecosystem: Environmental > Aquatic > Marine > Wetlands ...
TTGATAATAACTCTGGTCCTTTAACTAAAATCATGTTTGCACCGCTTTCTGTTGCCAAAGCTCTTGCAATCATCGTCTTTCCACATCCAGGAGGTCCATAAATCAAGGCCCCTTTTGGAGGTTTAATTCCCATTTTTGTAAATTTTGTAGGTTCTCGCATTGCAGAAATTAAATTGTCTTTGAGTGCTTCTTTTACATCCTCCAATCCTCCAACGTCACGCCACCACACTTTGGATCTTTCTACATAAAATTCCCTCATGGCAGTTGGAACTACTTCATGCATTGCGTCATAGAAATCTATAAGCTTGATTTGCATTGATTGCAAAACTTCAGATGGAATTTTTTCAGTTTCAAGATCTATTTCTGGCAAATACCTTCGAATTGCCTTCATTGCAGCTTCTCTACAAAGTGATTTGATATCTGCTCCTGTATATCCATGAAGTTCAGCAGCTAAATCCTTGAGGTCGATTTCTTCTGCAACAGGCATTCCTCTTGTGTGGATGTGAAGGATTTCCAGTCTTCCATCTTCGTTTGGAACCGAAATTTCAAATTCTCTGTCGAATCTACCTGGTCTTCTTAGGGCGGGATCAATACTGTCTGGCCTATTTGTTGCACCAAGAACAATCACATTCCCCCTATCGTTTAGTCCATCCATTAGAGCTAAAAGTTGGGCAACTACTCTTTTTTCTACGTCGCCATATGCCTCTTCTCTTTTTGGAGCGATGGCATCAATTTCATCGATAAATATTATGCTTGGAGAATTATCTTTTGCTTCTTTGAACATCTCTCTAAGTTTTGCCTCTGTTTCACCATAGTATTTGTTCATGATCTCTGGACCATTAATCAAAAACATGTTGGCCTCAGATTCACTTGCTAGCACTTTGGCTATCAAAGTTTTACCACAACCTGGAGGTCCGTATAACAAAATTCCGCTATGTGGTTCCACTCCTAATCTTGCAAATAATTCTGGATGTTTTAATGGAAGTTCCACAATTTCCCTCATTGCCTTTACTTCGTGGCCTAAACCCCCAACTTCCTCGTATGTCACTCTAAGTTTTCTATCTACGGATGGCTCTGTAGATATGGTTAGAGTTGTGGACCTGTCAATTTTTACAACATGTTTTGGAGATGTTTTAGTAATTTTAAAATCCATGGAATTTCCTAAAATCATTACAGAAATTTCATCACCATGTGAAATTGGTAATCCTTTCAATCTATTTTTTACAAAATCTGTAAATTCTTTGTCTACTGTTACAGTGTCATTAAGTGGTGTAAGTGAAACTGATTTTGCGATTTTTGATGTGACCTTTTTTACTTTTACAATGTCGTTTAATGATGCACCAATGTTTTTCCTTGTTTGACCGTCTATTCGTATGATGTCAGGAAATTTTTCATCTTCATCAACGGGCCATACTACTGCACAACTGGACCTTGATCCCATTACATCAATGATGTCTCCGGGAGTAACTTTGAGATAATCCATTGCCTCTGGACCTATTCTTGCACGTTTCTTTCCTACGTCTCGCTGTTTTGCCTCTCCGACCCTCATTTGCAAAGGTTCTTCTTTGCGTACCAAAAAATCACCTATTTCATGTCTACTGACATTCTACTCATATTGAGTACCTCGAATTCACTAACCCCCTCTACGGATCTAACTGCATCTTCTAATGCATCCATTTGACCCTCAGAGTCGCTTACAATGAATTCTGCTTTAAGAAAATACATTCCAAAAGCCAAAGGTTCCTTTGCATGTCTCTTCATACTTTGACCTTCTTTGAGTGCGCTTTTAACGCCTTCTGATAATTTGTCTAAATCAACATCTGGTCCTTCTGGAAGAATTTTTGTAACTAAAAGTAACTCTGCCAATTTCTAAGGTCCCTGAAAATTACATGAAGTACAAGTATAGTTTCTTGCTGCCTCTCTGCAACTTTCACATCTCCAAATCAAGTCAGTTCCACAATTAGGACAATTGAATTTCACGCATTTGTCATTTGGCATAATATGTCTATGACAACAACTACATGAAGGCAATGATATTGTAGATGACATACGTCAAATTTCCCAAAACATCATTTATACCTTGCTTAGAATTTAGGCAGAATTTACCGAATCAATTTTTTTATTTCAGAACTAATGATGGTTTGAGCAGTCTTCATGGATCCTTTTATTCCAAGTAACTTAATTATGGATCCGGTATGAAAATCAAAATCCTCTTTTTGTGATATTTCCTTTATGATTTCGGGAGGTATAATCTCAAATAATTTGTTGATTGTTTCATTGTCTAATCTTTGCAAAAGTTTTCTCATCCATAGCTGTTTTTCAAATTCCTCGCCAAACATTTTGGTCCATTCGATTTGATATTCTTCCAAGTCCTTAGGATTATTTGTTTTTAAAAATTTTGAAATGGCTCTTCCTGCAAGAATCCCCCCCATACCTGATGTGTAAATTCCCCCTGATGTAGTGGGTTTTGCTTGTCCTGCAGCATCTCCTACTATTACAGTTTTATTATCTACAAATTTCTTAATTGGACCATTGATCCAAATAGGGGCAAAGATTTTTCTAATGGTGGAGTAATTTCCATTCTTTTCAAGTAATTCTTCTAATACTTCGGAAACTTTGATTCCTTTTCCTGCAACCCCGACTTTTCCCTTTCCTTCGCCTGATGGAATTATCCATGCAAAAAATCCTGGGTATTTTTCTTGGTCAAAAAATACTTTGACTTTCCCTTTCTTAATCCAATCTGCATAAATTTCGTATTGTGCAGAAGATAAAATTCCTGTACGGTCTTTTTGAGCTAATGCTGAAATCCCTCTTGCATCGACAAAAATTTTACATTTAATTTCTCCGTCATTTGTTCTTACACCTTCATTTGTTAATTCTTGGAAACTTGTTTTTACTTTGATTGTAGCTCCATTTTTCTGGGCCTGATGTGCAATTTGTTTATCCAATTCTCTTCTGCTTATTTCCCCAACTTTTTGTTTTTTTGAATCAATGACAAAACTTTGTCCATTTGGAGAGTAGATTGTGGCTGATTCTATTAGGTGATCAAAAGTTTTTCCAAAGGGAATTATTCCTAATTTTTCTAAACCAGACATGCTGACCAATCCACCGCAATGCTCAGGAGTTCCAATTTCATAATCTTCTTCAATTACTAATACTCGTCTTCCAGCACTTGCAATTTCTCTGGCACAGAGTAGTCCTGCAACGCTTCCCCCAGCAATAACCACATCATAGTCCATAGATTTTGGTTATTTGTCAATTATTTAATTCAAAAGTTTTTCATTATCCTTTTTTTCCTAACTGGTATGGGTGAAATAAAACAGGTAATAGTAGTAAGAACGGATCTTGAAATGGGTAAAGGAAAGATTGCAGCCCAAGTTGGTCATGCTTGTGTAATGGGAGCAGAACATGTGCGAAAATCTCATCCAGAATGGTTCAATGATTGGTGGGCCGGCCAAGAAAAAGTGGTAGTGAAGGTATCGGGAATAAAAGAATTACAAGAAATAAAACGACACGCAATTGAATTGAATCTTCCATGGTCTGAAGTCTCTGATGCAGGTCATACTCAACTTGCTCCTGGTACAACAACTTGCATTTCAATCGGCCCTGCTCCCGAAAACTTGATTGATAAAGTAACTGGAAACCTCAAACTGTTGTAATTTACATAATTCTTTGGAATAAGATATAACAAGGCTTTGCAACTTTCCAAATGTGAATAAAAAAGGGATTATTGTCGCAATATTTTTTGCTGTAATTATGACTACTTCTTTGGCAGCTGGTGTTTTAGTTAGAAATACTCCTCCGACAGATGATGATATAACAAAAACTGGAACTCCTGCAGATAACTTCCCAGATGCCCAGAGACCTCAATTCTGTGGTTCAGGAATTGCAAGATCAAACACGTTTGTCCAAGAATATTCTATTCCAACAGAATGTACCAATCCTTTGGCAATAGTTACTGATTATGAAGGAAATGTATGGTTTGCTCAAACCAACACTGGTAAATTAGGAAAATTTGATCCTTCGTCAGAATCTTTTACAGAATATGATAATCCTATGTGGCCTCCCAGTGGACGTTCAATGATGTGGGGAATGGATTATTCTCCTGATGGTTCACTTTGGTATACTGATGAGACATTTGATTCTGTATGGAGATTTACTCCTAGTGATGAAAAATATCAGCGACTTCCATATCCATCAGAAGGCGACTCTCTTCCTCAAAAATTAAAAGTTGATGGTTCTCAAATAATTGTAAATGATTTTACTGGAAATAAGATCACCTTTTTAGATCCGACTCAATCGAATGACGATCTGAGTTTTCTTAGTTTGCCCTCCCCAATGGATAAATCCGTCACGGGCGACTTTGCAATAGATGACAAAAACAATGTCTGGTATACAAATTGGATATTTCAACAAGGTGGTGTTTTAGTCAAATTTGATCAGGAAGGATATCGCTCAAATGCTGCAAACACAGGAGAGGAGTTTTTGCCTTTGTTTGAATATATTGACGTTTTACCGCTTCCATCAGAACTGTTGACTCCAAACGGAGTAACTTTTACAAATGATGGAAAACTATGGCTTGTAGATACATCAAGTTCAAACTTTTTTAGTTTTAATCCTGAAGATGAAAAATTCACTCAATTTAGAACGTCTGATCCACCAGCTTCTACATATGGCAATTATAGTGGGATTATCATAACACCCATCTCAAGACCATATTGGGTTGATTCAAATGATTCGGGAAACATTGTTTTCAATGAGCAAACAGCAAATAGGATTGCTGTGATGGATCCAAAATCAGAAAAATTGGTTGAATATTTTGTTCCTTCCATGAATCCAAATTGGGGTGATTGTGGTGATATGGAAAATTGCGGTCTCGCACAAATTTTTGATTTCACAATTGACGGAGACAAAATTTGGTTCACTGAGTGGGTAGAAAATAATATCGGTGTAGTGGATACCTCAATTACGTTACCTTTTGATGTGGAATTAGAATCAAATGTTGTTAATATCAAAGCAGGGGAGTCAAAGAAAATATCCTTTGTAGTTTTGCCTAGAACTGCAAGTGATTTGTCAGATGTATCTTTAATTCTAAATACCTCTTCTGAATTTTTAAGTACAATTCCAGATTCTAGCATTCCTCAAAGTTTTCAACTAGATTCTGATGCGCCTAGGCCCATTACTTTCACTCTAAGCGCATCTGAAGATGCACTTCCAGGCGAATTCAAAATCCTTTTGGGTGCCAACACAGAAGATGTTTCGATTAGTAAGTTTCTTACTGTAGTTATAGAATCGTGATTCCAAAAATAGATACTCAGATTGGAATTTCTGTATATAGCACAAATTTTGAAGGAGTAGGTGGCAAAATCAAAGTTTCTCCAGAAGACTTTGAGGTCTCTGAGATTATCTCTGATAAAACTTTGAAGCAAATTAGTAAGCAAGGCGACTATGTGGTCTATAAATTAAAAAAGAAAAATATCGACACAAATCATGCACTTTCTGATGTCTTTAGAAAAACAGGTTTGAGATTAAAAGCACTAGGGCTAAAGGATTCTTTTGCCATTACAGATCAATTTGTTTGCTCTAATAGCAAGGGCAGGGAGATTAACGACTATTCTCATCAAAAATATTCCTTAGAAAAACTTGGGTATGTGAAAAAACCTTTATCAAAAAAGAACATGATAGGTAATCGTTTCAAAATTAAAATCACTGACTGTAAAGATGGACTTTCTGAATTTCAAGACTATGAAAAAATTCTAAACTTTTACGGTTATCAAAGATTTGGATCCAAAAGACCTGTAACTCATTTGATTGGAAAGGCAATACTTCAAAGAGATTTTGACAAAGCTACCGAATTAATTCTGTCATTTACATCTCCATTTGATTCCAAAGAAAACAATGAAATTCGAGAAAAATTAAAGGATAGATCGAATCATTCGAAACTCTTTGATAAGGTTCCTCCTCAAATGGATGTCGAACGAATTGTTCTGAAAACTTTGATTGAAACAAATGATTCCTTAAAATCTGTAAGGCAAATTCCTCTTTCATTAAGGAGGTTCTACGTCCAAGCCTATCAATCATTTTTGTTTAATTCTACTTTGAGTTCAGCATTTTTGGAAGGAGAAGATCTCTTCGTTCCTACTGAAGGCGATGTTTGCTTTGATTTTGATGATGTTCTTGGAAAATATGTTAAAGGCGCAGATCAAAGGCTAAGCATTCCATTTGTCGGATACTCTTACTATAAAAAAACTCGATTTGACTATTATATTTCTAAAATTTTGGAACAAGAAGAAATATCTCCAAAGGACTTTTTTATCAAAGAAATGCAAGAGGTAAGCAATGAAGGCGGCTTTAGACAAGCTTCAATTTCGTGCTCCGACTATTCCTCTAATGGAAATTGTGTAGAGTTTTCTCTTTCTAGAGGATCATTTGCAACTATTGTGCTACGAGAAATAATAAAGCCTTCAGAACCGTTGGATGCTGGATTTTAATTTAGATTCACAAAAGAGAATCTTCTTCAATCTGAACTTAATGTGATTTTTTTCTTTGTGATATGATTATTGTTATGCCTATTCCAGCAATAATAATTCCTACACTTAAAATTTCAATTCCATACAAAACCCAATCAGAATTTGCATACATAAACGATGATTCTGGGCCTATCTTTGATTTTCCTTGAAAATGAAAGACTGTTCCAAAACCTGTAATTATCGTGCCTAAAAATAAAATAATAAATCCCGATTTCATCTTTTTTTATTGTGACATGCTACTAAAAAGGGTAAAGAGAATTGATTAGTTGACCAAATCATTTTTCGATCTGCTTTTTAATGATTTTCTTAAGAATTCAAAAAATGTACAACTGGGCATACGATGTATCGGAATCTCCAGGACGTAAATATTTGAGCCTAATCTTGTTTGTGTCGTCTGCATCTCTAGCTATCTTGTTATTTCTGATTTTTTTTCCTCAAATCAATGCCATAAATAACGAATCTTCTATATTGATAAATTTGATGTTTGGTCCTGCAATGGCTGTGGGATTTCTTTATGGTGTAAGAATTACCGAACGTTCAATGAGACCATCAGAAACTCGCAGTCCTTTGAAAAGATCTATTGTAAAAATATTTTTGTTCTTTTTTGTTATTGGTGGACTTTTCAGCTCGGTAGAGTTTGCAATGAATGGTGGAAGTGTGATGCCAAAGTTAGATATTGTTGAGGTCGGGTTGTTGCCTTGGATAAATGAATTTGTAACTGCAAATGGAGGGGCAACCTTTTTGATAATTACAAGTATTACTCTTATGGCTTCAGCAACAAAGAAAATCGTTGGCCTGAATGCTGGCATTTTAAACAGACTGGTTACATTTGTTGGAACCTTTGTCTTCTTTTCAATGCTTGCCCTAAGCTTTGCTGATTCTGATCCATCTTCTTCTGGCATGTACTTGTATACTTTCTACCAGGCAGGAATAGTTGGAGGGGCATTTTTTGCTATGAACAAACTAACTAAAAATCTTAATACTTGGGAAGATTACGCAAACGGTTACTAGGTGTTATTTTTCCAAATCTACATAAATTCCAGAAATCTCTGAGTTAATTCTGCTGTGATATTTTTCACAGCCTTCGGTTTGGAAATCGTTTTCTTTACATTCGTTAAAAAATGCAGTATGTGATCTTTGAATATTATCTCCGTATAGAACATCGCCACCAATAGCTAAAGCAATTAATCCTATTGCTGCCAAACCACCTGCTACTGCAATCATTGCATAGCCTACTTGTCTGTGGTTGTGTGGATCTTTCATACATAAAAAATTCATTACCCTTGAATTTAATCTTTTCAAGAATTTGCCATACTTCAAAATAATTGATTTTTTTGGGAAAAAAAGAAAAGATACCATGTACTAGTAGATGATATGACTATTCAGATCCTTCAATACGAGTTTCTTGGTCCAATAAAACTAGCTGAATGGGGCCCACCTATGGAAAAAGTTGTTTATCTAATTCTGTCCAGATCTAATGATTCGTTTAACATAATCTATGCAGGAGAATGTGAAAAAACTATTGATAAAAAATTCTTTTTGGATAATCCTGATTTTAAATGTTGGATACAAACAGCAGGATCGGAGACCTCTTTGTATCTAGCTATTTTACCTATGTTTGAATCTGAACAAACTGTTAGAAATTCCATTTTACAAAAAATAATCTCTAGATACAAGCCTTCGTGCAATACTCTGGAAGAAAAACCTCCCCCAGACTATGTAGTAAGAACAACTCCACAAAACATCGAAAAAAATTATACTGATAATGAAAACAAAATAGTTTCATGTTCTTGCTGTGGTGGTCAAATGAATACAGAAAAAATTTTAGAAAACACTCGCATTCTAAGATGCTCTAAATGTGGCCTTAGTGACACACGAATAAATTCATGATTTTGAATTATTTTGAACCTTGAATAGTTCTAAGGTGAGTAAGTCAATTGCCTTCTTTAGGTGATCAAACTCGTTGATGGAATGAATCTGTCCCTCTACTAGTACTCTTAACACTTTAACTGCATTGGTTTGAAATTCATCTTTTGAGACTATCTCCATGGCGTTGAGTTTTGATAGTAAATTGTCTAAATTTTTTTTCATTTCTTCGGACGGAACATGTTTTTCCATGTTTCAAAATTGTGAATTTGATATATGAACTATGTTTACAGCAAATCTTCGTCTATCTTTTGGATAGGATCTAAATACTGTTGACATGTGCATGTGGGTATTTTGCATTTTCCAACCTTCATCAGAGAATCATTTTCTTCAGAATATGTGTGGACCTCATTTGTGTGATGACAAAGACGACAATTCATAAAATTTCTAGTTCTCACTGTTATTTAAGCCAAATTTTAAATCAAGGAATTAAAACCGCCCTAGCTTCAATTTCTGAGTTTTTCAATTTTTTTAAAACTTCGTTTGCTTTTTCTAATGGGAATGACTCAGAAATCACCTCTAGATTTTTTTCATTACATATCTTGATTACTTGCTCCATGTCTTTTGTTGATCCGATAAGTGTTCCACGAATCGTCTTTTCTTCAAACGCTACAAAAGATGGCCTATCTCCTATAGTGGCAATTACAATCGTCCCTCCTTTTTTTACAGCCTTTATGGCCGAATCCGTCACAATATCTGCTGGAGCAAAAACAATTGCAGCATCAAGCATTCCATGTTTTTCTTTAATTTTATTTAGAAATTCTTCCTGGCTGCTTGAGAACTTTATACAATCAATTGCTCCTAATCTCCTTGCTACATTTAGATGGTTTTCACTTCGTGAAAATGCAATAACTTTACAACCTTCAATTTTTGCAAATTGGACTGCCATGTGACCAACTCCTCCAATTCCAAAGATGCCGATGGTTTTGTTAGGTATTGGTTCAGATGCTTTTACTGCTTTGTATGCCGTAATGCCGGCACAAAAAAGCGGAGCTGCATATTCTGGACTCATGCGGTCTGGAACCTTTGTTGCAAAATCCTCCAAAACTGTAATGTATTCTGTATATCCTCCCTTGAATGATTCTCCAGTAATTGTAGATGACTCGCATAGGTATTCTTTTTGCTCCATACAGTATTGACATTCTCTACATGCTTCTAGAAGAGGCGTGATCCCAGCTCTGTCTCCTACCTTGAATTTTTTAACATTTTTGCCAATCTCTACAACTTTACCCACCACTTCATGACCGGGTACTGTTGGTAGGGTAGGGGGGATTCCCAACTCCTTCCAATCTCCTTCAATGCCGTGAAGCTGAGAGTGACATACTCCACACGCTTCAATCTTGAGCAGTATCTCATTTGGTCTTGATATTTCATGTTTTTTTATTTTTGTTAGCTTCAATGGATTAGCTTCAATTTGTGCACATTCTTGAAGAACCATAGCACGCATTGTTTCCATGATAAATTATTTTTCGTATCTGCTTTTAATATTTTTTAATTCTAAAGTTACTTTTAAGACGTATATTGCGCTCTGTTTGATTAGAAGAAAATGTCCGATAAAGGAAACTGGACCGAAAAAGATGAAGTTGCAATACATGCGATTATTGTAAATATGCTAAATCAAAAACAAATGTTTCAGGATTTAGGAAAAACAACGATATTGCCAAATTCCTTTAACATTAAAAATTCAAATGAGTATATTCTTGGTTTGTTCACAGGTATTGTCATTAACCTTTTTGCAAATTATTGGGTAGGGGAGCATGAGTCTGGTCTTTCTCCGGAGGATTTGTCTTATCTTTACTATAAGATTTCATTGTTTCGTGAAGAGATTGTTTCCGGTCTATTTGATTAGTTCTGCAACTTGTTAAAATGAACAATTCTTGAAAAATATCCAGAAATTCTGATTAATACATTAGAAAAATATATGACAAATAAAATAATACTCCATGACTGAAAAAATAACTTCTGAAGACAGAGAAAGGGTTGCCTTGCTACAATTAATTACAAATTCCAAACATGAATTCAATAAACTCTCTGTTGCCCAGCTAACAAGACTTCAAGAACTCTTAGAAAAAAAAGATTACAGCCATGATAAAAAAGCCCATAAATCCAAATTAAAATTACTGGGAAAAATCAATGTTAGGCTTTATGAACTAGAAGAAGGAAGGTCCATAATCTGAATTTATCTCAATTAGGTACAAATAGTAAAACAAATGTATCTTGTTGTGACACTTAACAACCTCTCAAAAGAAACAAGTCCGTACTTACTTCAACATGCAGAAAATCCTGTCGATTGGTATGCTTGGAATGAAGAATCATTAAAAAAAGCCGAGATTGAAAACAAACCTATTTTCCTTAGTATTGGATACAGCGCATGTCATTGGTGTCATGTGATGGCCCATGAATCATTTGAGAATCAAGATATTGCTAAATTCATGAATGAAAATTTTATCAACATTAAGGTTGACCGTGAAGAAAGACCTGACATTGATGATATTTATCAAAAGGTTTGCCAAATTGCTACAGGACAAGGTGGGTGGCCTTTGAGTATTTTTCTTACTCCTGACCAAAAGCCCTTCTATGTTGGAACTTATTTTCCAGTTTTAGATTCTTATGGCCGCCCAGGCTTTGGAAGTATCCTTCGACAGTTATCACAAGCATGGAAAGAAAAACCAAAGGATATTGAAAAAGCAGCAGAAAATTTTCTTGATGCCTTGCAGAAAACAGAAACCATAAAGATCCCGACAAAACTAGACAGGGCAATTCTTGATGAAGCTGCCGTGAATTTGTTTCAAATGGGTGATTTTTCATATGGCGGTTTTGGGAGCGCTCCAAAATTTCCTAATGCTGCAAATGTTTCTTTTTTGTTTCGGTATTCAAAACTATCAGGATTATCAAAATTCAATGAATTTGGGCTCAAAACACTCAACAAAATGGCAAAAGGGGGAATTTTTGACCAGATTGGTGGTGGTTTTCATAGGTACTCTACTGATGCAAAATGGTTAGTCCCACATTTTGAAAAAATGCTTTATGATAATGCCTTAATTCCAATTAATTACATTGAAGCATTCCAAATAACAAAAGACGCATTTTATTTGGATGTTCTCAAAAAAACTCTAGACTTTGTGTCACGTGAAATGACTTCTCCCGAAGGGGGATTTTATTCTGCATATGATGCTGATTCCGAAGGTGAAGAAGGAAAATTTTATGTCTGGAGCAAAAACGAAATTAAAAAAATTTTAGGAACAGAAGGGGACATATTCTGTCTATATTATGATGTGACCGATGGGGGGAACTGGGAAGGAAAAAATATTCTGTGTAACAACATTAACATTTCTACAGTCGCATTTAATTTTGGAATTTCTGAGGTAAAAGCACATGAGATAATATCTGATTGCTCTAAAAAATTATTATCTGAACGGTCCAAACGTACGTCTCCTGGTTTAGATGACAAAATTCTCACCTCTTGGAACTCTTTGATGATTTCTGCATTTGCAAAGGGTTATCGTGTTACGGATGATGAAAATTATCTTACCCGGGCAAAAAACTGTGTAGACTTTATTGAAAAAAATCTCTTTGTTGATGGGAAATTATTACGCTCTTACAAAAATGGAGTTTCTAAAATAGATGGATATTTGGAGGATTACTCCTATTTTGCAAACGCATTACTTGATGTCTTTGAAATTTCCCCTGATTCAAAGTACCTTGATCTTGCATTTTCTCTGGGGAATTACCTCGTTGATCACTTTTGGGATGAAAAAAATGATAGTTTTTTTATGACTTCAGACATTCACGAGTCCCTTATTATTCGACCAAAGAGCAACTATGATCTATCTCTCCCTTCTGGAAACTCTGTCTCATGTTCTGTTTTGTTGAGGCTGTTTCATCTTACTCAGGAAAAAAAATTCTTTGAAATTTCCAAAAAAATAATGGAAGCACAAGCACAAATTGCTGCAGAAAATCCTTTTGGATTTGGATATTTGCTAAATACAATATACTCCTATCTTCAAAAACCATTGGAGATCACAATTCTAAATAATTCCGACAGCAAAATTTCAGAGGTTTTGACAAAATCATTCATTCCAGAATCAATTCTGGTATCTATCTCTAATTTCACTCAACTTGACTCATTGTCAAAGTATTCATTTTTTCAAGGCAAGAAATATGATTCAAACAGTACTAGTGTTTTTGTTTGCAGAGATTTTACATGCTCATTACCTCTACACACTGTTGATGAAGTAAAAAGTGAATTAGATAAATTCAAAACTTAGATTTTTTGAAGATTCATCTGCAAAATTTCTCCTACTTGTGGCCGTCCAAGATGCTGATATCTACTTTTTGGCATTGCAATTGTGATTTGTGTTTGTTGATAACTTTTCACATTTATTGTAGGTTGAGCTTGTAGTATTGCCTCTAATAATGGCATTACTTGCTCTTTTGTTTCCGAATCAAGTCTTTTTGCAACATTTTCAATAATCATCTGCTTTTGTGATATTGGTTCAGTTGAAACATTTTCAATTAGGGTTAACTGGACCATCTGACCATTATCTACAATTTGAGAAATTTTGAATTCATTAGTGGCAGACATTGATTTGTTGGATGCTTATAGTGATTTATCTTTAACGTAATGCAAAAAACAGTGAAACAAATGCTATGGCAACTGATGCTCCTACTCCTAGTCCAAAAATGATTTTGCTTCCATCTATCTTCATAGTTATTGTCTTGTTAATTTCAAATTAATTTGTAGCTTTTTCTCTTAATTTTCTTGTTTTTCTGAAATAGTAGCAAGGGGGTTGATTAGGGATTTTTTTATTAACGGAGCTCTGTCCTTGAGTATTTTATTGAATTCCTTCATGTCGTCCAATCCTGGAGTTAATTGTTGATTTTGGTAAGCTTGCAAAAACCCTGAATATACGCAACCTGCTATTATTCCAAAAGCGGTGTCTGGAATGGAATCTATCTCTGGAGCAAAATTTTCTGCAATCTGCCTATATGCTTGAGACTCGCTGATGTAATAATCAATTAAACTATCTATGAATTCTCTATTCTCCTTTGAAATTGCCATTGTTTTATTCCTTTTTTTATTTATTTAACTATCACGAGTGAATTGTTATTCATTGTCAAGTATTATTGAATAAAACTTATTGACACAATCAACTCAACACAAAGAAATTTTGTTCGTCACACTGAGGGGTGGTAATCATTATTTATCCATCTGTGATTGTTTGGTTGTTGTGGAAATTAGAATTAGACGAAGATTACTTTCGAATTTATGATTCTAAAAAACTGATAGCCGGATACTTTGATCCTGATTATGGAGATATCCATCCAAAGGAACACTCTGAAGAAATTATTTCAAACATGTTAAAAAATCATGATAAAATAATTGGCGGGTTTATGATGGTCCCAATGGTAAAGTTTGGATTGTTTGACACCGATTTGGAGTCTGATGTAAATGCAGTTGAATCAAATGTATCTTTGGCTTTGACAAGGATTGCCCTGTGGAAAGAATTTCTGTCTGAAAATAATATTCAAAATAATTTTGTTAGGATTTCTCACACAGATCAAGACATGTTGACAATCACTTTTCCACTAAAATTCTCAAAACTTACTCCATTGAATCCAAAAGAAATGATTGATGAATTTGTCCCTATTTTGAATTCGTTGCAGAAATCAAATTTATTATGATTTTTCCCGAGTATCTGGAAAAACCCACATATGCTGACACGGATCCTGCAAGTAGTATGATTGATCCTACCGGAAATTCTGGTGCTGCGGCATATTCTTCTGATTCCGCAACCACTGAATAATCTACTACTTCTGGAATTTGGTTTTTGTCTATCATAGAAACTATGAAAAATACATCATCATCAGATCCTAAATAATCTGGCTCAGGGTGTGTCCTGGATACGGAAACTACGTTTCCTTCTTTGTCATAAAGGGTAGTGACAACTGCGACAGTATTTGCTGTAATCTCTCCATTGTTTTCAACCACTCCTGAAATTATTAGATTGTTGTGACTATCTCTTCTTATTTCTGATGATGTAATGTCAATCACCTGTCCTTTTGGCTCACTAATTGAATAATCAAAATCAATGGAGTATGATTTTACTTGCTCTGGTTTGATATTTGTAAACATGACATCAAAAGGACCTTTCATTGTAGGCATTATTGTGTTTACAAGTGTTCTTGATTCCTTTGTAGAAAGGACATTCGCATTATTATCATAAAGAGTAACAAAAACACTGACTTGATTTAAAGGTGATTTTAATTCATTATGGATTTCTCCAACTACATGAAATGCCCCATCATCCCCTATGTATGATTGATCATTTTGTAATGTCACATCTGCAAAGGCCAGAGGAATGGCAAATGATAGAATGAATAATAAGAAAAAATATTTTTTCACAATAGTATTTTTGAATAATCTTTAAAGAAGTTTATGGTCCATCAAATTTCTATATGTACAACCTGCAATCTATAACTATCAGAAAAGATAACAAAGTGTTGGATTATGAATAGACAAAGAACAGTTTCTAAAGTAATTGATGCCATAACAACTACTGAAGGAGAAGGGTTTATCGTACATAGGTCGTTTCCAAATAATATTGTAAGGGATTTTGATCCATTTTTACTATTCGATGAGATGGGTCCAATTGAACTGCTACCAGGACAGGCAAAAGGTGCCCCTGATCATCCTCATCGAGGGTTTGAAACGGTTACATATGTTATTGAAGGCGCATTTGAGCACAAAGACTCTCAGGGAAATAAGGGGAAACTATATTCTGGCGATGTCCAATGGATGACTGCAGGTTCAGGGGTGATTCATTCTGAAATGCCTGAATCAGAATTTACCAAAAATGGAGGAAAATTACATGGCTTTCAACTATGGATTAATCTTCCAAAGGCATCTAAAATGATAAAACCTAGGTATCAAGACATTTCATCAAAGAATATTCCCGTGAATTTCTCTGAAGATGGCAAAGTCAAAGTCAAAGTGATAGCTGGAGAATCAATGGGAAAAACTGCTGTTATTGACACTAAAATCCCAATCACATATCTTCATTTCTCTATGCAACCAGGATCCAACGTGACTCAAAAAATTGCAAATGAGTATAATGTCTTTGCATATGTGGCTGAGGGTGAAGGGTGTTTTGGAGAAGAAAAAAAATCAGCCCATAAAGGGCAAGCAATATTTTTTGAACAGGATGGTGATGAAATCACAATCAATGCATCTAAGAGTTCAAAACAACCACTGGAAGTCCTTCTTTTTGGAGGATCTCCAATTGGAGAACAAATCTCTCGATATGGTCCTTTTGTAATGAACACTGATGAAGAAATTCAGCAAGCATTAGAAGATTATAGATCTGGAAAAATGGGACAGATCAATTTTTAGAAAAGATGGATTTTTGGGTTAATTAAAAATGGTATTTTTGGTTAAAATTAGTTATTCTCTCGTTAATTTATCCTAGTGTCTTAATGTTGAATCGTGGCAGCTAAGAAAAAAGCAGCAAAAGAAACAAAATCTAAAACTAAGAAAAAATAAGAGATTCTTAAAAACAAATCTCTTAAATTTATTTTTTATATCTTCTCAAAATAAAATTTGATTTCAATCTGTATCTGTCTTTTCTATACTTGGATTAATCTTGAGAATTTTGATTTAACGAATTGGTTAGTTTTTGAGCCTATTTTCCAACTTTTTATTATTAAAAAAAGGAAAATTCAAAAAATAAATCTATTATGGCCTGACACCAGTTTTAGCTGAATAATATTCAACCAAACCCGTCATTTCATATTCTAGGGCTTGTTGGTACTGGGAATCTGATCTTATTTTGAAAGATTCATCTCCTGTTTTCATCCATTCTATGAATTGTCTATCGCTATCTAATTGAGTTTGAGAAGACAGCTTTAAGAGATCTACAGCTGATTTGAATGATTCTGGGGGAACAAGGTTGTCGTATTTTACAATTATCTCTTCAAATTTTTTAATGTGATGTTCATAATGCTGGAATAATTCTTCTTTTGTTATTGTTCCTTCTTCCCACTGTGTTTTTTTGGAATAAAACTCTGTTTGTAAATCCTTAACTTCGTTTTGTATTTTTTCTAATTCCGTTCCAAAAACAAATCCTTTCTGTCTTGTTTGATCTGCTGAATAATTGTAAAATACAATACCTGCAAATATTGTTATGGCAATTGCTAAAATTACAATGTTTTGTTTTTTAAATTTCTTCAAACCTAATCTGTATAGTTTCCTTCTTCATCTAGTTTTAGTTCTATAGTCATCAAAGTACCGCTGATAAATGAATCATTACGAATTGTTCTGACTCGAGCAATGTCTAGGTGATACGGCCAAATTTCAACAACTATTGCTCCTACTTTGACATCTTCAGGAGCATCAGTCAAAACAATATCCCCTTTTTTTATTCCATATCTTTCTAAGGTGTGAAGACTATGTTCTACTAATGGTTCTGGATTGTTGTGGTTGATTGCCCAGACAGTTCCCTCATAATCTATTTTTTCCAATTAGATTTAGTCAAAATCTGACTCATATAACAATTAATCGACCATAGGTTTTGTCTGATTTCATGCGTATTTGAAATCAATTTGTGACTATTTTGGAATAACAAAATAATGAACTATCTCTCTGAAAAATCATTTTGCAATAGATTAATTATGACTCTATTTTGCTAATAATCAATAAGAAATGTCATTCGATAGAGAACGAGAAATGTTTACCGCAAAATGTGGTGACTGTGGAAATGAATGTCAAGTTCCTTTCCAACCAAAAGAAGATAGACCTGTCTATTGCAGAGAATGCTTTCAAAATCACAAGCCACAAAGAACTGGTGGGTCAAGATTTGGAAGATCTAGCTTTGGCAGAAATGATCGAGGTTCAAGGTTTAGTAGAGGACCTAGAAACAACAGAGAACGAGAAATGTTTACCACAAAATGTGGTGACTGTGGAAATGAATGTCAAGTTCCTTTCCAACCAAAAGAAGATAGACCTGTTTATTGCAGAGAATGTTTTCAAAATCATAAGCAAAATTAATCCTTTGTTTAAGATTTATCTCAAAACTCCTTTTTTTCCAATTTTGTTTGAGACTTGCTGCACTTATTCTGGATTTATCACGTTTAGAGTCATTGTGCTTACAACTCTGGATAATTTTCTAATTGATGAGACTGCTTTTTCAAATTCATCTTGGTCTTTTGTATGCACTTCTGCTACAACATCATATGCTCCAAAAGTAAGGTATGCATTGTTAATGTTGGGCATTTGCTTTAATTCATCTACAATATACTCTTCGGCGCCTAGATCACAATTCAATAAAATAAACCCTTTTTGCATTACTCTTTCGTAATTTAACTATGTTTTACCGGTCTTTAAGTTTTACATTAATATCTACTGCGTCCACCATAATGGTTTCCACCTTTACGGTCACTGTATCTTTTTCTATCTCTTCCTCTTTCATCTGAATCTCCTCTGCTTGATCTTCCGTATCCTCCGTAACGTGGACCACGTGAATAACTTGATCTTTCTTGACCTCCGTATCTTCTGGAAGGAATTTGTCTTTTTAGTGGGTCAGGAATTGAAATCTCGATTCCCATTTCTTTGTTTAAATCTTTGAGGTCTGTCTTGATTTGTCTTTTAATCAAGTTCCAATCTCCAACAGATGAATATGATACAAATGTTATTGCTTTTCCTTTTGCTCCTGCCCTTGCAGTTCTACCAATTCTGTGAAAATAAACCATATCTTGATTTGGTACATCGTAATTAATTACAATCTCTACTCGTGGAACATCGATTCCTCTGGATGCCACATCCGTTGCAACGAGAATATCTGCTTTCCCAGATCTGAATTTTGCCATGGATTGTTCTCTTCTATGTTGGGACATGTCTCCTTCTATTGCAACCGCATCATATTTTTCCTGATGAAGGAATTTTGCAACATCCCTTGTTCTATATTTTGTAGAACAGAATACTATTGCTTGTCCTTTAACGTTTTTGATAAAATCAATAAGATACTTGTTTTTGTCTCTGTCTTTGATCACCAGATATGCTTGTTCTATTCCCTCTCCACTGAGATCATCTGCATCTAATAGGAATTGTTTAGGATTTTCTAAATATTCTTCAGATAGTCTGAGAATTTCGGTAGGCATTGTTGCTGAAAATAGCGACATTGTTCTTTGTTCTGGTGTTAAATCTAGTATAAACTGGATATCGTCAATAAATCCCATATCTAGCATAGTATCTGCTTCGTCCAAAACTACATGCTCTACGTCCTTAAGCTCTATGGATCCACGTTTTAAATGATCAATCAATCTTCCGGGAGTTGCAACAACAATTTCAACACCTCTGTCTAGGGCATCGAGCTGAATTCCCATCCCTTGACCTCCATAAACTGTCGCAACTTTAATTCCTGTATATTTGCCAAATTTTTTTATCTCGTCAGAAATCTGCATTGCCAATTCTCTTGTTGGTGCAATAACCATTCCTTGAATTCCTTTTTTTGGAGTGATTTGCTGTAACATTGATAATGCAAATGCAGCTGTTTTTCCTGAACCTGTATGTGCCTGACCTATGACATCTCGTCCAGAAAGCAAAACTGGTATACATGCCTCTTGTATTGGAAAAACTTCTTCAAACCCTAGCTCATCTAGTGCTTTTAGAATTTCATTTTTAAGTTCTAATTCTTTAAATTTTGTCATTATTTTTCTTCTCTTAAGCAATGACGAAAAAGCTCATTGCCTACTCGTCATTATTCCGATGCATGCAAGTAACTTTTTAGGTCTAATAAACGCTTGTTATTTTTTTATGTTCCAAGCTGAGAATCAATAACTCTTTTGAACGACTCAAACGGCTGAGCTCCATCTATTTTTACAAATCCAATGTTTTCATTTCCTATAAAAAATCCTGGTGTTCCAGTTATGTCATAAGTTCTACCATCATTGAGGTCTTGCTGTACCTCCTGTAGATATTTTCCAGAACCTAAACACGAATCGAATTGTTGTTGCTCTAATCCCACATCCGCTGCGTATTGACTGAATGTTGAGATCACACTACCAGTATCTAATTTACTCCATGTGTTTTGTCTTTCAAACAGTGTGTCATGATATTGCCAATACTTTCCTTGTTCATTTGCACATTCTGCTGCGACTGCAGCTGGAAGTGCGTTAGGATGAATACTTTGAATCGGGAAATCTCTGTATACCAAGTTAACTTTTCCTGTATCTATGTACTCCTCTAAAATTGATGGGAGTGTTTGTACATGAAACCTAGCGCAAAATGGACACTGGAAATCTGAAAATTCTATAATCGTAATCGGTGCATCAGGGTTTCCTCTAACAGGATCATTATCTGCAGATATTTTTATTGGCTGTGAGGGTAGTCCAGAAGGAGATTGAATACTTGCAATCTTTGACTCTAGTTTTGCAATCGCACTGTCTAAATCAGATTGTGTAACTGTATCTGAATTAAGATTTGAAAAATATGAACCTGCAAAAAATGCAGCCACTGCAACTATTGCTATCATTGCGATAATCATGCCAGTAGGAGTGGACTTTTTAACATTGGATTCAGAAAATGTTTCTCTAGTATTTTTTGGAATGGCTGTTTCTTCAATTGACTCATCAGTACTATTGGAGGTTAAAGTTTCCTCGATTGGATTTTCATTAATTGCGCTTTCTTTTAGATTGTCTTCTGAATCCATTTGTAATGAAACTTTTTTTATGTATACTTAATTCTTTGTCCACATTTATTGAAAATAAGAACAAAATAAAGCCAATGACGGGATCCGAACCCATGACCTTTCGCTTACAAGGCGAATGCTCTAGCCAGGCTGAGCTACATTGGCACGTTGTAAAATGAAAATTTGGATGGTTTAAAATGTTACCTGAAGTCTGATTTTAACTCTTTTTTATCGTTGGATTAAACTGCCTCTATACTTATCATTCCATTTATAATGTTGATTTTTGGTGCAAAGTCTGTAAATGAAATACATCAATCCATTAAGACTGAAAGTTCTGATGATGATGTTTTTTGGCACTGGAATTTTGGGAATAATTATAGGTCTGACTGTGGCCCCTGCACTTTCGTCTGATTCTTCACTACTTATCACATTTATGGGTGTGATCAACTTGTCCTTAGGAGGTTTTTTTGGGTGGATTTTTCTTACTCAAGAACCCAAAGAAGAGGACAAAAGAAAACGAAAACCAAAACGAAAATAATTTGAAAATAAGATGTTTCTAAATTTATTTTTTTGAATTCCTTGGATGAGAAAATTTTGAAAAAGTGCTTTAAAGATTTCAATTCGTCATTTTAAAGTATAAATAATAATTATCTTACATTCAAAGAGAATTGTTAGATTTAGTTGCAAAGAAATTATTTCTCACCAACGGAGTAGGCGTCCATGAAGATCGTCTTACAAGTTTTGAATTTGCTCTCAGAGATGCAGGGATTGCCGGAACAAACCTTGTTTTGATTTCCAGCATTTTTCCACCGCATGCAAAATTGGTATCAAGAAATGAGGGATTAAAGGAGATCAAACCAGGACAGATTCTATTTACTATTTATTCCAAAAATCAAACTAATGAACCTCACAGAATGTGTGCGGCTTCTGTAGGTATTGCCAGACCTAAAGATCCAGATAGATATGGATATCTTTCTGAATACGAGTCTTTTGGACAAAACCAAACTCAGGCAGGAGATTATGCCGAAGATATTGCAGCCCAAATGTTGGCATCTTCTCTTGGAATTCCATTTGATATTGATAAAAGTTGGGACGAAAAAAGACAACAGTGGACTATTTCTGGCCAAATTTACAAAACTCAAAATATTACTCAAAGTGCAAAGGGCGACAAGGATGGAAAATGGACTACTGTATTTGCTGCAGCAGTTTTGTTAATCTAATTATTTTTTATACCCTTTAAGGAAAAAAACTGCGGCACCTATTCCACCCACAATAATTATTGCCAGTATTACAATAGACTCATCAAAAGCAGTTTCTTGTTTTTGTTGGGAATTTCCACCTAATGAAAACTCCAAATCTTTGTTTGTTATTGACACGTCTTTGCCAAAAATGAATTTACCTTGAATTTTTTCTCCTCTTTCAGGATCAAACACCCATCCTTTGGTGAACTCTTTTGGGATTTTTTCTCCATCAATAATCTGTGTGGGTACCAAGTTTCCTCTAACATTAGATATCTCAAGTGGCTCATTTACAAGAATGACTATTTGAAATATTGAATTTAATGGATAAAATCCAGATGAAAAATACTCTGAGCGCTTCAACTCATTAGTAGATAAGAATTTCAATGGTTCGATTTTGGTAATGTCAGAACTTTCAGAATAAGTTGTAGATAATTTTAGTTGTAGCAAAGAGTTGTTTTCTAGCGGGATAATTGAAAATGTAACTTTTGAATTATCTTCAGATGAAAGATTTTTTGCAGTTTCGTAAAACCCTTTTCCGTCTCTAATTACTTTTGGAATTAAAATTGCTGAAATTTTTTCATACATTGAGCCACTGTCCTCCATTGGCATGGTGTAAACTGCTGACACAATCCCTCTTCCAGAAACCGCACCTGATGTCTCTAAGGCTCTATTCAATTCATCATCACTGTGAATGAAAACGGAATGAAATTTTGACTTTGTATCAAATGCTTGGTTTATGTCATCGATAAATTGATTTGATAACTCTCTTGTTGAATCTTGGATTTCTATAACTCCTTTGTCTGCAGGATCTCGACTCACATTGATGATTATGCATGATTGATCAAATACACCTAAAATACATTGATCTTCATTTGTAATTATTACTGATGTTATTCGTGGATTATCTCTGATCTTTTGTTCCAATTCAGATGGAATCTTCATCTCTTGAATGCTGGTGCTCTGAAGTGTAATAGAAGAAGTGATCTCTTCTGTTCTCTTATCTACCAGTACTTGGGCTGTTTCTTGAAATGTGGCAAGACTTGCATCTTGAGAATGTGAAAAAGGAATGCCATTTGCTAAAAACCCAACAAAAATGAGCAAAATAATTATTTTTTGCATGGATTGCTACTCTTGAGATGAAATTATTAAATTTACTCTTGATTTGATTGAGGCTTTTTGGATTTAATCCCGATTAACAATTTTTAGGTTTGTTTACCATATTGTTATTACTTGTAACTAATATTGGATTTTTATCATTAAGATAGATAATGGCATTAATTCCAGTTTTTTCTGATCTGTTTTTACATCCCGTGTTTTCCTTTGTTTCAGTCTTGGGTGCATTTGCTATTGGATTACTTCAAGGCATAATATTGGGGAGGGCGATTTTGGTTAGATTCCCAAGACTGCAAAATAATGTAAAAAAGGTGTCTGTTTCTCTATTTGTTTTATTTTTTGCAAATGCCATTCTTAGTGTTCCAAGATTTGCATCACCGGAAAAAATTGATTTTTCCTCCATTTCGCATGCTACTAGCAACGGTGAAATTGCATCACTACTTTTTCTGATTTTTGGAATAAATACAGGATTCCTAGCCGTCCTGGCAATATCTGTCACAATCATGACCATGGTTCTGTTAAAATTGACTCACTTGAGAGGAGTTTCTAAGATTTTTGTCTTGTTTTTTAGTATACTTATTTTGGTGTTGACGGGGCTAAGCCGATTTACTGATCTTACTCCAAGTACATTTGAGGTTTTTTTGTATTTTCTTTACCAAATGGGTCTAACAATTGGGATATTAGCAGGAACAGTACGAAAGATAAAGCCAAAAAACCAGGCTAATTGATTTCCTTTCAAACGTTTAAATCTACTAAACATTGATTTTCAAATGACATCGAATTCAAACCGTTCGGGGAACAAGCTGGCAGTCCATGCGTTGGACTGTCAGCCCCATTAATTATCTAGTTTAATGATTCTAATTCTTTAACCTGAGTTTTGATATAATCAAATCCTTCTTGCCAAAACTTTGGTGACCTTATGTCTATGTTGTGCTCATCTAAGAGATTCTCTGGTTTTTTGGCTCCGCCAGCTGCAAGAATTTCTATATAGTGAGGCTCAAAATCTTTTCCCTCTTTTTTGTATCTTTGAAACAAAGATAATGCAAGCAAGTTTCCAAATGAATATGCATAGCAGTAAAATGGCGAATGATAAAAATGAGGAATACAACTCCATTCTATTGCAAAGTCTTCAGACATCTCAATTGAATTTCCAAACTGCTCCTTTAGATTTTTTAGATATGTTTTTGATATCTCTTCAACTGTTGTGCCTTTTCCAATCTGTTCATGCGCGTCTATCTCAAAAATTGTAAAAAATGATTGCCTCATAATTGTGGCATACAAGTCATCAATCTTCTCTGAAAGCATTATTTTCTTTTCATTATCTGTAATCTCAGTTGAAATATTGTCATACAATAACAACTCTGAAAACGTTGATGCAGTTTCTGCCAATGGAAGTGGCGCATCTTGTATCAAGATAGACCTGTCTTGAGCAGCTTGACTGTGAACAGCATGTCCTAATTCATGTGCTAGAGTGAAAACATCTCTTGTTTTTCCAGTAAAGTTCACAAGTACAAATGGCGTAAGCTTTGGTGTAAGGGTGCTACAGAATGCTCCATCCCTTTTACCTGTCCTAATTTCTGAATCAATGTGCCTTTCATCAAAAACGTTTTTTGCAAATTTCTCTAGTTTTGGACTGAATTTGCCTAGTGACTCAAAAACAAGCTTTACGGATTTATCGTAAGAGTAATTCTTCTCTTTGACATTTGATGATGCAG
>Ga0210081_1000067_pt1 | contig 24105 bp, 18 predicted proteins | sample White_ThreeSqA_D_FD_185589 | JGI IMG/M metagenome (GOLD analysis project Ga0210081, IMG submission 185589) | Wetland microbial communities from the San Francisco Bay, California, USA, that impact long-term carbon sequestration -... | ecosystem: Environmental > Aquatic > Marine > Wetlands ...
GTCCGAAGCGCAAAACAGCATCACGCTCTCAGGGGTCGTCAGCTACGAGTTTGTGCCGCCCAATAACCAGTGCCGCGGGCTGAACTTCAACGCGATTGAAACCCGCCCGATTCGTGCGGCGACCGTGCAGTTGATCGACGGTAGCAATGACACGACAGTGCTTGCCTCGACCACGGCAGACGACAATGGCAACTATGCGTTCAGCGGTGTCGCCGCGGATACCGACGTACGCATTCGTGTCCGTGCCGAACTGAAGCGCACTGGCGTTCCGGCGTGGGATGTCGAAGTACGTGACAACGTGGACACCAGTGCCAGCCCGCCGCCGCTGGCGCAACGACCGTTGTACGTCGTGCAATGGGCAGCATTCAATACCGGCAGCATCGACATCAGCGACGCCAACTTTACGGCGACAACGGGCTGGGGCACGAATTCCTACACCGGCACCCGCTCGGCGGCACCGTTCGCAATTCTCGACGCCATCTATTCGGGCATCCAGGCAATCATTTCCGAGCGGCCGACCGAAGTGTTCGCGCCGCTCGACGCCTTCTGGAGCGTCAACAACACGCTGACCAGCCCGACCGACATCGATGCCGGTGAGCTCGGTACGTCGTTCTACTCCAGTGGTAACGACTCGTTGTTCCTGCTCGGCGACGCTGATGTCGATACCGAGGAATTCGACGATCACGTGACGATGCACGAGTGGGGCCACTACTTCGAGGACAACTTCTCCCGCTCCGACTCGGTCGGCGGTTCCCACGCTATCGGCGAGAGCCTGGAAGCCCGGGTCGCATTCGGTGAGGGATGGGCCACCGCGCTATCCGGCATCGTGCTGCAGGAACCGCAGTACTGCGACACCGCCGTGCCCGGGACGACGTCCGGCTTCGGGCTCAACATCGAAACCGAGGATCGTGGTCACCAGGGCTGGTTCAATGAAATGTCGGTGGCGACGTTCATCTATGACCTCTGGGATACCGATATCGACGGTACGGACACAGCTTCCATCGGTTTTGGCCCGATCTTCGACACGATGGTGGGGCCGCAGGCGTCGACGCCGGCGTTCACGACGTTGTTCTCGTTTGCGACCGAGCTGCGCGCGATGCTCGGCACCACCGAGCGCGCGTTCGTCGACACGCAGCTCACACGCGAAAACATGGTGGTCTCGGGCATCGATATCTGGGGCAGCAACCAGGACGGGATTGCGACGTTCCCGAACCAGTCGCGTGACGTCCTGCCGCTGTACACGACGTTGCCGACCAACGGCACGACGATCAATATCTGCACCAACAGCGACTTCGATTCCGGCCGCGACGGCAACAAGCTCGGCGAGTATCGGTACCTGACATTCACGACGACGAGCGCGGCACGCTATGACGTCGTGATCACGACGACGACCCCCACACCGGTGACCGACGATCCGGACGATCGCGACCAGAGCGATCCTGACATGGTGATTTACCGGCGCGGCGATGTCGTCGCCGCCGGCCTCAGTTCGGTCGAGAATTCGGAGACCTTGCTGACGCAAACTTTGCCTGCGGACACCTATGTTGCTAGTTTGCAGGAGTGGCGGTTCGAGGACGAGGAGGGCGCACCCGCCTCCTACCCCGAGCAGATTTGTTTTGATGTTTCCATGACACCCCGATAGAGGTGAAGCCCTTCGTGAACATGCTGAAAAAAGCGCAATTCCTGCTCCTCGCAGCAATCCTCGGCACCGCCGCCTGCGGTGGCAAAGCAGTCGACAGTGTCCCTGAACCAGCTGCGGAGAAAGACGCGGTTGTCGCGACACAACAGTCGGACGGCGAGAAGATCCAGCCGCAATACGATGGCAGTGTCAGCAAGCCAGGCGCGCCCTTTACGATGAGCTACCGGATCATCGGCACGCCGATCGTCGGCAGCCCGGTCGCCATCGATCTCAGGATCGAGTCGACGCTGGGGCCGCAACCGGTAACGGTGAGTTACCGCATTTCGGACGTCTCGGCCATGGTGCTGCACGAGGCCCAGCCCGCCGAGATCCGGCTCGAGCCGGCCGCAAACGAGGACTTCGTACTGCAACGCGTGACGGTGATTCCGCAACGCGAGGGCCGCCTGTACCTGAATGTCGACGCGTCGATCGAGACCGACGACGGTGTCTCGTCGACGGCGATGGCAGTGCCGATCCAGGTCGGCGCCGGTGGTCGCGAGTTGCAGGAACAGGGCGAGGTTGGCGTGGACGAGAACGGCGAGGCTGTGCGGATCCTGACCCCGGATTGACCGGAAAGAACCCGTAAGTAGGGGATTTTACCTACGAAAACGGGAAAAATTTCCCGGAAAATCTTTCAAAACTGAATTCGCGTCACAGATCAACGCTTTATAAGCCCGTAAAGTCATCGACGAAGCTTCGGGACGAGCTCATCGATGAAAATGGACTTGCGCGAGAAAATCAGGGCGGCAACTGAGGAGTCGGGAATTTCCAGGACCGATTTCATCGCGCTGTTGCGCCTGATCGATGAACATTACGACAAGATGGAAGCGACCATCACACAGTCGGTCCAGTCCCAGACACTGCAGGAAGTCGCCCCGATCGAAGCCATCTTCGACAGCGTTACCGAGGCGCTCTTGTCAGTCAGCAACGACGGCATCATTCGCAAGTGCAACAAGATCTGCACGCGCTACTTCGGTATCGGTCCGGCCAAGCTGCAGGGCATGAAGCTCGAGCGCATCCTGCCCGGCGTTGCCGACAAGACACTGGCGGAGTTCCTCGCACCTTACATGTCGAATCTCGACGATACGCAGGCGGAACTTGCTGGCGGCGAAGTCGAGGCAAGCCGTGCCAATGGCGAGACCTTCGTCTCCCAGATCAATGCCAGTGAGTTGTCGACTGTCGACGGACCGATCTATGTCATCAGTCTGCGCGACGTCACCGACCGCAAGGCGGCTGAGAGCGCGCTCCGGGAAAACGAAGAACGTTATCGCGCGCTTGTCGAGAACGCGCCCGAGGCCATCATCGTCTTCGATGTCGACAACAACCGTTTCATCGACGCCAACGAGCATGCTTGCATGCTGTTCAATCTGTCGCGTTCGCGCCTGCTGACCGTGGGGCCGGAAGCGATCAGTCCGAAATCGCAGCCGGATGGCACCCCGTCGTTTGGCATACGGCGCGGCTTTATCGACGCCGCGCTGAATGGTGAGCACCCGACTTTCGAATGGTTACACAAGGATTCGACCGGCCGCAGGATCCCCTGCGAAGTCCGGTTCTCGCGCATGCCGTCGGACGATCGACGCCTGCTGCGCGTTACGATTACCGACATTTCGGAGCGCAAGCAGAACGAAGCGCTGGCGCATGCGCAGAACAAGGTGCTGGAAATGATCGCGGCGAGCATGCCGTACGACCGAACGCTGGCATCGATATGTCGCTTCGTCGAGAAAATCGGCACCGGCTTCAAATGCGCAATCATGCAACTCGATGGCCACGGCAAGACACTTTCCCTCGAGCAGGGGCCGAGCCTGCCCGACAGTTTCAAATTGTGTCTCGAGTTTGTCCCGATCGGGCCCGATAGCCTGACATGCGGCTCTGCCGTGTACCACGCTCAGGATCGCATTACGAAAAGTCTCTCCAATAGTCCGGCATGGGCAGGCGCGGCAAAAGAAGCTGCCAGGCACGGTATCGAAGCAGCCTGGTCGTTCGTTGTCACCGGTGCAGCGAATCGTGTAATCGGCACGCTGGACGTTTACGTCGATACAGCGCGTGCGCCGACGACTGACGAGCTGGACAAGCTATGCCGCATGGCGCGGCTGGCCGGCATCGCGATCAAGCGGCAACTTGACGAAGAAAAGCTCAAGACCAGCGAGGCGCGCTATCGCGGCCTGTTTGAAAACGTGGTCGACGGAGTTTACATCGCATCCCGCGAAGGCCAGATCATCACGGCAAACCCGGCGCTCGTCGAGATGCTCGGCTACGCCAGCGTAGATGACCTCAAAGCCGCGGGTAACACGACGATGCTGTATGTGAACCCGATCGATCGCGAGCGCGTGTTCGCGCGCCTCGAGGCAGAGGGTGTCGTCAAGAATTTCGAATACCGCCTGCGACGCAAGGACGGTGGTGAGATCGTCGTGCTCGAAAATTCGCGTGCAATTTTCGACGATGACAAGCGAATCGTCGCGCACGAGGGCACGATCACCGATATTACCGAGCGCAAGCGCGCCGAAACGCGCATCTTCGAAGAGAAGGAACGCGCCGAGGTTACATTGCAATCCATCGGCGACGGGGTCATCACGACGGATGCCGATGGCAAAGTCGATTACATCAACCCGGTAGCGCAGGACCTGACCGGCTGGGACATGCGCAGCGCGCGCGGCACACCGGTCACCGAGATCATGATGATCGTCAACGAGCACACGCGGGCGACCTGCGAAAACCCGGTGGTTCGTTGCCTGAAGGAAGGGCGCGTTATCACGTTGCCGGAGAACTCGGTGCTGATCACACGTAATGGTGATGAAGTGCCGATCCAGGACTCGGCTGCCCCGATTCGCGACCGCATCGGCAATATCATCGGTTCGGTCATGGTTTTCCATGACGTCAGCAAGGAATCGCGCCTGTTCCGCCAACTGAGTTACCAGGCATCGCATGACACACTGACGGGACTGATCAACCGGCGCGAGTTCGAAAACCGGCTGGTCGCCGCGATGGACTCGGCACGCGCGAACGTCGAGGAAAAGCACGCGCTGCTGTATGTCGATCTCGATCAGTTCAAAGTCGTCAACGATACCTTCGGCCACACCGCGGGCGACGCATTGCTGCGGCAGCTGTCGGAGATGATCCAGTCGAGTATCCGCTCCACCGATATCCTGGCAAGGCTTGGTGGCGACGAGTTCGGCATCCTGCTCGAGCGTTGCGACGAAGCACGCGCAATCGAAGTCGCCGAAAATATTCGCAACTCGATAGAGGGCTATCGTTTCGAATGGCAAGGTTCTTTCACGACGGTACGTTGCTCGATCGGCGTCGTGCTGGTGACCAATGAAAATGCTGACGTCGCCGGCGTCATGAGTTCGGCGGACGTCGCGTGTTACTCCGCAAAGGACATGGGGCGTAACCAGGTTCACCTGTATCGTGATACCGACGCATCGATGCGCCACGAGGAAATGAAGTGGGTATCGCGCATCACGAGCGCGGTCGAGGACAATCGCTTCGAGTTGTTCTTCCAGCCAATCATCGGCATCGGCAGGGAGCTGAACCAGGGACGCGGACACTACGAGTTACTGCTCAGGATGCGTGACGAAGACGGTGCCCTGGTCGGTCCAGACCAGTTTATTCCGGCGGCCGAGCGCTACAACCTGATGTCGACACTGGACCGCTGGGTCATTCACGAAGCACTGACGGAGCTCGCGGATCGCAACGACGAAGGTGAAGCGCGCTACACGCTCGCGATCAACCTTTCCGGGACGTCGCTGAGCGAAGACCGCTTTCTCGAGTTCGTGATCGACGAACTGAAGAAGCAAAAGCTTCCGGACGGTGCCATCTGCTTCGAGATCACCGAGACAGCAGCAATCTCCAACCTGTCGCGGGTCGTGCATTTCATGCAGGCGTTGAAACAACTGGGCTGCAAATTCTCGCTTGATGATTTCGGCAGCGGCCTGTCATCCTTCACGTACCTGAAGAACCTGCCGGTCGACTACCTGAAGATCGACGGCCAGTTCATTCGCAATGTTGCCGAAGACTCGGTCGACCAAAGCATGGTCAAGGCAATTCGCGAGGTCGGCCAGGCGATGGGCATCAAGACCATCGCCGAACGTGTCGAAACGCGGCAGGTGCTCGACAAGCTCGGTTCCCTGGGGGTCGAATTCGCGCAGGGATACTACATCGCCCGCCCGATCTCGGTAGCCTCGTTCGACCCGGGGATCGGCCGCGATACCGCGCAGTTGCTGGCCTGAAGGCCGGAAACAGAGAAGCGGGTGGCGCTCCGCCTGTTATGCGTTACACTCAGGGCCCTTTCAGCAACCACTGTTTGATGCATGGCCACCGGGCAAGATAACAACCATACCGATACTCTCCTGGCGCCGGATGAACCCGGGCCTTTCCGCGTGCTCAACCCGCTGGCCGAGGTGCCGATCCTCCTCGTTTGTGACCATGCGAGCCATCGCTTCCCGAGGAAACTCGGCGACATGGGACTCGATCCGTTTGCCCGCCGCTGCCACCTGGCGGTCGATATCGGCGCCGGCAAGCTGACATCTTCCCTGGCGGAAAGTCTCAGGGTGACGGCGGTCGTGCAGAACTATTCGCGGCTGGTCGTGGACTGTAACCGGCAGTTGATGGACCCGAGCGCATTCCTGCAGTACGGCGACGGCATCCTCGTGCCGGGCAATCGTCACCTGCACCAGGACCAGAAAGACCTGCGCGCCAACGCTTTGTACTGGCCGTACCACCGCGCCATCGAAGAGCAGATAGCGCGCCTCGAAAAAATCGGCCCGGCGCCGGCATTTATTGCCGTGCACAGCTTTACGCCAGTGCTCGATGGCGAAGCGCGTCCGTGGCAGATCGGCATCCTGTGGGACAAGGACGAGCGCCTGCGGGAAGTCTTTCTCGAGGATTTCCGTGCGGCAGGTTACGTCGTCGGTGACAACGAACCTTATTCCGGCAAGGCGCCACAGGACTACACGATCGACCGGCACGCCGAAGCCCGGGGGCTGCCGCACATCGGCATTGAAATTCGACAGGACCTGTTGGGCGACAAGGCGGGTATTGCCCAGGTTGCCGCCGTGATGCACGACATCATTGCGTCGATACCTGGACGCATCGACATGAAGGACCAGCGAATTTCCGCGTAGGCGCGCACAGACGGGAGACGGGGGATGGCTGCAAACGAGCCGGCATTTACGATCGGGGTAGAAGAAGAATACCTGCTGGTCGACAAGGAAACGCGCGGTCTCGTCGTCGACCCGCCGGAGACCCTGATGGCGGAGGCCGAGGAATTGTGCGGCCCGCAGGTTACCAGCGAATTACTGCGTTCGCAGATCGAAATCGGCACCAAGGTATGCAACAACATCCAGGAGGCCCACGAGGACCTCGCGAGGTTGCGGCGTAACATCATCAAGGTGGCCGATCGCCACGGCCTCGCGCCAATCGCAGCGTCGACGCATCCGTTCTCGTCCTGGAAGGACCAGAAGCATACCGAGAAGGATCGCTACAACGAGTTGACCCATGAAATGCAGGGCGCCGCACGGCGCCTGATGATTTGCGGCATGCATGTGCATATCGGCATCGATGATGACGAGCTGCGCATCGATTTGATGAACCAGATGTCGTATTTCCTGCCACACCTGCTGGCGTTGTCGTGTTCGTCGCCTTTCTGGGCGGGGCAGGACACGGGACTCAAGAGCTACCGGCTGACAATCTTCGATGCGTTGCCGAGGACCGGCTTGCCGGAGCGCTTCGCCAGCTTCGCCGAATACCAGCGCCATATCAGCATCCTGATGGACGCCGGTCTCATCGAGGACTCGACACGCATCTGGTGGGACCTGCGGCCTAGCGCCCGTTTCCCGACGCTCGAAACGCGCATCATGGACGTCTGCACTCGGCTCGAAGACACGGTCGCGCTGGCCGCGTTGTTGAGCTGCATCATGCGCATGCTGTATCGACTTCGAACCCGCAACCAGCGCTGGCGTATCTACACGCCAATGCTGATTCGTGAAAACCGCTGGCGTGCGATGCGATACAGCTTCGACGAAGGTTTGATCGATCTCGCCAAGGGCAGGGTCGTACCGTTCGCGGACCTGCTCGACGAGTTGTGTTCGCTGATTGCCGAGGACGCCAGGGCGCTGGGCTGCGTCAACGAGATTTCCGGTATCCACAACATCCTCTCGCGTGGAACCAGCGCCCACCGGCAGCTGCGGGATTTCGAACTCGAGCGGGCGTCCGGCGCAACCGTCGAGGACAGCCTCAAATCCGTTGTCGATACGTTGATTGCCGATACAGCCGAAGGCCTCTGAACGGGCCGCACGTGGGATTCGCCGACGGTGCCATGCGGCACCAAAATGTGACCCGGTCCGCACCCGAAGTGCCGTATTGCGGAATGGGTCGCATTATGTAGCGCGATGCCTCGCTAGCATTAGCGCATGGTTGTGAGATTTCTCGTCGCAGTGGCCGGTATCCGTTGATGCAGGCCGTCATCGAACAGTGGCTGCCGCCGGCGCTCGGAGTTGCCGCCGTGGCTTATGCTGCGCTGTCGATTCGTGTGGCGCGCTCGACGCCGGACAATCCCAACAACATGATCAGCTTCTTCCTGTTGCTGATCGGCGGCATGATCGCGGGTTCGGCTTTTTCCTACGGAGCGACCGATGCGAACCTTTACGGCATCGGCCGGACGCTGAGCTTCTTTTCGGCCGGATTCATCCCGATCATCTTTTACGTCATCTACCGCGAGTACACGGTTGGCAGGCCGCACCCGATTGTGATCGCGATGTTGACGATCGTCCCGATGCTGACGACGGGTCTCGCGCTCACCAACTCCTACCACAACATCATCTGGGCACTGGTCGAGACAGAAACGGGCCTGCGGTTCACCGACGTCACGGAGCATTACTGGTATCGCAGCGTGTACGCGCCGTTCACTTACGGGTTGTTCGCCTACTCGGCACTCGCACTGATCGCGAGGCTGCCGTCGATCGCTCCCGCTCACCGGCGGACCGTGGCGCTACTGCTGGCATGCGCATTGCTGCCTTTCGCGGTCAGTGTTGCAAACACGTTTCTCGGCATGGGGCCGCCGGAGTTTCCCTTCACGTCGTCGACGCTGGCTTTACTTTTGCCGTTCTTCGCGTTCGCGAGCATCAAGCTGAAGGTGCACGAATTCAGCCCGCTGGCATACCAGACTTTGTTCGATCACGTGCGCGACCCGATCTTCGTCATTGACAGTGAGCAGTGCATCATTTGCGCGAACAAGGCAGCGCAGGACCTTCTCAATGGCACGGAAGCCGAGTTGATCGGCTGCAAGCTCTGGGAGGATTTCCCGGCGGCTCGGCAGATTCTGGAGCAGGCAAAAGCGCTCGACCTGACGCAGACGCTGCGCATGGATACCAACAACGTGTATGAGGTCAGCGTGGGTCCCCTGACCGGGCCCAAGGGTCAGAACCTCGGCATGGTCGTCGTCTGTCGCGACGTTACCGAGCGACGCCAGGCGCTGAGCCAGCTGGCGGACAGCGAACACCTGATTCGCACACTGATCGAAACGTCATCGAACGGCATCCTGAGGTTCGCGCGGGACGCCAACGATGCGGATCGCAAGTACCGCTGCGTCTTTGCCAACCGCGCTGCAGAGTCTTTCATCGGCGACGGTCCCGGCACCCTGGTCGGTATGCCTCTGGAAAAAATCGGGCAGCTCGATCCACAGCGCCTGGTGCAGCATTTTGCCTCCGGCGACGAGCCGCTCACGCAGATCAGCTTCGAGGTCGCCGCCGACGAGGACGACAAGAACAAATGGCTGCGCATCGTTGCCGAGCCGGTCGGCGAGGACTTCTCGGTGACGTTGATCGACATTACGCAGCGCAAGCGCAACGAGGACAAGATGCTGGCCGACGCCCTGCGGGATCCGTTGACGGGCGTGTTGAATCGCCGTGGCTTCGACCAGGAGGGTGCGGCCTGTATTCGCAATTGCAGCGTCGGTGCGGTGCTGTATCTCGACCTCAACCAGTTCAAGTCCATCAACGACCGTTTCGGTCACCAGGCTGGCGACGCCCTGCTGAAAGCGTTCGGACATCGCCTCGAATTCTGCCTGCGACCGGAAGACGTCCTGGGCCGGCTCGGTGGCGACGAGTTCGCGATCGTGCTCCCCGGCGTCAACGTCGACGACGTCAAGCACATTGCCGAGCGCCTGGTGCAATCGGCCTCGGAGGCCTACATCATCCAGGGACAGGAGATCCGGTGCACGGCGAGTGTCGGCATTGCGCTGCTGCCGAAGCACGGCGAGGAGCTGTGGCACCTGCTGAGCATCGCCGACCAGGCCATGTACGACGCCAAGTCGATGTCATCCGAGGACGCGGCTAACGACCGGGCCGCCTACGTCGAGGCCGCCACCGCCTCCTAGCCTCAGCTTGCAGCGCCGGCCTCGGTCAGCTGCGTTATCATCCGGCAATGCAAACACCTGTCAACGTCCTGGTTCTATGCACCGGCAATTCCGCTCGCAGCATTCTCGGCGAGGTGCTGATCAATGCGCTGGGCCAGGACCGGTTCCGGGCGTTCAGCGCAGGCAGCCAGCCAGTCGGCCGCGTCAACCCGCACGCCATCGACACGCTTCGACGAGAAGGGCTGCCGACCGAGGGCCTCGCGTCCAAGTCCTGGGACCGCTTCAGCGCCGCCGGCGCCCCCGACATCGATATCGTCATTACAGTCTGTGATAGCGCGGCCAGTGAGCCTTGCCCGGTATGGCCTGGCGGCCCGCCGACCGTGCATTGGGGTATTCCCGATCCGGCCGCCGTCTCCGGCAGTGACGGCGAGCGCCGCGCTGCATTCGATGCCGCATTTGCTGCGCTCAAGCGGCGCATCGATGCGATGTGCCGCTTGCCAGTCGAGACACTCGATCGCGAGGCGCTTGCAGCAGCGCTCGCGACAATTCACCAGGACGCTTCTTAAGGTACCGGCAGGTTGTTGATCAGCGTTATGTTCGGGTCGGCCGAATCGAGTGCGATCAGGTCCACGACGTCGCCGAGGGCGACATCGATCGGGTAGGGTCCCGCGAGGATATCCTTGGTCAGTGAGACAGTGAGGTACACGTCGTAACTGTCCGCCTTGAGTTCGAGCACTGGTGACGGTGTGCTGTAAGTTATGTTGAACACTCTCGGATTGCGTTCGTCGATCGATTCGCCGCGTTTCACGACGTACAGATCGATCGCCCTGTTATCTTCCGCTGCCTGGTACAGGCGCAGCTTCACTGCCGAAAAAACGCCCGCGCGATCGGGGATGAGTGTGGTCGAGGCGAACGGATCGGTCGACCCGATCGCATACAGGTGCATGTGGGTGCCGGCGATCGGTATCGGGGCGACGGGTTCGAACAGGATTGCGGCAGTGCTGCCTGCCGGTGTGTAGTAATAGGTAACCGCTGCATTGATGGTATCGATGTCGCCGGTTGCCTCGCCGAAGGCGTTGCCGGCCGCGACCAGACTGGTCAGCGCCGCGTCATCGTAAATATCCGACGTTACCAGTCCGCGCGCGCCGTGAATAAAGCGAATAGTCGGCGGGTAGCGGGGGTCTGCATAGCTGCGCAGGACCCCTTGCGCAGAGGTCGAACGCACCGCGATCGGCGCGGTGTTGTTGGCGTTGCCGTCGAAGGCGGTGACGATCAGCGAGCTCTGGGCTGTGAAGTCGGTTTCGCTGGACTGGTACAGGATGTCGGTGGGATTGCCCGCCGTCGTGAATGTAATGACATAATCGCCCGCTTCGAAATCCTGCGGCGGCAGGATCTCGTCAACGACCACGGTTGCCAGCGGTGCGGTCGATGTCGGTGGCGTTCCCGCGGGCTCGAAGTACAGGTCGAACTCGCCGGCGCTGCGCGTATTGGCAAAGCGTACCTCGAAAACCGTTTCCGTCCCGGTCCATTCCCGTTCCGGTTTGGTCCAGGTGAGGATCCGCGGGCTGGCTTCCGAGCCGGTCAGCACGAAGACGTACTCGGTGTCCTTCTCAATTTGTACATCCGTCGTGGCAAGCAGGGTCGGCTCCAGTGCCTCCGGGTAGCGAATCTCGAAATTGAAGTTGTAACTGAAATTGTCGTAATCGAAGGGTGCGGACGCCGACTGGTAGCTGAGGCGACCCAGCACAACCTCCTCGATCAGGAAACTCACTTCCGGGGAGTCCGGCATCGCGTTGATCGCGCGAATGCTGCCTTTACCCGTCGGGTTCGGAAACGACGAGTCGCCGCAGGCAGCGAGAAGCAGCGCGCTTGTGCACGCCAGCGTAAGCAAAATCCGTTTCATTATTTCTTTCTCTTCTCGTAGCCGTAAACCGACTTCAGCTCGAGGAACTCATCCATGCCATGAGTGCCCCATTCGCGGCCGTTGCCAGACTGCTTGTAGCCGCCGAATGGCGCGAGCGACTCCAGCCAGGCGCCGTTGATGTGGACCATGCCCGTGCGCATCCTCGCGGCAATACTTCGGGCCTTGTCGAGGTCCGCACACCAGACGTAGCCGGACAGGCCGTAAGGCGTATCGTTGGCGATGCGAATTGCTTCGTCTTCGTCGTCGTAGGGAATGATCGACAGTACCGGCCCGAATATTTCTTCGCGTGCAATGGTCATGTCGTTACTGACACCGGCAAATACCGTTGGTTTCACGAAGTAGCCGGTATCGAGGCCTTCCGGGCGGCCGGTACCGCCGGTGACCAGCGTCGCGCCTTCGTCTATGCCTTTCTGTATGAGGCCCTGGACCTTGTTCCACTGGGCCTCGGATACGACCGGGCCAACGGCGACGCCTTCCTCGCGCGGATTACCGACGCGGGTCTCGGCAGCGACGCCGGCTGCGATTTTGGCCGCTTCATCCATGCGGTGCCTCGGGACCAGCATTCGCGACGGCGCATCGCAGGACTGCCCGGTGTTTTCAAACATGTCGGCCGCGCCCGCTGCGACGGCCTTTTCGAAAGTTTCGTCGTCGCACAGGATATTGGCGGACTTGCCGCCCAGTTCCTGGGCGACACGCTTGACCGTCGGCGCCGCGTTTTGCGCCACCATGACGCCGGCGCGGGTGGAGCCGGTGAAAGACACCATGGCGACATCGGGATGGCCGCTCAGGGCACTGCCGACGCCGGCACCGTCACCGTTGACCAGGTTGAAGACACCTGCCGGTACACCGGCCTCGTCGACGACCTCGGCGAAAATCATAGCGTCGAACGGTGCGATCTCGCTCGGCTTCAGTACCATCGTGCAACCGGCGGCGAGAGCCGGGGCGACCTTGACCATGATCTGGTTCATGGGCCAGTTCCACGGTGTGATCAGCCCGCAGACGCCGATCGGCTCCTTGACGACCGCCGTCGTGCCAATGCGCTCCACGAACTCGAAATCCTTGAGGGCACGGATGGCCGCTTTCAGATGCTGCGTGCCGCTTGCCGCCTGGGCGCCCTTGGCGAGCTCCCACGGGGCACCCATTTCGTCCATGATGGCTTCTGCGACGTCGTCATACCGCTTCTTGTACACATCGAGGATCGACTGCAGCAGGTCGAGGCGCTCCTCGCGAGAGGTCTGTGAATAGGTCTCGAAGGCGCGCTTCGCGGCCGCCACGGCGAGATCCACGTCGGCGGCCGAACCCAGGCTGATCCGCCCAAAGGCCTTTTCGGTCGCGGGGTTGATGACATCCAGGGTCCAGGGCTCGACCGGGTCGACCCACTGGCCATCGATGTAGAACTTGAGCTTTTCGAGCATTGCCTGTCCTCTCGGAAATCAGCCGCGAATCATAGCGCAAAACACCGCCGGCGGCTTGCCGGTTTTCGGGGTAGGCGGAGCGGCGGTGGCGGGTCAGGCGTCCAGGATTTTGTGCCGGTATGCGGCAGGCGGCATGTTGTACCAGGACTTGAAGGCAGTCGTGAAAGAGCTGATGTTCGAGTAGCCGAGCAACATGGCGATCTCGAGCGACTTGAGGCGCGCGTCCTTCAGGTAGTTGACCGCGAGCTCGGCCCGGACTTCCCTCAGGATCTTCTGGAAGCTGGTGCGTTCCGCCTTCAGGCGCCGCTGCAGTGTGCGCCGGCTCAGTTTCAGGGCACGGCACGCCGCATCGGCGTTCGCTTCCCCACGCGCCATCAGATCGCCGAGCCTGCGCTTGAGCTGGCCGACGATATCGTCCTGCCGGTACAACGACCGCAGGTATTTTTCGGCTTGTTCTGTCAGCTGCCGGTACATTGCCACGCTGTCCCCGGCCACCGGGATGTGGCCGCAGCCATAACCATACAGAGTGCGCCAACGTTTGCAAAGATCGGGGCCGGCTTTGCACGCGGCCCCGACCGGCTAACGGACGGCAACCTGTACCAGTTCCTCTCCGTTCGGGTCCGTCACATGAACGGCGCAGGCGATGCACGGGTCGAAACTGTGGATCGTGCGCAGGATCTCCAGCGGCTGCCCGGGATCGAACATCGTATGTGCGTCTTCGAGTGCCGCCTCGTACGCGCCCGGCTGACCGTTGGGGTCCCGCGGGCCGGCATTCCAGGTGCTCGGCACAATTGCCTGGTAGTTGGCGATCTTGCCGTCCTCGATGACGACCCAGTGCGACAATGCGCCGCGCGGTGCCTCCATGAAACCAACACCCTTGCAACGTGACGGCCAGCTCTCCGGTTCCCACAAGGTCTCGTCGAAGGTCCGCGTGTCACCGCTCCTGATATTGGCGATCAATGCGTCGAGCCAGCCCTGCATGTTGTCGGCCAGGATTGCGGTTTCAAGCGTCCTTGCGGCCGTGCGCCCGAGCGTCGAGAACAGTGCGCGGACCGGCAGGTCCAGATCCTGCAACGTGCTGTCCACGAGATACTGCGTCAGCTCGTTGCCGCTGGCATAGAGCATCAGCACGCGTGCCAGCGGGCCGACTTCCATCGCGTTACCGTTCCAGCGCGGCGACTTCAGCCACGAGTACCCCTGGTTGACATCGAGCTGCTGGTACGGCGGCTGCGGGCCGGTGTAATTCAGGCTGGTCTCGCCGACCCACGGATGCAGGCCGACTTCCTTGCCGCCGGAATAGTCGTACCAGGAACTCGAGACGAATTCCTGGATGCCATTCGGATCGTCAAACGGTACTTCGTGAATGCGTGACAGGTCGCGACCCAGGATCGCGCCGCGAGGAAACAGGAACGAGTCGGGCTCGTTGATGCTGGTGCCGGGCAGGTCGCCGAAGCACAGGAAATTGCCGAGCCCTTCGCCGCGTGCGAACCAGTCCTTGTAGAAGCTCGCAATGGCGATCGTGTCCGGCACGTACACCTGCTCCACGAAGCTCTTCATCCTGGTGATGATGTCCTGCACCTGCGAGAGCCGCTTGCTGTTGATGGCCGAGTCGGAGTTCAGGTCAATCGGGCTCGGGACGCCGCCGACGACGAAGTTCGGATGCGGATTCTTGCCGCCGAAAATCGCATGCAGACGCGCGACGTCGCGCTGCCATTCCAGTGCATCGAGATAGTGCGCCACGGCCATCAGGTTGGCCTCGGGCGGCAGCTTGTACTCCGGATGCCCCCAGTACGCCTTTGCAAAAATGCCTAGCTGGCCAGCGGCGACGAAGTCGGCAACCTTTTTCTGCACGTCCCGGAAGTAGCCGGTCGAGGACCGTGGGTAGCTGCTCAGCGACTGTGCGAGCGCCGCAGTCGCGGCTGGGTCGGCCTGCAGCGCCGACACGACGTCCACCCAGTCCAGTGCGTGCAGGTGGTAGAAATGCATGACGTGATCGTGGATATACTGCGCGCCGATCATCAGGTTGCGAATCAGTTCCGCGTTCTGCGGCACCTTCGCGCCCACGGCGTTCTCGACAGAGCGGATCGACGCCATGCCGTGCACCAGCGTACAGACGCCGCATATACGCTGCGCGAACGCCCATGCATCACGTGGATCGCGCCCCTGCAAGATGATCTCGATGCCGCGAACCATCGTACCCGACGAATACGCCTGGCCGATCCGGTTGCCTTCCATCTGCGCCTCGATGCGCAGGTGGCCTTCGATACGCGTCACAGGATCTACGACGACTCGAGCGCTCATGACGCTTCCTCCTCAAGATTGTCGGCAACCAGTTCCATCAGGCTGCCCATGTGGTAGTTCCAGCCGAAGTGTTGCTCGGAGTCGTCGAAACTCTGGCGGCAATTCGCACAGCTCGACAGCAGCAGTTCTGCGCCCGTCGCTTCAACCTGGTCCATCTTCAGTTTGAACACGCGATGCCTGAGATCGTCGGCGCGCTTGATCGTCACGACGCCACCACCACCGCCACAGCACCAGTTATAGTCGCCGCCGTTCTGCATTTCGCGCAGATCGACACCGAGGTGTTTGAAGATGTCGCGCGGCGCCTGCGTCGCGCCGCCACGACGGGACACCTGGCATGGATCGTGGAAGGTCACGCTCGTGTCCACTTTCTTCACCCTCAGGCGGCCTTCATTCAGCGCATCCGCGATGTACTCGGTGATGTGCTGCACCTTGAAGGGCAGGGGCTTGCCGTACATGTTGGCCCCCATCCAGCGCATCGCCATGTAGGCGTGGCCGCACTCCGGGAGCACCAGGGTCTTCGCGCCGATCCTGATCGCTGCGTTGATCAGTTTCATGGTCGCTTCTTTTTGCCATTCGACGTTGCCGGAAAGCATGCCGAAATTGGTCGCTTCGAAACCGTCGGTGCGGAAAGTCCAGCTGTCGCCGGTCGCGTTCAGGATTTTCGCCGTCGCCGCCATCGATTCGGGATACTTCTGGATCTCGATGGACGACATGACAGCGAGCACGTCAGCCTTCTCCTTGTCGATCGGAATCTCGACATCGTGCTCGTCGGCCATCCACTCGAGGCGATCCTCGAATTTTTCTGGCGTAACGCCGAGCGGGCTGCCCGTTTCGGCTGCCTTCTTCGCGGTTTCGTGCAATTCATGGGGAATCAGGCCGGCTTTGAACATGCCGTGACGGGCCATCGACACCATGCCCGCGATATCGATACCCATCGGGCAGACCAGCGAGCATCGGCCGCACACGGTGCAGCTGTCGTACAACAGGTGTTGCCATTCCTCGAGTTGCTCGATCGTGACTTTCTTCTTGAAGCCGAACAAACGGTAGAAGAACGCGAACGGTCCGACTTCGCGCTTGTAGGCTTGCTTGAAAAGCTCGATTTTCCAGATCGGCGTATAGCGCGGGTCGTCGGTACGCACATGGTAATGGCAGGCGTCGGCACACATGCCACAATGCACGCAGCCGTCGAGGTAAGACGCGGTCTGCGTGTTGAAATTCTTGACGAAGTTGCGCATTGCGTGCTCGACGCGCTCTTCGGTCGACATATCACCCTGGATGTCATGCCGCACTTCGGGCGGCTTGTAGGCCAGGCGTTCGGCTTCGCGGTCGATCGGGTGTCTGTTGTCCACGGTGCTCATGTCCTGGCCCCCCTGCGTTCGAAGACCATGCCGGTGGTGCCGCGTGTAATGAAGACGAGGAACGTATGCCCGAGCTTGCCGAAAGGCAGCCATACCAGCAGCAGTGCGACGCTGAGAATGTGGATTGCCAGCAGGTCCTGGTAACTGAACAGCATGCGCGTCGGGATCAGCAGGCCGGTGACGACCGGCAGGATCGTGACGAACCAGCTGAAATAGTCGTCGAAATTGGAGATCAGTTTCAGCACCGGGCTGGTCAGGCGGCGCACCAGCAAAGCGATCGCCGAAATCACGGTGGCCACGCCGACGAAGTAGATGACGTTATTCGGCAGCCCGGGCCAGTCGAGCCCGCTCCAGCCTTCGAAAAAAACGATGTGCGGCACGAACAGGAAAATCGTCATGAAGAACCCGATGTGCATGACGTAAGCCATCATCTTCGGGTACATCGTCGCCTTCTTGAACGGTGGCGCTGTGAATGCCCGGGTGTAAATGACCTTGAGCGCAGCCAGGTAGCCGGCTTTCTTGCGTGGCTCGGAATAATCCGGCTTGGTGTTCAACATCAGGATTCCGACGATGCGCCAGATCGTGCCGGCAACCAGCACGAACGCGGCGAACTGCAGGGCCGGTCCTTTTGCAAATTCCAGAAGGTCCATGTCATGCCTCCTTCGTGTATCTGGCCTGGCGGCGACGGCCGGCGACGGCCGCTGCAACGCCGAGTGCGGCACCGGCAATCGCGGCGCCGGCGAGTTGTTCTTTCGAGCCGAAACGTGCGGTCGACAGCGGTTCGTAGAAGCCGCCCTTGTCCCAGAACTGCGGCTGGGAGCAACCCAGGCACGGGTGCCCGGACTCGATCGGGAAGCTGGTGCCGGCATTCCACTTCGTCGTCGCGCACGCGTTGTACGTTGTCGGACCCTTGCAGCCGAGCTTGTAGAGACACCAGCCGGCTTTCGCGCCCTTGTCGTCGAACGTTTCTGCAAATTTGCCCTGCTCGTAGAATGGCCGGCGATAGCAGCGGTCGTGTATCGTTTGTCCGTAGAACGCCAGCGGCCGGCCGAGCTTGTCGAGTTCCGGCAGTTGCCCGAACGTCAGGAACTGCGTCAGGACAGCCGTCATCACCATCGGGATCGGCGGGCAACCGGGCACGTTGATGATGGGCTTGTCCTTGACCAGGTCGGATACCGACACGGCGCCGGTCGGGTTCGGGTCGGCACCCGGGATGCCGCCGAAAGAGGCGCACGTGCCGATCGAAACGACCGCCGCCGCCCCGGCCACGGTTTCCATCAGCATTTGTTCGTTACTGATGCCCGCAATCGTCGAAAACCCGGGGTTACCGGTGGGGATCGAGCCGTCGACCAGGACCAGGTAGCCCCCATCGTTTTCCTGCATGGCCGCGTGGCGTGCCGCTTCCGCCTGTTCGCCCGCCGCGGCCTGCAACGTATGGTGGTAGTCGAGCGAGATCGCATCGAAGATCAATGCCTCGACGGTGGGCGCGGCCGAGCGCGTCAGCGATTCGGTGCAGCCGGTGCATTCCTGGAATGACAGCCAGATCACCGACGGCCGCCGCGCGTTCTCCAGCGCCCTGGCAATTCGTGGCACCATCGCGGGCGGCAGTGCCAGCAGTGACGCGGTGGTCGCGCAATACTTGAGGAATCCTCTGCGTGAGACCCCCTTGGCCTGCAGAATCTCCCCGACGGTCGGTCTGTTCTTCATGCTGTCTTCCTCCCGCAAATCATTCATGCGAATTGCTCGCCCAGCCGCGCGCGGCCGGCGATGATGTCCGCGTCCTGGGATGACAGGATCCCGGGCGTGCGTGCGATTTCTATGTAGCGGCCGACGACTTCATCGTGCGCGTTCCTGTGTTCGAGCCACCACACGCCTGGGTAAATCGTCTCCCTGATACGGCTCTCGCCGAGCGCATCCAGCGTGGCCGTGACCTCTCCGGTACCGAGCAGGGACTCGAGGTGCTCGAGTTCGCCGGGCCCGAACGGCAGGCCCGCCAGGTCGATGGTCGTTGTTTCGCCGGAATCGAGAAGCCTGTCGACGGCATGCAGGACCTCGTTGAGAATTGGGCGCACGTTGCCGTGGAATGGTGATTCAAGCCCGTTATCGCTGTGCGACTCGCTCATGCGGCGGCCTCCGGTTCCGGCCTCGCCTGCCAATCCGTTACCAGTCTTCGCACCGCGGCGACGGCTTCGGGAATGGCATCGCTGACGATTGCAGTGGGCGCAGTGCCCCAATCCATGTTTTCGGGCTCGATACCGATCAGCGCGCGCCGCGCAGGCAACTGGTCACTCAGGCGCAGTGCGTCCATCAGGTCGGAAAGCCCAACCTCATGCACGCTGCCATGCTGGTTGCGCAGGTGGGCGTCCATGTCGCTGCCGGTGAGGACCGTGACCGATCCTGGCGGTTTGCCGAGCTTCATGGCGTCGAGCGCAACGAGGCCCGCGAGGCCCGAGAGTCGATCGAGGAGGGCAAGGCCGACGGTGCCACCATCCAGGCAGTAAACGCCGTCGTCCGTGTTGTCTGCGGCGAACTCGGCAAGCGTGTGAATGCCGGCACCGTCATCAGTCAGCAAACTGTTGCCGATCCCGACAACGGCGATTTTACGGGTCTGTCTGCGCAAGGCCTGAATCCTCTTATTAGCAGACCCTAATGCAAGACGCTGCGCCGCAACATACTGGTAATTACAGATGCGAAGCCTTGTTCCGCGGGCGCTCGATCAGCGCAGGCTAGTAGGTAGGAACCACGATTTCACGGCCCCCCCACGGGCCGCATCATACTTCCTGCTGCGTGGCTTGGCCGGCGGCAAGGTGGGACAATAATTCGCAGGGATGCGTAACAAATTTCGTCCGGCAAGCGACCAGCCCTTTTGCATATACGTCTCAGGGGAGAGTTGCTATGCCTGCCCAGGAAACCTTCTACGAAGTGATGCGTCAGCATGGCATCACGCGCCGGAGTTTCGTCAAGTTCTGTAGTCTCACCGCGGCCGGCCTCGGTCTCGGGCCGGGCTACGCCGGCAAGATTGCCCACGCGCTGGAAACCAAACCGCGGACTCCGGTAATCTGGCTGCACGGACTGGAGTGCACCTGCTGCACCGAATCTTTCATACGCTCGGGTAACCCGCTTGCGGGTGACGTCATATTGTCGATGCTGTCGCTCGACTATGACGATACGTTGATGGCGGCCGCTGGCCACCAGGCCGAAGAGCTGCTGCAACAGACAGTCGATAAATACGACGGTCAGTTCATTCTTGCCTGCGAGGGCAATCCACCGCTCAACGAAGATGGCATGTATTGCATCCAGGCCGGTCGTCCGTACGTCGAGAAACTGCGCTACATGGCGGATCACTGCAAAGCAATCATTGCCTGGGGTTCTTGCGCTTCCTGGGGTTGTGTACAGGCCGCACGTCCGAACCCGACACGCGCGACACCGATTCACAAGGTCATCACCGACAAACCGGTCATCAAAGTGCCGGGTTGTCCGCCGATTGCCGAAGTCATGACCGGCGTTATCACCTACATGCTCGCATTCGAGCAGTTGCCGCCGCTGGATCGCCAGGGCAGGCCGAAAATGTTCTACGGGCAACGGTTGCACGACAAGTGCTACCGGCGGCCGCATTTCGATGCGGGCCAGTTCGTCGAGCGCTTCGATGACGAGGGCGCACGCAAGGGCTATTGCCTGTACAAGGTCGGCTGCAAAGGCCCGACGACGTACAACGCCTGTTCGACCGTCGAATGGAACGGCGGACTGTCGTGGCCGGTCAAGTCGGGCCACGGTTGCCTCGGCTGTGCCGAAGACAATTTCTGGGACAAGGGCTCGTTCTACAGCCCGGTTACAAATTTTGGCGTCATGGGCGGCGCCGAAGCGACAGCCGACAAGATTGGCGGAGTGCTGGCAGGCGCCGCCGCGGTTGGCGTCGCCGCGCATGCGGCGGCTTCGGTGGTTGGTCGCATGACACGCGGCAAGTCAAAGGAGACGAGCCATGACTAGTACAGTAACGCCGAACGGCTTTGCGCTCGACGATGCGGGCCAGCGAGTTGTTGTTGATCCGATCTGTCGTATCGAAGGTCACCTGCGTATCGAGGTGAATGTCGATGACGACAACGTTATTCGCAACGCGGTTTCCACCGGCAACATGTGGCGCGGACTCGAGGTTATCCTGAAAGGTCGCGACCCACGCGATGCATGGGCATTCACCGAGCGCATCTGCGGCGTCTGCACCGGCGTCCACGCGTTAATTTCCTGTCGCTCCGTCGAGGACGCACTGGGTATCGATATTCCGCGCAATGCGAACTCGATTCGCAACCTGATGATGCTGGCGCAATACACGCAGGATCACCTGGTGCATTTCTATCACCTGCATGCACTGGACTGGGTCGATGTCGTCAGCGCGCTGAGCGCAGATCCGGCGGCGACCTCCGCGTTGCAACAATCTATCAGCCCATGGCCGAAATCCTCGCCCGGGTATTTCCGCGACGTACAGAACAAGATCAAGCGCTTCGTGGAATCCGGACAGCTCGGCCCGTTCGCCAACGCGTACTGGGGCAGCCCGGCCTACAAGCTGCCGCCGGAAGCGAACCTGATGGCGGTAACGCACTACCTCGAGGCGTTGGACTTCCAGAAGGAAATCGTCAAGATCCACACGATTTTCGGCGGTCGTAACCCGCACCCGAACTGGCTGGTTGGCGGCATGCCGTGCACGCTGAACATCAACGATGTCGGCTCGTCCGGTGGCGTCAACATGGTCTGGCTGAACCAGGTGTCGGACATCATCAACAAATCGATCACGTTCATCGACCAGGTCTACATACCCGACCTGACGGCCATTGCCTCCTTCTACAAGGACTGGGGTTTCGGCGGCGGCCTGTCGGCCAAGAACGTCATGTCGTACGGTGAGTTCCCGGCGATCGCCAACAACTACACCAACGAGTCCTGGATGATGCCGAACGGGGCAATCCTGAACGGCGACCTCAGTACTGTCTACGATGTCGATCCACGCGACCCGGAACAGATCCAGGAGTTCGTCACGCACTCCTGGTACAAGTACGAGGGTGGCGACCCGGCAAGGGGCCTGCATCCGTGGGACGGAGAGACCGAACCGCACTTCGAGCTGGGACCCAATGCCAAGGGCACGAAGACCAACATCGAGGCAATCGATGAAGGTGGCAAGTATTCGTGGCTGAAAGCACCGCGCTGGCGGGGCAATGCGATGGAAGTCGGGCCGCTGGCCCGGTACCTGGTGGCCTATGCGCGTGGCCAGGAAGACATCGTGGCCCAGGTCGACGGGTTGCTGGCAGCACTGGACCTGCCGGTTGGCGCGCTGTTCTCGACGCTTGGCAGGACCGCGGCGCGCGGCCTCGAGTGCTCGTGGACGGCACACAAGATGCGCGAAGTCTTCGACGACATGATGGCGAACATCAAGGCAGGCGACATTGCCACGGCGAACATGGACCTGTGGGAACCGGCAACCTGGCCGGGCGTCGCTCAAGGTGTCGGTTTTGGCGAGGCACCCCGTGGCGCCCTCGGTCACTGGATCAATATCGCCGATACAAAGATTGCGAATTACCAGTGCATCGTCCCGACGACATGGAACGCATCGCCTCGTGACCCGGACGGCAATATCGGCGCATACGAAGCCGCATTGCTCGGCACGCCGATGGCGGATCCCGCGCAACCGCTGGAAATCCTGCGCACGATCCACAGTTTCGATCCGTGTCTGGCCTGCGCGTCCCACATCATCTCGCCCGATGGGCAGGAACTCGCAAGCGTGAAGATTCGCTAGGGAGGATCAGGACATGCAAGGCAGTGCAGCAAGCAATGTAGAAGGCTCGACCCCCGCAAGGGCCGTGTACGTCTTCGAAATGCCGGTGAGAATCTGGCACTGGCTCCATGCGATCTCGATCGTGGTGTTGGCAATCACGGGTTACCTGATTGCCAACCCGCTGCCGGCTATTGGCGGCGAGGCGAGCGAGCATTTCCTGATGGGTAACCTGCGCATGATTCATTTCATCGCAGGTTACGTATTCGGAATCGGCTTCGCGGTTCGCATCTACTGGGCGTTTGTCGGTAACAAGTATTCGCGCGAGCTGTTTTACCTGCCAGTCTGGCGTGGGGCGTGGTGGCGCGAATTCGCTGAGGAACTCAAGTTCTACCTGTTCCTGCGGCGCGAGGCACCCGAAGTAAGGGGCCACAATCCACTCGCACAGACCGCCATGTGGTTGTTCAACACGCTCCTCGGCCTGTTCATGATCGTCACCGGTTTCGCATTGTATGGTGAAGGTCTGGGTCTGGGTAGCTGGGCGGATTCCTGGTTCGGCTGGGTATTCCTGTGGCTTGGCGACTCGCAGAACGTGCGTATGTGGCATATCCTCGGTATGTGGTTGTTGATCGTTTTCGCCATTATCCATGTCTACATGGCGATACGTGCTGATATCATGACCCGGCAAAGCAGCGTCAGCGCCATCATCAGTGGCTGGCGCACGTTCAGGGACTGATACCGGGACGGACTATGAACAGTGCAACGAGCCCGCATGCCCAGGAAGGGAACTGGGACACTCTAGTGTTAGGCATCGGCAACGTGCTGTATGCCGATGAGGGCTTCGGTGTCCGCTGTGTCGAAAACCTGCACGCGCGCTATGAATTCCCGGAGAGCGTGCGGGTCATGGACGGTGGTACCCAGGGCATCTTCCTGTTGCCCTGGGTCCGCAGCGCCACGCGCCTTTTGATTTTTGACGCCATCGATTTTGGACTGGAACCGACCACGCTGAAGCTGATTGTCGGCGACGATGTGCCACGCTACATGGGCGCCAAGAAAGTCAGCATGCACCAGGCCGGCTTCCAGGAGGTATTGTCTTCGGCCGCACTGACCGGCGATTTTCCATCCGAGCTCGCGCTGGTCGGCGTGCAACCCGAATTGCTGAATGATTATGGCGGCAGCCTGACGCCGGGCGTCAAAGCCCAGGTCGAGCCGGCCATCGAGTTGGCGACACAGGTCCTCGAGGGCTGGGGCGTTACGTTCCAGGCCCGGGAGCGGCCATTGGCGGCAGGCGACCTGATCGGTCCCGACGCGCTCGACATCAGCG
>Ga0210081_1000068_pt1 | contig 23265 bp, 21 predicted proteins | sample White_ThreeSqA_D_FD_185589 | JGI IMG/M metagenome (GOLD analysis project Ga0210081, IMG submission 185589) | Wetland microbial communities from the San Francisco Bay, California, USA, that impact long-term carbon sequestration -... | ecosystem: Environmental > Aquatic > Marine > Wetlands ...
GGTGAGGCGAACCTGACCGCCGTACCGTAGGCCAGCATTTCGACGCCGGCGGTACCGCGACCGTCGCCACGGGCATTGGCGAGGCGCGACGTGTCCAGCCGCACGTTGAAGATGGCGTCGTAGCCCTGCTTCTTCGCGTCTTCGATCATCCGCAGGACGGCTTCCCGCCGCGCGCGATCCAGCAGTGGCTCGTAGGTCTTGATCCGGCCGCCGACGATGGCGCGCAGGCCGGCAATAATGCGCTTGAAGTAATCGAGCGAAACGACAACGCTGCCGTCGACCAGCGTCGATGACGACACCCGCCAGTCCTCGGGCATCGTGTCAAACGTGACAACCGGATAGCCGAAGTACGCCTCCTCCCGGGCCCGGATACTCGTGTAATGACGCTTTTCGAGATAGCTGCCGAAGAAATACGCAACCAGGATCAGGAGCAGCGGTACGCCGAAATTGAAGAACAGTTCGAGGTTCTGGGCCATCGCGGCCGCCCTACTCGACCCGGACCGCTGTGCCATAGGCGAACAGCTCGGCTGCGCCCTGCGAGATGGAGCTGGTCGCGAACCGCACGTTGACCACGGCGTTGGCACCCATCGATCGCGCTTCCTCGACCATCCGCTGCGTCGCCTCGATACGGGAATCCTGCAACAGCTCCGTGTATGCCTTGAGTTCGCCGCCGACGATGTTTTTCAGGCCAGCCAGGATGTCACGCCCGAGGTGCTTGGCCCGGACCGTGTTGCCTGTCACGACACCGTAAAACTCGACAATACGGCGGCCGGGTATCGTCTCGGTATTGCTGAGTTCAATCGAAGAGGAAGTGCTGATATTCATCGGAGCTCCGGTCCGGGCTGGGGAGATGAGCCGATTATCGCCCGAATACCCGACGTACGTCACCAAAACAGGCTTCGATTTTCATTGACTTGCAATAATCGGGGCCTATACTTCGTTTCAGCTAGAACGATCGGCTGATATTTGTGTTTTCCATTTCGAAGTTCCCTGGTTGAACCCGTTCTGTTTCTCATAAGTACCAACGTCAATCTTGCGACCCGGCTTCGCTTTTGAGGCCAAATTTTTTATTTTGACAGAATAGGATTTGACTATGTCTACCACCACCGGAACCGTGAAATGGTTCAACGAAGCCAAGGGCTTTGGCTTTATCGAGCAGGAATCTGGACCCGATGTATTTGCTCATTTCAGCAATATCGTCGGCGATGGCTTCAAGACCCTGGCCGAAGGCCAGAAGGTGCAGTTCACAGTAACGCAGGGTCAGAAAGGCCCGCAGGCTGAGAACATCACACCGATCTAAGCCGCAACCGGTTTTTTTTAAGAGAAGGCGGGACCCCAGGGTCCCGCCTTTTTTTGTGTGCCGCGGTCGGTCAGACGGCCTGCTCGAACTTCGCCGGTTCCTGCCTCGACAGGTGCTCGTAGGTCTCCCAGCGCCGGTTGACCGCTTCCTGGGCCATCTGCATCAACCGCTCCGCCTCTTCCGGATTGGTCTTCAGCAGGACTTTGTAGCGGTTCTCGTTGTACGCGTATTCCGTGAGTGGAATGGTCGGCCGTGGCGAATCCAGCACGAAGGGCTTCTTGCCGGCGGCGCGCAATGCCGGGTTGTAACGGATCAACGGCCAGTAGCCGCTCGCCGTGGCCAGCTGCTGCTGCGTCAGGCCATCCTTGAGGTCGTAGCCGTGGGCGATGCAGTGACTGTAGGCCAGGATCAGGGACGGCCCGTTGTACTCTTCGGCCTCACGCATCGCGAGCAGCGTCTGCTGCGGGTTGGCGCCCATCGCAACCTGGGCCACGTACACGTTGCCGCTCGAAATGGCCTGCAGGGCCAGGTCTTTCTTGCCGATGCGCTTGCCCGCCGACGCAAACTTGGCCGATGCGCCCAGCGGCGTCGCCTTGGACATCTGCCCACCGGTGTTCGAGTACACCTCGGTGTCCATGACCAGGACGTTGATATTCCGGCCACTGGCCAGCGCATGGTCGAGCCCGCCGGAGCCGATATCGTAGGCCCAGCCATCGCCACCGACAAGCCATATGCTGCGCCGTATCAGGTGATCGACGATCGACAGCAACGCCGTCGCCTTCTCGTTTTCGCCGTTCGCCAGGATCCGCTCGAGGCGCGTCTTGAGCGCCGCTACCCGGCGACGCTGCCGGCGAATCTCGCTACCGACGCGCTGCCCGGAGCTGACGACGTGGTGGGCAAACTGCTCGCCCAGTTCCGGCGCCAGCTCTGTAACGAGTTGCTTCGCGATGGACATGTGATGGTCGGCCGCGATGCGCATGCCGAGCCCGAACTCGGCGTTATCCTCGAACAGCGAGTTCGACCAGGCCGGACCCGAGCCCTCTGCGTTCTTGCTCCACGGCGTGGTTGGCAGATTGCCGCCATAAATGGACGAACAACCGGTCGCGTTCGCAACCAGCAGGCGCGGTCCGAACAGCTGCGACAGCAGCCGCACGTAGGGCGTCTCGCCGCAGCCTGCGCACGCGCCCGAGAATTCGAACAGGGGCTGCAGGAACTGGGCACCGCGAACTGACGAGAAGTCGACCGTCGCGCGATCGTTGAAGGCGAGCGTCTCGAAATACTCGATGTCTTTCCTGCCCTGCTCCAGCAACGGTCTCTTGTCGGTCATGTTGATGGCGCGGACCTCCGGATCGTCCGGGCTTTTCACCGGGCAGGCCGAGACACACAGGTTGCAGCCGGTGCAATCCTCAAGGTAGACCTGCAGCGTGTAGCGGGTCTCCGGGAAGCCGCGCGCCGATATCGGCGCCGACGGAAATCCTTCCGGTGCATCGGCCAGCGAACTCTCATGGAAGAATTTGGCCCGGATGACGCTGTGCGGGCAGACGAAGGAGCAGTTGCCGCACTGGATGCACAGGTCCGGCTCCCACTTCGGTACCCGGTCGGAAACATTGCTTTTCTCGTAACGTGTCGTGGCGCTCGGGTAAGTGCCATCGACCGGCATCTTGCTCACCGGCAGGTCGTCACCGTGCCCACGCATCATCTCCGCCGTGACTTCGCGAACGAACAGGGGCGCGTCCGCGGGCACGACTTCGTCAAACGGACGATCGCTCGAGGCCGCTTTCGGCACCGTAACCTCGAACAGGTGATCGAGGGCGGCATCGACGGCCGCGAAATTCTTGTCGACGACACCCTGACCCTTGGACTGGTAGGTCTTCTGTATCGCTTTCTTGATTTGCTGAATCGCTTCGTCGCGTGGCAGGACACCCGACAACGCGAAGAAACAGGCCTGCATGATCGTGTTGATCCGCTTGCCCATGCCGGCCTCGCGCGCGACGCTGGCGGCATCGATGACGTAGAAACGGATGTTGCGCTCGATGATCGTCTGTTGCACAGGTCGCGGCAGCTGGTCCCAGACTTCGTCGGCCGGGTACGGGCTGTCGAGCAGGAAGACGGCACCGTCGGCCGCATCCCTCAGGATTTCGATCTTATTGACCTGGTCGAACTTGTGGCAGGCGATGAAGTTCGCCGACTGGATCAGGTACGGCGCGTGAATCGGCTCGGGACCGAAGCGCAGGTGCGAGACAGTGCGCGACCCGGATTTTTTCGAGTCGTAAACGAAGTATCCCTGGCAAAAGAGGTCGGTGTTCTCGCCGATAATCTTGATGCTGTTCTTGTTGGCGCCGACCGTACCGTCGGAACCCAGCCCGAAGAACAGCGCGCGCGTTGCCTCGTCACCCTCGATCTGGAACGACGGGTCGTACTCGAGACTCGTGAACGTGACATCGTCTTTGATGCCGATCGTAAAGTGATTCTTTGGCCGCGCTTTGGCCAACTCGTCGAACACGGCCCTGACCATGGCCGGCGTGAATTCCTTCGACGACAATCCGTAGCGACCGCCGATGACGCGGGGCATGCTGTCCAGCGCGCCTGAACCCACCGCTTCCGCCAGCGTCGTGACAACATCCTGGTACAACGGCTCACCGCTCGCTCCCGGTTCCTTGGTGCGATCGAGCACGGCAATCGAGGTGGCACTCGCCGGTATCGCCGCCAGCAGATCGGCATTGGAAAATGGCCGATAGAGCCGCACATTGATCATGCCGACACCTTCGTCCGGCAATGCATCGATCGTCTGCATGACCGTGTCGGCACCGGATCCCATCAGGATGATGATGCGCTCCGCCGCGGGATCGCCGTGGTAATCGAACAGGCGATACTGCCGGCCTGTCAGGACGGCGAACCGATCCATCGCCTGCTGCACTATGCCCGGCGTGCGCTCGTAATAACTGTTGACGGTCTCGCGGCCCTGGAAATAAACATCCGGATTCTGCGCGGTGCCGCGGATGAAGGGTTTGTCCGGGTTCAGCGCACGACTGCGGTGCTGGAATACGAGGTCGTTGTCGATCATCGCCCGCATCTGGTCCTCGGAGACGAGATCAATCTTGCTGACCTCGTGCGAGGTGCGGAAGCCGTCGAAGAAATGAATGAACGGTATCCGTGCCTCCAGCGTCGCGGCATGCGCGATCAGCGCGAGGTCCTGCGCCGCCTGCACCGACGACGCCGACAATAGTGCGAAGCCGGTCGTGCGTGCCGCCATGACGTCCTGGTGATCGCCGAAGATCGACAGGGCCTGTGCCGCCAGCGACCGCGATGCGACGTGGAAAACCGCCGAAGTCAGCTCACCAGCGATCTTGTACATGTTCGGCAGCATCAGCATCAGGCCCTGCGATGCCGTGAACGTCGTCGTCAGCGCGCCTGTTTGCAGCGCGCCATGCGCGGTGCCGGCCGCACCACCCTCGCTTTGCATCTCGATGATATCCGGCACCTGCCCCCAGATATTCTTCACCCGGGCAGCCGACCAGACGTCGGCCGACTCGGCCATCGGCGACGACGGCGTGATCGGGTAGATCGAGCAGATCTCGCTGACCGCGTACGCGACGCGCGCGACCGCCTCGTTACCTTCCAGTGCGCGGCGTTCGATCATCATGCTTCTCCGGCCGCGGGCTCATCGATCATCTCGATGGCATGGCATGGGCATTGTTCAAAACAGACGGCGCAGCCGGTGCATCTGTCGAAATTGAACGCGTACCGCTTGCCCGGCCCGAGCTTGATGATCGCATCCTGCGGACAGGCGCCGTAACAGCCGTCGCACTCGAAGCAGTTGCCACAGGACAGGCAGCGCTTCGCCTCGAACTTCGCTTCGGGCTCGGTCAGGTTCTTCAGAATTTCCTCGAAGCCCTTGCCACGTCGCTCGACGGGCAGGCGATCCTGTTCCTTCTGCGGCGCAACTGTCCGGTACCAGAGGTGCAGCCGTTCATGGCCGATCAGGTCATGCCGCGGACCGCGACGATACGTCCTGCCGTTGAGATAGGCATCGATGTGGCGGGCCGCGTGCTTGCCGTGACCCACGGCGATCGTCACCGAGCGCTCGCTCGGCACCATGTCGCCGCCGGCGAAAATGCCGGCATGACCGGTCATCATGTTGTCATCGACGACGACGGTATGGTCCCGCTCGAATTCGATACCGGGGACCGACTCCAGGAAAGCCGTGTCCGTATCCTGCCCGACGGCAAGGATCAGCGTATCGGCTTCGAGTTCCTCGAACCGCCCGGTCGGCTGCGGCCGTCCGGTCGCGTCGAGTTCCATGACTTCGACCTTGAACGTCGAGCGATCGATCTCCCTGATCGTCCGCAGCCAGTTGATCATGACGCCTTCTTCAATCGCCTCGTCTGCCTCGAAGTCGTGTGCCGGCATACTGCTGCGGTCGCGGCGATAGATGATCATCGCCTGGTCAGCGCCGAGCCGCTTCGCCGTGCGCGCGGCATCCATCGCGGTATTGCCGCCGCCGTAGATGGCCACCCGGCGGCCGAGCTTCGGCGGGTCCCCGTCATTGGCTTTGCTCAGGAACGTGACGGCGTCGAGGATCTTGCCGGCGTCGCGGTTAGGGATATCGATCTTCTTGCTGATATGCGCGCCGACCGCGACGAACACAGCATCAAAGCAGCCCGCTTCCTTCTCGGCCAGCACGTCTTCGACACGATGGTTGACCGTGATCCTGACGCCGATATTCTCTATGCGCCTGATCTCGGCGCGCAGCTCGTCGCGCGGCATCCGGTAGGCAGGAATGCCGAAATGGATCATGCCACCGGCCACCGGCCCGGCCTCGCGAATTTCCACTTCGTGCCCCATGCGCACCAGGTGGTAGGCGGCCGCCAGCCCGCTCGGACCGGCACCAACGATCAATACCTTTTTCCCGGTTGCGTGGGTGGGCTTCTCGAATTGCCAGTCTTCGGCCAGCGCGAGGTCACCGAGAAAGCGCTCGACCGCGTGGATGCTGACCGCGCTGTCGGTATGGGCACGATTGCAGACGTCCTCGCACGGGTGATAGCAGACGCGTCCATGGATGGACGGCATCGGATTGTTGTCGACCAGTTCCCGCCAGGCGGCTTCGTAATCGCCAGCCTGCGCCAGTGCCAGCCAGGCCTGGATATTTTCTCCGGCAGGACAGGCATCGTTGCACGGTGGCAGGTAGTCAACGTAAACAGGGCGCTGTGTGCGCAGCGCGCCCGTACCCCGGTCGTGACGCGTCAGGTCGGCGCGCCGTGTGAGATCATGGTTGCTCATGCATTGATGCTAAACAGTGGTCTGCCCGCAGGCATCAGGGGTATTACTGATAAACATCGGGCGGGATTTTTGTCGCCTGCCAGGCTACCACCTGCCAGGCGCCGTCGCGCTTCAGGAATGTGCCCGTATTGTAGTAATACTGCGCATCCGCACCATCGGCAGGCTGGCCTACCAGCTTGAACGCGACAATCGCGGTATTTCCATACAGGCGAACGTCGATCTCTTCGCCGAGATACGTCATTGCCGGGGCGGCGTCACTGTCCTCCGCGCTCTCCGCGTCATCGGCAAAGCCCGCAAGAATGTCCGCCTTGCCGAAGCGCTGGCCCGTGGATGATGTATAGACGAGATCGTCGGCCCAGAATTGCTCGTGCGCTGCCTGCTGATCGACCGCCGCCAGAAATTCCTCCAGCAATTGCGTGATCTCGTCCACTTCGGAAGTGTCCGCCATCGACGTCAACGGCAGCACGCAAACCACCAGGGCCACCAGTTGCAACCAGGATCTTGGGATAGTCATTGGTCATCTCCGTAGGTAGCGGTGCTGCCGCGCATTTCGGGCATCAAGGCAACAGCGCGTAGCCGTCTGCCTGCAGCACGATCAACATGGTCATGGCCGACAAGGCAACCTGCACCTCACTCGCCAGCTCCTCTTTCTTAACCTGCCCGAACGCCATGGACTGACCACAGACGTAGACGTCGACGCCGGCAGCCTGCAGTTTCTGTAACAGGACGAGATTCGGGTTGTCGGCCTGGTAGCGTTCCCGGTAGGCCTCGTTCGTCAGCACGTTCTTCAGCGCCGCACCGTGAACCACGACAGCCAGGTCCATATTCAGGAGCGGCGTACCGTTACGAACATGCATGTTCAGCAGGCGCGCGACGCTGACCAGGCGCGGATTCAGTGCCGTAACCTTGCCCGGAGAGGCCCCCACGTCGAACACTGCCCTGTAGACGGCGTTCTTCTCCAGCGCGACATCACGATCGTCGACCGGATAGGTCGGCCCGTAGCCTTCGATGGCCGGGCCGAGCAGCGGCTCATCGGCCAGAAGCGCCAGCGGCAGGCACCCCGCAACCAGAATCAGCGTGCATGCCAATCTCATTTTTCTTCCTCCAGTCGGGCCGCGAGTTCGACCCCGGCATCCTTTGACATCGGCCTGAGTGGTGGCCTGACGTTGCCCCAGCGCTCGTCGCCGCTTGCCAGCGCGAGCAGACGCTTTTGCGCCGGGATGGGTCCGTGCTCCTGCAGCAGCAGTCGCAAACGTTTCACCGCCCGGTGTGCCTCGGTGGCCGCCATCACTTCGCCGCGGTCGAACAGTTCGATCACCTCGGCAATGGCGCGAGCGTTCAGGTTGGCCGTCGCCGAGATGCAGCCCGGGGCGCCCAGCTCAAGCGCCTCGAGCAGCGGCAGCTCCGAGCCCGGGTAGACGATCAGCCCGTCGATACCCAGCAACTCGGTGGTGTTTTGCCAATCCCCCGAACTGTCCTTGATGCCGATAACCTGTTCGGGGAACCTCGCATGCAGTCTTGCCGCGAGCGAGGGCGGGATGCCGACGATGGCAACCGGCGGTATGTGATAGAGGAAAATGCGTGCGCCGGGTCCAATCGCCGTGACCAACTGCTCGAAGTAAGCGTACAGCCCCTCCTCGTTGACCGCCTTGTAGTAAAACGGCGGCAGGGTCATCACCGCCCGGCAGCCCATGTCCAGACACGCACGCGACAGGCGGGCCGTATCGGCCACGTTGGACAGCCCGGTTCCCGGGATCATCCTCGCCGGGTCGATGCCGCCGTCGATCAGCGCTCGTATCGCCGCAATGCGCTCATCGATGCCAACCGACAGGGCCTCCCCGGTCGTGCCGAAGGGCGCAAGACCGGCGCACCCCTGCTCGAGCAGGGACTGCGCGTGCGCGACATACAGGTCCGTCGCAACAGACAAATCCGCATTGAACGGGGTCAGGATCGGCGCGATTACCCCGCGCGCAATTTCTGCGGCCATCGAATCCTCTTGGCTTAAGCGAACAGCCGTTTCACGGCAGCGGTCAACGTACCATCTTCCGGCTGCAAGCTGTAGCCAATGCGCATGCTGGGCTTCTCGATATCGATGAGCCTGGTGAGGTCGATCGGCGTGGCGACCAGTACCAGGTCGCAGTCGACCCCGTTGACCGTCGCCTCGAGATCGCGGATCTGTGCATCGCCATAGCCCATCGCGGGCAGGAGGTTGCCGATGCCCGGGTATTTTGCATACGTCTCGGCTATCTCGCCGACCGCCCACGGACGCGGGTCCACAAGCTCCGCGGCCCCGTTGTCCCGCGCTGCAACGACGCCAGCGCCGAAAGGCATGCCGCCGTGCGTCGTCGTCGGGCCATCCTCGATGACCAGCACACGCTTGCCCCGTATCAGGTCAGGATCCGGCACGGCCAGCGGAGACTTGCGCAATATGACCGTCGCGTCCGGATTGACCCGTGCCGCATTCGCCCGGATCGTCTCGATGCCTGCGCTGTCCGCATGCTCGACCTTGCCGATGATGATGATGTCGGCGCGCGCGAAGTTCTCGGTGCCCGGGAAATAGTCCAGTTCGTGGCCTGCGCGGTGCGGGTCGGCGACGCAGATCCAGAGATCGGGCTTGTAGAACGGCGTGTCGTTGTTGCCACCGTCCCACACGACGACATCCGCTTCCTGCTCCGCCTCCCTGAGAATCGCGCCGTAGTCGACGCCGGCGTAGACGACGACGCCATTGTTCAGGTGCGGCTCGTACTCTTCGCGCTCCTCGATGGTGCAGTCCTGTGCGGCGAGGTCGTCGTACGTGGCGAAGCGTTGTACAGCTTGCCGCGCCAGGTCGCCGTAGGGCATCGGGTGGCGGATGGCCACGGTACGCTTGCCTTGCTGCCTGAGTATGTCCGTGATGCGCCGCGAGACCTGGCTCTTGCCGCACCCGGTGCGGACCGCCGTGATGGCAATGACCGGTTTCGACGACGGCAGCATCGATGCATCGATGTCGAAAGTCGAGAAACGGGCGCCGGCAGCCACGACCGCCTCGCGACGTGCTTCGATATAGGCCAGGCTGACATCCGAGTAGGCGAAGATCACCTCGTCGATGCCCGATGTCCTGACCAGGGACTCGAGCTCCTGTTCGGGGACGATCGGAATCCCATCCGGATAGAATGGCCCGGCCAGCGCCGCCGGGTACCGGCGGTTCTCGATATGCGGGATCTGCGTCGCGGTGAACGCCACGACTTCGATGGACTCGAGGTCGCGATAGCAGCAGTTGAACACGTGGAAGTCGCGCCCGGCGGCTCCCATGATCACGATCTTGCGGCGCATGGCTTTCTCCCGGTGCAGGATGCGCCTGATGCTACAGGCGCGACGCGATGTCTCCGATACGCGCTTCTACCTAAGATGCGACACTAGGTGAATTCCGGCATTGGCAATTGCTGGAAACCGCGTATTTTGGCGTTGCCGATGGCGGCACAGGCCGCCGACCCCCGTGTTTGGACAGGACGACAATCGTGAATGACCAGTCAACCCCGGAATTGCACCGTGGTGTGAAGATTCTGCATGACCCGATTCGCAACAAGGGCACCGCTTTTACCGAGGCGGAGCGTGACGCGCTTAAGCTGCGCGGCCTGCTGCCGCCGCGTGTGCACACGATGGCCGAGCAGGAGCTCAGGGTGCTCGGCAATATTCGCAGCAAGCCGACGGACCTCGAACGCTATCTTTACCTGATCGCATTGCAGGACCGAAACGAGAACCTGTTTTATCGCGTCGTCATGAATCATCTCGACGAAATGATGCCGTTGATATACACGCCCACCGTTGGGCTTGCATGCCAGGAATTCCAGCACATATACCGCAAACCGCGCGGCTTTTACGTGTCGATGGAAGACAAGGGACACATCCGGGAAATTCTCGAGAACTGGCCGCACAAGAACGCCAGGATCATCGTCGTCACCGACGGCGAACGCATCCTCGGCCTCGGCGACCAGGGAGCGAACGGCATGGGCATCCCGATAGGCAAATTGGCCCTGTACACGGCCTGCGCCGGCATCCCGCCAACCGAGTGCATGCCGGTCATCATCGACGTCGGTACCAACAACGAACAATTGCTGAACGACCCGGTCTACAACGGGCTGGAACGACGGCGCGTGCGCGGCGCCGCCTATGACGAACTGTTCGACGAGTTCGTGCAGGCCGCAAAAGAGGTATTTCCAGGCATCCTGATCCAGATCGAGGACTTCGGAAACACCAATGCGTTCCGTCTGCTGGAGCAGTACCGGAACGACACCTGCCTGTTCGACGACGACATCCAGGGTACCGGTGCCGTCGCGGTTGCCGGCATCATCGCGTCGATGCGCATCACCGGCGGCAGGCTCTCAGACCAGAAGTTGCTGTTCCTCGGTGCCGGTGAAGCCGGGATCGGCATTGCCGACGTGTTCGTCGCCGCGCTGCAGGAAGAAGGGATCCCGGCCGAGGAAGCCCGCAAACATTGCTGGTTCGTCGACAGCAAGGGGCTGTTGACTTCGGACCGCGAGTCGATGGCGCATCACAAAGTGCCCTACGCGCACGATCACGAATTCATCGAGGATTTCGCTGACGTCGTTCGCGCGATAAAACCCACTGCCATTCTCGGTCTCTCCGGCCAGCCGCAAACCTTCACGCAGGAAGTGATCGAAGCGATGGCGGAAATCAACGAACGCCCGATCGTTTTTGCGCTGTCGAACCCGACCTCGAAAGCGGAGTGCACGGCCGAACAGGCGTACACATGGAGCGGGGGCCGCGCGGTATTCGCGAGCGGCAGCCCGTTCGACCCGGTCCGGTACGGCAACCAGACGTTCGTGCCCGGCCAGGGCAACAACGCTTATATATTCCCGGGTGTCGGTCTCGGCGTGATCGTCAGCCGCTCGCGCATTGTCACTGACGAGATGTTCCTCGCTGCGGCGCAGGCGCTGGCGAGGCTGGTCAAGGATTCGGACCTGGAACGCGGTCGGGTCTATCCACCGCTGGCGAGCATTCGCGAGGTGTCAGCGATCATTGCCCGCGATGTATGCAGGATGGTGTACGACAACGGTTATACGGACCGCGAGGAACCCGACGACATTCTGGCTGACGTGCACCGGTACATGTACCACCCGGTGTACCCGCACTACGCGTGACGCGTTGCTTAGTGGACGACCTTGCGGATGATATAGCCGCCGGAACGATCGTCGAGCTCGAGTTCGACCTGGCCGCGCTCCTGGGCTTCTTCGAGTAACTTGCTGAACGACTCGAAGCCGAAGTAGCCCTCGTTGAACCCGGGCTTCACGCGCTTGAGCGCCTGTTTGACCATCGAACCCCAGAGCTTGTCCTGCCCGCCACGCTCGGCGTCGAGCGCACCTGCAACTTCCAGCACCAGGTCGATGCCTTCCTGTTTCTTGTCGCTGGGCTTGGTCTTGCTGGCCTTGGTCTTTTTCGTACGTGCTCGTGCCTGCCTGGGCTTCCTGGCCTTTTGCTCGTGACTGCGGGCGATATCGTCGTAGAAAATAAACTCGTCGCAATTACCGATCAGCAGGTCTGAGGTCGAGTTCTTGACGCCGACGCCAATGACCGTCTTTGCATTCTCGCGCAACTTGCTGACGAGCGGAGAGAAATCCGAGTCGCCGCTGATGATAACGAATGTATCGACGTGCGCCTTGGTGTAGCACAGGTCGAGTGCGTCGACGACCATGCGGATATCAGCCGAATTCTTGCCGGACATCCGGACATGCGGGATGTCGATGAGTTCGAAGGCCGCCTCATGCATCGTCGCTTTGAAATCCTTGTAGCGATTCCAGTCACAATAGGCTTTCTTGACAACGATACTGCCCTTGACGAGCAGGCGCTCGAGTACCCAGTTGATATCAAAGGTGGTTTGCTTTTCGTCGCGCACACCCAGTGCAATGTTCTCGAAATCGCAAAACAGCGCGAGATTATGGCTTTCCGTGCCGGACATTTTTCTGCTAGCTCCGCTTGTCTTTCCTGGAGGTCTTCTCCGAGGTCATTACCAACTGCACACGCGCGCGCTTACCGAAACGGCGCTCGTTCAGTTGCTCGGCAATCGCTTCGGCTGCGGCGGTGACGGCCCTGAGGTCGCCGCGCCGAAAACCCCGCATCGTATTTTTGCCCTGGCAGATCGTATAGCAATGCCAGTCGCCACCTTCGGATTTCGACGGTGGGTCGACCGGTGTGACTGAAGTGACGGTGAAACCTGATTCTATCATTAGGGGGGGATGTCGGGACGGGTCGTCTTGAGCACCACACTATACAGGGATTGCCCGATTACTTATAGCGGCAAAAGCGCCGCCAGTGCCGTGCGCCGCCGGTCACAGGCAGATTCGGTCGATCTCGGCCAGCAAATCCTCTGAAAAGCTGTCGACGAATTGCAGCGCGAGCATGTTCTGCTGCAACTGCTCCACACTGCTTGCGCCGGTAATCACCGAACTGACAGATGGATTCTGCAGGCACCAGGCCAGCGAAAACTGCGCCATGCTCGCGCCCATTTGCTGCGCCAGCGGCTCGAGTGCCCGCACTTTGGCCAACCGGTCCTGGTTCGTCAGCAGTTCGTTGAGCCAGTCGAAGTCCAGTACATCACCCCGGCTGCCCTTCGGGATGCCATCGTTGTATTTGCCGGTAAGCAGTCCCGACGCCAGGGGGCTCCAGGTCGTCGAACCATAGCCCTTTTCCTTGTAGACGGGATCGTACTCGGGCGCAAAACGGTGCCGGTCGAGCAGGTTGTAGATCGGCTGCTCGACAACCGGCTTGTGGAGGTGATGGCGCTCCGCCAGTTCGATCGCGGTCAGGATATCGGCGGCTGGCCATTCCGAGGTTCCCCAGTACAGGGCTTTGCCGCGTTCGATGATGTTATGCATTGCCCACACCGTTTCCTCGATCGGCGTGGAGGGATCGTTGCGATGGCAATACAGGAGGTCGACATAGTCGAGCTGCAGGCGTGCGAGACAGCCGTCGATACTTTCGAGCAGGTACTTGCGATTGAGCGTGTTGCGCTCGTTGGGGCTGTCGTGCAGGCCCCAGAACACCTTGGTGGATACCAGGTAGCTGCCGCGCCGCCAGCCGAGCTTCTTCAGCGCGGCACCCATGACTTCCTCCGACCTGCCATTGGCGTAGCCTTCGGCATTGTCGAAGAAATTCATGCCGGCGTCGTAGGCCGCTGCCATCATTCCGACAGCAGTATCCAGGCCGAATCTCGTGTGGAATGTCACCCAGGAACCGAGCGACAGCTCGCTTACCTGTATGCCTGCCTTGCCGAGGTGGCGGTATCGCATGGGGGCTCCCTGGCGCCGTGTGCAGATCTCTGCTCGGGATTCTAGACGATCACGAAGGGCAAAGTCCGTACAAACCGTATTGAGATGACCTACCTATGGAACTAGTATGGGGTCACAGCCAACAGGAGGTAGTCATGCGACAGCAACTCATAGAAGCGCTCACCTATCCCAGATTGCTGGTCCTGGAAGTCATCGAAGAAGGCAACTATCCGCACAAGAGCCTCCTCGAAGCGACCGGCGAACCCTGCAGGAACTGCGACCAGCCCGGCGAATGCGGCTGGACGAAATGTCTCCAGGACTTCAGCGGATTCGAAGAAAAACCGATCGAGATCCTGAGTGCCTCACTTCGCGAAGGCATTCGCTTCGTCGAGGCAATGCACCGCAACCTGCGCCACGACGAGACTACCTGCACCTGCACGACGTGCCTGTGGATCCGCAACGCGGAACACCTCATTGAGGAGTGCGAGCACCACCTGCCGCATGTCGACGCGGCGCCCGTGGCAGAACTCGCGGCCCACGCGGCAGCTGAAAGCACCTGAGGCAAGCTGTAACGCGCTGAAAACGCCAATCTGTGCGGCCGGTCATATTCCATAATGCCGGCATCGCGCATACTCGGGTCGATCAGGAAATCCGGATTTTCCGGCCTGGGGAGCCGAGTTGGGCGTCTATCTCTCTGAAATTTGGCCATTTATTGCCGCCAGCACCCTGCTGGGCGCTGCAGCTGCCTGGCTGTTGTGCGCAGCCGGCAATAAACTCCGAATTCGGGAGCTGACGGACGACTGGCAGACCCGGGTCGACGATCTCGCCCGCCAGCGCGATCGCCTGACAGTCGAGTCCAATTCCCTGCGCACAACCGTCGAGGCGCAGCGGGCCGCAGTACAGAGGCATGAGCAGAGCGTTGCGGCAACCCGCACCGAGCTCGAATCGGCCAACGAGCGCATTCGAGCGCTAACGAAGGACGTATTCACGCTGCGCTCCGAGCGCGAAGATTCCAAGGCCAAGATCGGCTCTTTCCAGGCCGCACTCGCGAAGATGAAGCAGCAATCCGCAGAGCTGCAATCCGAGTTCGTCAAGTCGGCGGAGTTCTACAAGCGCGAGCTCGCGAAGGCTTTCGAGAAGCGCAAGGCGCTGGAGATCCGCATCGACAATGCCAGGGCCGAGCACGAGTCGTTCAGCAATTTGCTACAGGCAACGCGATCCGAGCACGAGTCGGTGAACCGGATGCTCGCCTCTGCGCGTGCGCGGCTCGCAACCCTCGACGAACTCGAACGGAAGGTCATCGCGCTCGAGGCCGAGAATGCACAGCTGAAGCACGACGCCAGCGGGACGCGCCTGCAAGTCGAGTCGTTGCAACGGGACGTAGCCGAACTCGACGAGCTGAAGGCCCAGAACCGGGAGCTGGCGCATTGTCTCGAATCAATGGAGAACAGTCGCCGCCAGTACGAGGCCGATGCCCGCCGCTACCGCGAGCAGGCCGGGCAGTCGGAAAAAGAATCGGAAACACTGCGATTGCGACTGGACGACGTCGAAAAAACCTTCGCCGACATGGAACGCCAGCAGCGCGAGGCAATACGCGAAGCCAGGCGTGCCGCGACGTCGCCGAAAACCAACGGCAAGTCAGCGCCGGTCGAGGAACGGGACGACCTCAAGGAAATCGTGGGCATCGGCAAGGTATTCGAACGGACGCTGCACGACCTCGGCGTCTACAGTTTTCGGCAGATCGCCGCGTTCGACGTGGCCGATATCGCCCGGGTCAATGCGGCCCTGAAAGAATGCAAGGGGCGCATGGAGCAGGACGACTGGATCGGCCAGGCCAAAGAACTGCTGTACAAAAAATACGGCTCTCAGTGAAACGCCTTGCGGGCAGCGCCAATCGGAACGACACCCTGTTCACGTAGCAGCCTGGCGGCGCGCCTGCTGCCTGTCTTCTGCCATATCTCGTAGGTTCTCAGCAGGCTGGCATCCGAATTGGACTGTGCGCTCTCGCGCACCTCGTGCAAGACGTCGGTGAACACCTGGAACTTGGTGGCCAGCTCCCGAAATACGTCGGCGAATGCCCGGCCGCGGAACGTACCCCGCGTTTCTTCGGACAATGATCCGTAAGCGTTCTCGCCCATGTGAACGTAGTAGTCTACGTCCACGGCCTTGTTAGCCAGGCCGTCGACGAAAAAGCCGGAAATGAACAAGGCCACATCACCGATACGCTGCAACATCCGGTTGCGATGCTCGGGACTCGGCGCGTCGGCGGCATCCGCGAGCATCAATGCCAGCGGCCGCAGCCCGTAAGCGTCGCCGTGCTCCTCGTACAGATTCTCGGAGCGCGAGAACAGCGTCATCATATTGACGACGTAGTGGGTCGCGTGAGGGTCCACGTCCACGCCCTGCTGCGCAATGACCTCGTCGATCGAGGTCCGGAAATAGTCACAAAGGTTGCGTACCGGCATTACCCGGCCCGGCTTCGGCTGATAACCCATGTCGGCACCTCCTTTGTCTATTATGTTATATCGAATTGCAGCGTCTGCACCTGTGACGGCGGTCACGAATTACCCGGCCGGCATCGTGGACAGCCGAACCCGCGACACGTGTTGTCCGCCGGTCAGCACGCGGTTGTGCGCGACCCGCGACGCCGACGCGAATCCAACCGGCGCACCGGTATTCGGGTTGATGTCAAAGTGCGGGTAGTTACTGCTGGATATGTCGAGGCGCAGTCGGTGGCCGGCCTGGAACAGATTCGCCGTAGCGAAGGGCCTGATCGTGATCGCGTATGTCTCGCCCTCTTCCATCAGCACCTCGCGGTCCCAGCCATCGCGGTAGCGCATGCGAAAAATACCATCGGTGACATTCATCGCGAAGCCTTCCGGAAAGTCTCTGCTTGGCGGATAGACATCGACGAGTTTTGCCGTGAAATCGGTGTCCGGGCAATCGGAGGAGACGAACAGCTCGACTTCGATTGCGCCACACACCACCAGTGGCTCCTCCAGCTCGGCCGTTTCGAATACGAGGACATCTGCACGTTCGGCCAGCGGCCTGCCATTTGGCGCGCCGTGATACTTGAACACATGTCCGGCTTCGCGCTGGTCGAACGGTCCGCCGCGCATCACCGGCATGCCGGATGTCAGCGCGCCGCCGACCGTAGGGACCGGATCTGACGGGTCGTAACAGTATTCGACCTGCCCCGGAACGGCCGGCTCCCGGTCCAGCAAGCGTCCGTCGGCGTGCAGGAACAAGGTCTGTAACCGGGTACCGGCCGGCGGCCAGCAATCCGCGTGCCGCCAGCGTCCGCCATGCACGATGCGGCCGTTGGCGTCCCGGCTCCCGGGGCCGCCGCCCATCTGGAAATACGCGACGCGCGGCTCGGGTGCGGCAGCGTCCGCATCGCTGTCGCATAACCAGCGCCGGAACCATTCCAGGCGCACGCGGCGATAGTCCATGCCGGCAACCTCGTCCAGGGTCGCTTCGCGACCAAAGTCCACGTCGCCGGCATACGTCCGGGAGCGGTCACCGTGGGTCCAGGGGCCCATCATCAATTGCACTCGCGACGCATGACGCCGCGACAGTGCTTTGAAATTGTCCAGGCAGGTCAGGACGTACGGGTCGTACCAGCTGCCGACAATGGCAGTCGGTACATCCGGGAAGCGGTCGTAGTAGCGCTCGGCACACAGTCCGGGTTGCTGCCAGTAATCGGAGAATCGTCCGGCACGCCACAATTCGAACAGGTACGTCTCGTACTCGGGTGCGCCGGCCAGCGGCGAGTGCCCGGGCTGCCAGGGCATATCGCGGAACCATTCGCGAATATCCCGCTCGCCGAGCTTCGCCGCGCGTACCGGGTCGGCCTGCGTCTCTGGACTGAGTCGTGCATGCCGGTGCGCCCACGTCGCCTGTTTCAGCTCGAATGCCCCGCCGCGGCGAATGCCGCCATGAAACGCACTGGCAAAGCCGCCCGAATCCATGAACATGCAGGCCAGGCCCGGAGGATCGAGGCAGGCCAGTGCGCATTGCGTGTGCGCGCCGTAAGAGAAACCCATCGTGCCGATTCTGCCGTCGCACCATGGCTGCTGCTGCAGCCAGACAAGCGTGTCGTAGCCATCTTCGGCTTCCGCGACATACTTTTGAAAGACACCTTCCGAGCAGTAACGACCGCGGCAATCCTGCACGGCGACGACGAATCCATGCCGAGCGAAAAACTCCGCGAGTACCACCCGGGACACCGGATTCGGGTCTTCTGCCGTGACCTCCGACCGGCTGATACCACTCTTGTCGTATGGCGTGCGTTCCAGGATGACCGGCAAAGGCCGCAGCTGCCGGCCGTCCTCATCGACGGGCCGATAGATATCCGTCGCGAGATGCAGGCCATCGCGCATTCTCACCATGACATTGCGTTCGACGACAACGCCGCTCATCAGTAACCAATGGCCACTGCGATGCACAGCAACACGACCGCAATCACGATATAGATCAGCCAGAGGCGAAAAATGAACTTCGCCCACTCGAGCCAGCCGACACCCGCTGTCGCAAGGTAAGCCAGCAATGTCCCTGAAGTCGGCGTCAGCATATTGGTGATACCGTTGCCGAACAGGAAGGTCAGCACCGTCGTTTGCGGTGGCACGCCGGTCAACTGCCCCAGCGGCCCCATGATGGGCATGCTGACGGCGGCCTGTCCGGACGTCGATGGAATCAGGAAGTCGAGCAGCAGCTGCGACGCGAACATGCCCGTCGCCGCAAGGTAGGCGTTGTCGTGTCCGATCAGCCCGGTCAACGAGTGCACGATCGAATCCAGGATGCGGCCTTCTTCCAGAACGATTGCAACGGCAGACGCGACACCGATCAGCATGCAGGCCATCAGAATTTTCTTCATGCCATCGACGAAAGCTTCGGCCGCCTCTCCGGCGCGCAATCCGCCTGCAAGGGCGGCCGCTATACTGAGCGCGATGTAGAACGCGGACAACTGGTTATGGTGCCACTGCCAGCGATTGGCGGCGAAGACGAGAAAGCCGACACCGGTTGTCAGCGTCAGCAGCACCAGCTGGTGACGTCGCGGCAGTCGATCGTGATTGATATCGAGCGACGTCACCGCATGCACGCCCTCGCGGCGAATCATCAGCAGCACGAATGCGATGCCCACGACGGTGAACACGAGGAAGAAAGCAAAGCGCACACCAGCCCCGCTGAATACCTGCAGGCCGACCAGCGGTTGCGCAATGCTGAGCGGGATCGGGTTGGTCACCGAGGACAGGTAGCCGGCCTTGACGGCGACGGTGACGATGGCGAGTCCGATAACCCTGGACAGGCCGAGCCGTGTCGCCATGATCACCATCAGGGGAATGATCAGGAGGTATTCCGACGCCAGCCCGAGGAAGCTGCTGCCTGCCGCGAATACGATCATCAGAGCCGGCACCAACACATAAACGTTCCCGCGCACGCTGCTCAGCAATTTTTCGAGACCACTGTCGATGGCGCCGGTCTGCGTCACGACACCGAACATGCCGCCAATGATCAGGACCATGAAAATAAGTCCTGCCATGCGCTCCAGGCCGGCGGGAATTGCCAGCACGGTCGCGACGAGCCCTACCGGCCTGACCGTCTCATCCCCGGTTCGCGGCAATTCGAACAGCGCGAGCGGCGAGCGATCTTTTTCCAGCGCCTGGTAGCTGCCGGGAACGACGAGGCGACCCTCTCTCTGGTACTGGCCGGAGTCGACGCAATAAGTCAGTGCGGTTGCCAGCAACAGGATGCCGACCATGATGACGATCGGATGGATTTGCCGGTCGGCGTGGCCTCGTTCAGGTCGGTTCATCGGTATCGCGCGTCCGCTGCCACTCCTGGTTGCGATGGTACTTCATCGCGCGCGCAGGGCATATTGCGGCACGCCAGTGCCAGCCTGTGGCAGCCTTGGAATCTGCTAACATCTGCTCACCCAGCCAGATGATCCGTGGAGGATTGACAGATGAACAGACCCATCATCGTTTTGCCCTTGTTGCTCACTATTGCTGCCTGCGGGCAGCAGGCGACCCCCGGCGATACTGCTGCGCTCGAAGCGAGCTCGGATGCCTGGGAGCTGGCACTGAACGCAAAGGACGTCGACGCCCTTGCCGACCTGTACACCGAAGATGCCCGCATCCTGCCACCGGATGCACCCATGGGCAGCGGGCGGGATGCCGTGCGCGAGGTTTTCGGCGGCATGGTCGAGGCCGGCGTTAGCGGTGAGACGACGATCCTGGAAGCTTCGGTCAGCGGTGACACCGGCCACATCGTCGGCACCTACACACTCATCGTCGATGGCGAGGCAGCGGGTACCGGCAAGTACATTGAAACCTGGGAACGCGGCGCGGACGGCCAGTGGCGCATCAGCAACGACATCTTCAATGCCGACATGCCGCCCATGCGCAAGAAAATGCACCGGCAAGGCATGCATGGCAAAGACATGACACACGTCATGATCACCCACGAGGTTGAGGACCCCGATCGCTGGATCGCCGCGTGGACGGGCCCGGATAACCGCCGTGACCTGTTCCGGGCGAATGGGGCCAGGGGTGTGCACGCGTTTCAGAGCATGGACGACCCCAACCTGACCGGCCTGGTCATCGGCGTCGAGGACATGGAGGCGCTCGGGGCGATGCTGGAGTCCGAGGAAGGCCAGGCGGCTGCCGCCGAGGACGGCGTCCTGATGGACACGATGATCATGTACACCGAAGTCAGGTAATCCTGCGGATCCGTATACCGAAAATCATCAGGAGATCATCCGGAATCCCTCATTAACGCCCCGGCACCGGGGCGTAGCGTTGTCTCATCGACCACAGCCCGGAGGGCAAGACGATGAGAACGACGCTTTACGTTGCAGCACTGGCCGCGGCTACAGTGCTGGCAGGTTGCAGTGCCACGCAACACGCCGCAGAAGTCCGCGCCGCGGACGACATAGACCGCGTCACGGTCGGCACCGTGCAGAAAGAGATCCGGATCGGCATGTCGGCGGCCGAGGTTGCCCAGGTCCTCGGTTCGCCGAATATCGTCACGACCGACGACGAACGCCGGGAAACCTGGATTTACGACAAGATTGCGACCGACGTTACCTACTCGAAAAGTAGCGGCACCATCGTAGGACTCGTATTCGGCAATTCAGCCGCCGGCGCCGGCAGCGGCTCGAAGAACGCCGGCTCGACGACAACGTCGCAGCGAACGCTGACCGTCATCATCCGCTTCGACGATGAGGACCTGGTGCGGGACTTCTCCTACCACACGTCGAGATTCTGATGATCCGCGCTCTGACAACGCTGGCACTGCTCGCGTTGCTTGCCGGCTGCGCGACGACGACCCCGACCTATGCATTGCGTCTCGAGGAAAGCACCCTGGAGGTCCGCGAAGCACAGACACGAACGCTGGTCGCGCCATCCGAAATCGCCATCCTGACGGCGACGATCGCCGTCCTGCAGGACATGGAATTCAACGTCGAGCGCATCGAGAAACCGCTGGGTGTCATTACCGCCTCGAAGATCACCGATGCCGACTCTGCCAGCGAGAAAACCGGCCTGTTCTTTCTCGACCTGGTGTGCGCCCTCGGCGGCAGCGACTGCGGTGCAATGGATTCGGCTCAGGACGACCAGCAGATCACGATGACTATCGTCGTACTGCCAAGCCTTGCACGCAGCGGCGAATTCCGCACGCGCATCACGATGCAGCGAGTCGTCTACGACAAGATGGATCGCATCAAGGTGCTCGAGCGCATCGGCGACCCGGCCATTTACCAGGCCATCTTCGACAACTTGCAGAAGTCGCTTTTCCTGGAGGCAAGTGAACAATGAATCGGCAAACAAGGACCACGGCACTCGTCGCGATGCTGCTGATCACCGGGTGCGCAACCACGCCGCCCGATGTCGTCGGCGCCGGCACGCAACTCGAGACGAGGCAGGCACAGACGCGTGAATTCGACACGCTGGACAAGGCAATGACGATGCGTTCGGTCGTCGCGACGCTGCAGGATCTCGGTTTTACGATCGACCAGGCCGACGCCGACCTCGGCACGATCACGGCCACGCGATTGGACACCTACACGATGCGCATGACCGTGACCGTCGTCGCTAAGACCGGCGACCGCATCGCGGTACGGGCATTTGCGCGCGTCGGCGAAAATGCGATCACCGATCCGGCCACCTACCAGGACTTCTTCATCGCCCTGGACAAGGCCATGTTCCTGACGCAGAACCAGGTCGACTAGGGAACCCGCGGCGCTAGCGTGACGCTCCCGAGACCCAGTTGTCCATGGCGCCAATGCTGCAGCCGAACTTGCTGTGGCCGTTGCCCAGTCCGGCGGCGTCGATAATCTGCTCGCACGAGCAACCGGCCGTGTCGTGGATCGTGTATGCCCTGCCCGGCCCCTCGCCAGGCGGTGCGACCGTGTCGAACACACCGTCGCCATCGATATCGGCAAAGCGATTCACGCCGAGACCTTCCGTCGGCACGCCTTCCGGCAGGTTCGTCGCCAGGCACGCGTCCAGTTCGTCGGCAACGCCGTCCTTGTCTTCGTCCTGGAACAGGTACAGAACCAGCCCGTCGTGGTCGGAGCTGCGCAACGGCAGCGGCGCCAGCGTGCCGTCGTCCTCTTCGAGGATGACCGCAGCGTCGACGTTGCCGCGCGCGAATTCGAGGCCCGTCACGAGACTTCCCAGCCCATCGCTGGTCATTGCGTGGTCGAGTACCTGGGCACTGCCACCGAAAATGAACGAGTAGCGCTCGGTCGCGACAACACTGGTTACTTCGTCATTCAGGTCCGGCGATACCAGGTCGTCGCAACTGTTGGACGAGCAGACCAGGCTCTGTGCCGGATCGAAATCGCCCTTGATCATGCCGGCGAGATCCACGTAGCCGTCGGTGAACTCGAACGCGTTGAAATCACCGATGACGACGAGGTTGACGTCCGGGTTGGTGGCCTGGATGTCCTGTACCTTCTGTGCGACCGACTGTGCCTGCTCGTAGCGTTTCTGCTGCGTGCGCTCGGTTTCTATGCCGCCGAGCGAACGCATGTGCAGCACCATCACCGAAACCGGGAAGGTGCCGTCTACCAGGCCATCCAGCAACAGCGGTGGTCGATCATGCAACAGCGAGCCGTCGACGGAGAGCAGTTCGTCCGCACCCAGCTGCGTCACCGACAGAACGTCGACGACATCGCGCACCAGGAACCCGACGTCGATTGTTCCAACATCGTTGCCCTCTATGAGGTAAGCCGAATAATTCGCATCCGCATCGAGCGCCGCGATAGCCGTAGCAAGATCCTCGAGCACTGCCAGCTTCTCGACTTCCTGGATTGCCAGGATGTCCGGCGTGCCCATGACGTCGACGATGTAACTGGAGAACTTGGCCAGGCGCAGCGTGTACTCGTCCGCCGAAACGACCACATCGTCGCGCGTG
>Ga0210081_1000070_pt1 | contig 22494 bp, 23 predicted proteins | sample White_ThreeSqA_D_FD_185589 | JGI IMG/M metagenome (GOLD analysis project Ga0210081, IMG submission 185589) | Wetland microbial communities from the San Francisco Bay, California, USA, that impact long-term carbon sequestration -... | ecosystem: Environmental > Aquatic > Marine > Wetlands ...
CGCTTCATTCCCTGCGGGGACCCGCCGCATCGCGGCAAGACTTTTGCCAATGCACGGCAACGATTTCGCATGGTTGAGTTCGCGATCCAGGGCCAGCACGGCCTGGTTGCAGACGATCGCGAACTGCGGCGCGACGGTCCCTCATATACGATCGACACACTGGTGACGCTCAGGGAAGAATTTCCGGCGCGTTCATTGGGTCTGATCATCGGCATGGACGCTTTTCTCGGCCTGCATCAGTGGCACCGCTGGCAGGACATCCTGGGTGTTGCGCACATCATCGTCGCCCATCGCCCGGGCTGGAAAGCCCCGGACATGGGGCCGCTTGGTGAGCTGATCAGCGAGGCCGGTACGCACCGGGTCGATGATCTGCACACGGCGACCCATGGCCGTGTGCACATTCATGCTGTAACACAGCTCGAGATCTCATCGACTGAAATTCGTGAACTGGTTGCCGCAGGACGGGATCCGCGTTTCCTGATGCCTGATGCGGTGCGCGCGGAAATTCTTGGAAGTGGTTGTTATGCCTGAGGAGGAAGAAATTTGCTTATCCGTGAGAAGGACCTATGAACAGTGAGGAACTGACCGAACTCGTCGTCGACGCGCTCGACGACGTCAAGGGCCAGAACATCGTGACACTCGATGTCCGCAAGATGACCCCGGTGACGGACTTCATGATCGTCGCCAGCGGCACTTCGAACCGGCATGTCAATGCGCTGGTCGAGAATGTCGCCGAAAAAGCGAAAGCAGCGGGATACAAGGCCATTGGTATCGAAGGCGAAGAGGGCGGCGAGTGGGTGTTGCTGGACCTCCAGGACGCGCTCGTGCACGTCATGCTGCCCAAGGTACGGGAGTTCTATAACCTGGAGAAATTATGGTCGATTGCCCCGAAGGGGGACGCGACGGCAACCGACGGTTGAACCGTGCACATTCGATTGTTAGCCGTTGGCGATCGCCAGCCGGGCTGGGTGGACGAAGCATTCGGCATCTACACTTCTCGCCTGCCGCGCGAATGGAAGTTTCGCCTTGATACGATTGCCACGGTGCGGCGCAACAAGAACGACAAGTCGCAGCAAGCGATGGAGACGGAAAGTGAGCAACTGCTGTCCCGGCTGCAAGCGACGGAAAAAATGATTCTGCTCGACGAGCGCGGCAAACAACTCAGCAGCAAGGGACTGGCAACGCAACTGCGTGACTGGCAGGCGGACGGTCGCGACTTGTGTTTCGTCATCGGTGGTCCGGACGGCGTGACAGACGCCTGCAAACAGCGCGCCGATTTCAGCTGGTCGCTATCACAGCTGACCCTGCCGCACGGGCTGGCGCGGGTATTGTTTGCCGAACAGGTTTACCGTGCCTGGTCCCTGCAGACCGGCCACCCTTATCACCGGGTCTGAATCGTACATGTCGAAGCCGTCCCTGATACTTGCATCCGCATCGCCGCGCCGACGGGATATCCTGATTGCGCTGGGCCTCGAATTCGAGATACTCGCGGCGGATGTCGACGAAACGCGGCAGCCCGGAGAAACGCCCGAGGCAATGGTCGTGCGGCTAGCCGCTGACAAGGCTGCCGCGCTGGACCGGGTGCCCGGGCGGATCGTCATCGGCGCCGATACCGCAGTCGTTCTCGGGGACACGATACTCGGTAAGCCGCGTGACGAAGCTGATGCGCTCGACATGCTGCGACAGCTCTCCGGCCGGCGGCATCGGGTGCTGACCGGTGTCGCGGTGCTCAGTACGGAAGCGGCACATGCCGCGCTATCGGTGACGGAAGTGGATTTTCGCGAAATCAGTCGGGACGAAGCGCAGAACTACTGGCAAAGTGGGGAGCCACGCGGCAAGGCAGGCGCTTACGCGATCCAGGGGCGGGGCGGTGTATTCGTCGAGCGTCTCGAAGGCAGTTACTCCGGGGTGGTCGGCCTGCCGGTATTCGAAACCGCCTCGTTGCTGCAACGCGCGGGCCTCGATCTCTTGAAGCAGTGAACCCGGCATGGCGGACGAGTCCTTAAAAGAAGAGATACTGATCAACGTCACGTCGAGCGAGGCGCGTGCTGCCGTCCTCGAGAACGGCGTGCTGCAGGAAGTGCATATTGAGCGCACGACCCGGCGTGGACTGATCAGCAACATATACAAGGGCAAGGTCCTGCGGGTATTGCCGGGAATGCAGGCAGCGTTCATCGACATCGGGCTCGAGCGCACCGCGTTCCTGCATGCATCGGACATTGCGCCGGCTGCTGAGGACGGGGAAGCGGAGCGCAATATTCGCGATCTCGCGCGCGAGGGCGACGAGATCATGGTGCAGGTTGTCAAGGACCCGCTGGGCAACAAGGGTGCACGGCTGACGACGTTCATCACGCTGCCGTCGCGACACCTGGTGCTGCTGCCGCGCGCGGCGTCGGTCGGTGTCTCGGCGCGGATCGAGGACGAGGCCGAACGGGAGCGCCTGCGCAGTGGCGTGGAGCGACTACTCGCGGAGCGGCAGCTCGGCTACGGGGCGATCGTCCGCACCGTGGCCGAAGGGCAGAACATCGAGGCGCTCGAGTCGGATCTGCGCTACCTCCTGCGCCTTTGGGAAGTCGTCCGGGAGCGCTGTGCCAGGAAGAGCGCGAAGTCGCTGGTCCACGAGGACCTGTCGCTGCCGCTGCGCGTGTTGCGCGACATGGTGACGAGCAACATCGAACGCATCCAGGTCGACTCGGCGACCGAATACGCCGCGATGCGGGAATTCATGGACACGTTCCTGCCCGAAGCCAGGGTCTCCCTCGAACATTACCGGCGCCGGCGACCGATTTTCGACCTGCACGGCATCGAGGACGAAATTCGCAAATCGCTTGATAGAAGTATTCCTTTAAAATCAGGTGGTTACATAATTTTCGACCAGACCGAAGCGATGACGACAATCGACGTGAATACCGGCGGATATGTGGGTCACAGGAACCTCGAGGAGACCATTTTCCGCACCAATCTCGAAGCTGCGGTCGCGATTGCGCGGCAACTCAGGCTGCGCAACCTGGGCGGTATCATCATTATCGATTTCATCGACATGGCGGACGCCGACCACCGCGATAACGTGTTGCATGTGCTCGAGGCTTCGCTGGCACGCGACCACGCGCGACACCAGCTGACACCGTTGTCCCCGCTGGGTCTCGTCGAAATGACCCGCAAACGAACCCGGGAAAGCCTGCAACATGTACTGTGTGAGGACTGTCCAACCTGTGAAGGCCGTGGTTTTGTCATGACCGCCGATACCGTCTGCTTCGAGATTTTCCGCGAGATCATTCGCCAGGCCCGGCAATTCGAGTTCGACGAAGTGATGGTGCTGGCCCACCAGGATGTTATCGAGGTGCTGCTCGACGAGCAGGCGCGGAACCTGGCGGAGCTCGAAGAACAGACGGGCAAACCCATTCGCCTGCAGACCGAGTCTTTGTACCTGCAGGACCAGTTCGACGTGGTCCTGATGTAGCCCGGCGGAAAGAACGCGAGAGATATGAAACGATTCCTGCAACGCGTACTGAAAGCGCTCGCCTACACGGCAGCGGGCGTTGTCATATTGCTCGCGATCGCGGTCGGGCTGTTTCGCCTGTTTCTGCCGCGACTTCCCCAGTACCAGGATGAAATCAAGGGCTGGGCCAGTGCCGCGATCGGCATGCAGGTCGAGTTCTCGGGGATGGACGCGCGCTGGGGCCTCAGCGGTCCGGAACTCGCTTTCTATGATGCGGAGCTGATTGTCGCGGGAAGCGAATCGCGACTGATCGCGGCAGGCGAAGTACGCATCGGTGTCGCGGTCGCCAGGCTGCTGTTCGATCGCACGCTGGTCATCGACCATATCGTTATCCGTGAGTCGGACGTCGACGTGCGCCGGCTGGATAGCGGCGAATGGTGGGTCCAGGGGCGTGCTATGGACCAGCTGTTCGACCCCGGTGCCGGCGGCACGCAGGCGCTGGGCAATATCGAGGTCATCGGCCAGGATCTGCGCGTCAGCCTGATGCAGCCGGGCGACGAGCGCCCGCGTTTCTTTACGATCCCGAAATCGCTGGTCAGTATCGACGAGTACCGCATTGCCGTCGACGTGAGCGTCCGTTTGCCGGACGATCTCGGGCGACAGCTGGACGTCACGGCAACACGCCTGCCGGGCGCACCGGGCGGCGCACCGGTCTGGGACGTGATGATCGATGCTACCGATATCAACCTGTCCGGCTGGTCCGCGCTGCAGCCGGACGAGCGTTGGCGCGTACTGTCAGGGCAGGGTGATATCGAGCTGTCGCTGGCGTATGCCGATGGCATGGTCACGGATGTAACGGCGGACGCGGATTTTGAAGGCGTGTCACTCGCCCCGAACCGGTTGTTCGACGTCGGCGGGTTGTTCGAGCTTGATGTTGGCGGCGATGGCTGGTTGGCGGCGGTGCAGAAATTCAGCGTTGCTACCAGCGAACACGCGTGGCCCGAATCGACGTTGCGCGTCGAGGCCAGCACAGATGCAGACGGTCGTATCGTCATGATGGACCTCCGTGCGTCCTACCTGAATCTGGCGGATGCGATGCTCGGACTGCCGTGGCTGGTGGAGGAAAAGCGGGAGTTTCTTGCGGACCTCGCGCCGAGCGGCATTGTTCGCGAGCTGAGCGCGACACTGTCCGAATTCGACCGGGACTTGCCACGCTACGATGTGGCTGCCGATCTCTATGAAGTCGGCTTCGGCGCGGCACAAGGCCGTCCCGGCGTGCGCGGGTTTTCGGGCCAGGTGCGCGCCAACAGGGCTGGCGGCAGGCTGGAGATCGACTCGACGGGACTCACGATTGATTCGCCCGAGTACCTTGCCGAGGCCGTGGTCATCGATTCCGCCGCAGGGACCATTATCTGGCGCCGGAGCAACAACCGCACCGTGGTCCTGTCGGACAGTGTGCATATCGTCAGCCAGTTCTTCGAGAGCCGCAGCAACATACAGTTGACCTTCCCGGAAGATGCGTCGCCGGAAGTCGATCTCGCAAGCTCCTGGAGTATCAGCGATATCGCCGTCGCCAAGCGTTATATTCCGAAAAAGCTTCTGAAGCCGACCTTGTACGAGTGGTTCCAGGACGCTCTTGTCAGCGGCTCGATCCCCCGAGGCACCACGCGCTTGCATGGGCCGCTGGACAAGTTCCCGTTTGACGGTGGTGAAGGGCAGCTCCTCGTCGAGGGCTCGGTTCGCGACCTGACGTTCAAGTATCAGCCGCTATGGCCGGCGGCGGAGCGCGCCGATCTCGAGGTCGTCGTCGACAATGCGCGTCTGTACTCGGTAAAGAACCGTTCCGTGAATGCCGGCAATGAGGCAATCGATGCCGACGTCGAGATCGCGGATCTGCGTGATCCGGTATTGACGATCGACGCTTTTGTCACCGGTACGCTGGATACGATTCGGGACTTCTCGATGCGGAGTCCGATCGGAGACCTGTTTGGCGGGCATCTCGATCGGGTCACTGTCGGCGGCGATGCAACCTTTGCGCTCGATCTTCGCATTCCTCTGAAAGACGCCGGGAATTTCGATTTCACCGGGCGCCTGCGAACGACCAACGGCATGCTCGAGGTCGCCGGCTTCGACCCGCCATTCACCGAACTGTTCGGCGAGGTGATGATGACTCGCGATGACATCACCAGCGAGGGACTCGTCGGTCGCTTTCTCGGCGAGGACATCAGCATCGCGCTGGCGGTACCGGAGGACGATGCCTTCAGCGTGGTCGCCGACGTGACCGGCGCGATAGCGGCGGAAGCTATCGTCACGCAGCTTGGCGCGCCGCTCGAGGGTCTCGTCAGTGGTGCTACAGCCTATAACGCGCGCGTCCTGTTTCCGCGCGGCAAGCAGGAAACGCCGGCTCCGCTGACGATACAGATCGAAACCGACCTCGATGGCCTGGCGCTCGAGTTCCCGGAGCCCGTGGGCAAAGACGCGGCAACGCCGCTGCTCGTCAGGGGAGACCTGCGTTTCCTGTCCGGCGGCGCCGTCATCGAAAGCGCCGGCTTCGCAGAAAGCCGCATCGCGTGGCAGATAGCGTTCAATCGCGTCGACGATGCCTGGGATTTCGATCGTGGCATGGTCACGTTGGGGCGTGACGTCATGATGCCCGCCGAAACCCGCGGCCTGCATATTCACGGTGCCGCCGAGACGGTGCGTCTGGAAGACTGGCTCAACCTGTCGCGCAGCGGCGATGAAAAAGTGGGTGCCGCGAGCCGCATACGCTCGATCGACCTCGAGATCGACAATTTCTTTGCGCTCGGGCAACACCTCAAGGGCCACCGGGTCCGCGTGGATCGCAGCGCGCTCGACTGGCTGGTACAGCTGGATGGTGAAGATGTCACGGGTTCGATTTTTGTCCCTTACGACTTTGGCTCGGATCGGGCGATGGTGCTCGACATGGAGAGGCTGCGACTACCCGGTGACGAAGAATCTCCGAAGGACGAGTCGACGCTCGATCCCCGCGCGCTGCCGCCCATATCGCTCAAGGCCGCCGAGTTCGCGCTCGGCGACCGCTACCTCGGTGCGGTCGAGGTAGAGCTCGCCCGCGTCCCCGAAGGCCTGAGTACGACGACGTTGCTGGGGAAGGATCCGACGTTCGGCTTCGAGGGCACGGGTCGCTGGGTCGTCGACAATACGGACGTGTTCGGCAGCCGCAGTTACCTGACCGCGACGCTGACAAGCACTAACGTGGAGCAAACGATGCGGCGCCTCGGCTTCGCGCCCGGCATTGTTGGCGACAACATGCGCGCCGAGTTCGATTTGAACTGGTCGGGTGGTCCGCGTGGCGACTTCCTGGACGTACTCGATGGCAACGTCCAGGTGCGCTTCGAGGACGGCCAGCTCGAGGAGGTTGAACCGGGTGCCGGCCGCATCTTCGGCCTGATGAGTTTCCTGGCCCTGCCACGGCGTTTGTCGCTCGATTTCAGCGATGTATTCAACAAGGGTTTCGGGTTCGACTCGATTGCCGGTACTTTCCGGCTGGTCGACGGGACCGCCTACACTTGCGACCTGTCGCTGCAAGGCCCGGCCGCCGATATCGGTATCGTCGGACGCGCCAGCCTGACCGCACGCGAATACGAGCAGGTCGCAGTGGTCAGCGCCGAAGTCGGCGCCACGCTGCCGATCGTCGGTGCAGTCGTCGGCGGACCACCCGGAGCCGCCGCCATGCTGATTTTCTCGCAGATCTTCAAAAAGCCGCTGCAGGAAATGAGCCAGGTCTACTACGGGATCGAGGGGCCCTGGGACGAACCTGTGATAGAAACGACCAATTCCGACGATTTCGTTCGCCACGGCGTCATGGCCGGGTGTATCGACGACGCACCGTGATGCCGGGTGCAAGGGACAACAGCATGCGCGTTGCAGCAATACAAATGAACAGTGGGTCGCTGGTCGACGACAATCTCGAGCTCGCGGACAGCCTGTTGGCAGAGGCGGCGGCAAGTGGCTGCAAGCTGGCGCTCCTTCCCGAGAACTTTGCATTGATGGCAGAGCGTGGCAAGGACAAGGCGCACTACGCCGAAGAGCCCGGCAAGGGACCGATCCAGGCGTTCCTCGCGGACCGGGCGGCCCGTCACGACCTGTGGATATTCGGCGGCAGCATGCCGCTGGTGTCGCCGCAAATCGCCGCAGAGCGCGTCTACGGTGCCTGCCCGGTGTACAGTCCCGACGGCGAAGCGCGCGCCCTGTATCGCAAGATTCACCTTTTCGATGTCGATATCGTAGAGAAACAGGAGTCCTACCGGGAGTCGCACTCGATGTATCCGGGTGAGGACCTGGTCAGTGTCGATACGCCTGCCGGTCGCGTCGGTCTCACGATTTGCTACGACCTGCGCTTTCCGGAGATGTTTCGTGCCCTGGTCGATGCCGGTGCCACGATGTTTACCGTACCCGCGGCCTTCACCGCGACGACCGGCGCGGCGCACTGGCACGTGTTGCTGCGGGCACGTGCGATCGAAAATCTGGCATATGTGATCGCAGCCGGGCAATATGGCACGCATCCGGACAGTCGTTCGACATTCGGGCACTCGTTGATCTGCGATCCCTGGGGCCGCATCCTTGCAGAGGCGGCCGAGGGCAATTGCGTCGTCATGGCGGACATCGATCCGGACCTTCCGGCCCGGCTGCGCCTGGAGTTTCCGGCACTGTCGAACCGCCGCCTTTGACACGAAACAGGCTTTTTCAGACAGGACAAGCGCTTGAGTAAACCTGCTGCACATTCGATCGACGCCGTCATGGCGAACCTGCTGGAACCGGCCGGCCTCGCCGAGAAGCACCTGTCCACGACACTGGGCGGGCTGATGCGCGGTGGCGTCGACTATGCCGACCTTTATTTCCAGGTGCATCGCCAGGAAAGCTGGACGCTGGAAGACGGCATTATTCGCGAGGGCAGCTTCAGCCTTGACCAGGGCGTCGGGGTCCGTGCGACCAGCGGCGAAAAAACGGGGTTTGCGTACTCGGATGAATTGCTGCTGCCGGCCCTGCAACAGGCTGCGGGTGCAGCGCGCGCAATCGCGCGACAGGGACAGGATAAACGGGTACAGGCCTGGAAACGCAGCGATGCGCCGGCGCTGTATCCGGTGGCGGATCCTACAACGAGCATCAGTGACGCCCAGAAGACCACGCTGCTGCAGCAGCTCGACGCCGCCACGCGCGAGCTGGATTCGCGCGTGGAACAGGTCATCATCAGTCTCTCGAGCAGCCAGGAGCTGGTGCTGGTCGCTGCATCTGATGGCACGCTGGCCGCGGATGTGCGGCCGCTGATTCGCCTCAATGTCAGTGTCATCCTGCTGCAGGACGGCCAGCGTGAACAAGGCTACGCCGGTGGTGGCGCGCGCTCGGATCTCAATTATTTCCTCGAGGGCGACCTGCCGATGTCGTATGCGCGCGAGGCCGTGCGGCAGGCCACGGTGCAACTCGAAGCCCGGCCGGCGCCCGCCGGGACGATGCCGGTGGTACTGGGACCCGGCTGGCCAGGCATCCTGTTGCATGAGGCGGTTGGGCACGGCCTGGAAGGCGACTTCAACCGCAAGGGTGTGTCCGCGTTCAGCGGCAAGATCGGCCAGCAGGTCGCGTCATCGCTGTGCACGATTGTTGACGACGCCACGCTCGCGAATCGACGCGGCTCGATGGCCGTGGATGATGAGGGCACTCCGGGGCAGAACACGGTGCTCATCGAGAACGGCATTTTGCGCGGTTACATGCAGGACAAACTGAACGCGCGCCTGACCGGTGTCGAACCAACCGGCAACGGGCGGCGCGAATCATTCGCCCATATCCCGATGCCGCGCATGACGAATACGTACATGCTCGCTGGCCCGCACGATCCGGCCGAGATCATCGCGTCCGTCGACAAGGGGCTGTATGCGCCGAATTTCGGTGGTGGTCAGGTCGATATTACGTCGGGCAAATTCGTGTTTTCGGCGAGTGAGGCGTACCTGATCGAGAACGGCAGGATCACGGCACCGGTCAAAGGCGCGATGCTGATCGGCGATGGTCCGGAGGCATTGCACAAGATATCCATGGTCGGCAATGACATGCGCCTCGACACCGGTGTCGGCACCTGCGGCAAGGAGGGACAGTCGGTTCCCGTTGGTGTCGGGCAGCCCACGCTGAAGATCGACGAACTGACCGTCGGCGGCACCGGGTAAGCCGGGCACTCAGCACCAGGCTTCCTGCATTTCACATAAGTCAAAAAGGTGCGGGTTCACGTCGCACACTGTGAGGTATCTCACTGCATTCAACATATCTCCGCGTTACGGTTAGCCAATCTGACGGAGGGAAACGACGATGGCATTCGAAAGTACAATCACAGAGGCCGATATGGACGCCAACACGCAGCAATACGTGCAGGGATTGCGTCGGGACGCCAATGATTTCGAGCCGGATCTGGCTGTTGACGGCCTGACGGACTCGATACTGTCGCGCATCCTCGGCCTCTTCGGGGTTGGTCGTTCCTGAGCCAGGGCGCTGCCTGGCGGACCGCTTTTCAGAGTCAGTTCATTCCCGGACCCGGCCTTTTGGCCGGGTCTTTCGCATTTCACCACTGGACAAGTGGCTGCGGCTATGGAGAATGAATCGGCCCGGGGCCGGAAACCAGAACGCTATGTGGGTCGCGAAACCGATTTACGAAAGCTTGCCGTATTTCTACCTGCTGGTCGGTGCGATCTCGCTGGCTGCTTCGATGTACCTGCATTACTGGTACTGGCCTACCATCTGTTTTGTCGTCGGCATGCTGAGCCTGGTCGCAGGTCTCGTCGTGCTGCTGAAGCGCCGTGACTACCGGGTTACCGATCGCAGGGTTGGGCAACGCCAGGATTACTGACCCGGGATTTCCTATGATTCGTTGACGGCCGATTCCGCGCCGTCATCTTCGGCGTCGTCGTCTTCGTCCTCATCCTCGTCGCCATGATCTTCCAGCTGATCTTCGAGTGTATCTTCCGCTGCCCTGAGATCGTGGTAGACCAGTTCGTGAATGCCGAGGGAAATGACATCGCCGTCGCGCAACCGGTATTTCTTGATCTGCTTCTCGCCGAGGAAGACACCATTCGTACTGTTGAGGTCTTCGACGACACAGCCGGTCTCGTCGCTGACCAGTTGCGCGTGGTGGCGGCTGACGAACTTGCTCTTGATGAAGATCTCGTTATCCGGCGAACGGCCCACAATGATCCGGCCCAGCGGGAACGTGTGTTCCGAGATCGTCTCGCCTTCGGTACGGACCTCGATCCTGGTAACGTGCGTATCGTCACCGGCACGGTTCTGCATCTTCTCGAGCATCTCGTAAATGCCCGTATTGCTCTCATGCTCCTGCCAGTTCAGCTCTTCCACGGCGGCAACGATGTCGTCGTTGCCGACTGCGTGTTTGCCGTCGGCGAACGCACACAACAGGGCCGTATCGCATAATGTATTGATCAGTCGCGGCACGCCGCCGGTATAACGATAGAGGGTATCGAACGCATCGTCCGCGAACAGCGCGGGATTCTCGGAGCCGGCAACCGTCAGCCGGTGAAGGATGTATTCCTGCATTTCCCGCCTGCTCAGGGGCCCCAGGTGAAAGCGCAGGCGAACCCTTTGCAGCAGCTGTTTGAGCCCCACGGAATCGAGCGCATCACGAAGTTCCGGCTGGCCGGCCAGTATGATCCGCAGCACCTTTTCCTTGTGCGTCTCGATGCCGGAAATCATGCGGATTTCCTCGAGTACCTTGTGCGACAGGTTTTGCGCCTCGTCAACGATCAGCACGACCTTCTTGTCGTTCGAGTATTGCTCGATCAGGAACATGTTGAGCATGTCCAGCAACTCGACCTTGCGCTTGTTGAAGGGCTTGAAGCCGAATTCTGTCAGGACGGCCTGCAGGAACTGGGTAGGCGTCAGCTGCGTCTGTGACACGACCGCGTAAACGACGTCGTCATCGAGTTCGGAGAGAAACGACTGCAGCAGCGTCGTCTTGCCGGAGCCGATTTCGCCGGTGATGACGACGAAGCCGTCAGCGAGCCAGATGGTCGACTCCATGTAGGCTTTGGCGCGCGCGTGCTGCTTGCTCCAGTAAAGGAAGTCCGGGTCTGGCGTCAGCCGAAACGGCTGCTCTTTCAATTGGAAGTGTTCCAGATAAGACATATGTTGACCGGTGTCGCCGCTGCCGGATCCGCGACAAGCACAGCCTGTCGCACGGCGGGCCTTGTAGTTTAACCGTTTTTGCGGGCGCCCGGCCACGCCCGGTTCGCAGGTTCTCGCTTCTACTACGTCACAGTTTGTTCGATTTCGGCGACGAGGCGGTCCCGATCGGCGGCGCTGTCGGCAATAACCGTGATATGGCCCAGTTTGCGACCCGGGCGCGGTGTCTTGCCGTAGTCGTGCAGTTGGCCCTTGGCAAGGGAGCGCGCCGCATCCGGAATCGTCCCGATCAGGTTGACCATGCCGGCATGCCCGACGGCCGTAGTCGGCCCCAGCGGCAATTGCAGGATCGCACGCAGGTGATTCTCGAACTGGCTGGTTCGGGCGCCTTCGATGGTCCAGTGCCCGGAATTGTGCACGCGTGGTGCAAACTCATTGGCGAGCAGCCGGTCTCCACAGACAAACAGTTCCAGCGCCAGCACACCGACGTAATCCAGGTGCGTGAGCAGGCCCTCGATGAAGGACGCGGCACTGCGCTCGAGCTCCGGCGCTTCGACCGGCGCGCAGCTCGTATGCAGGATGCCACCCCGATGGACATTACGACTGAGCGGATAGGTGAGGATTTCGCCTGCCACGCTGCGGACGCCGATGGCCGAGACTTCGTAGTCGAATGTGACCCATTGTTCGGCAATGAGCGCGGCACCGCCCAGCGCATCCCACGCAGGCTCGATGTCGGCCCGCTCGCGCACGACGAACTGGCCCTTGCCGTCGTAACCGAGCCGCCGTGTCTTGACGACCAGCGGCAGGCCGAGCGCGTCAGCCGCGGCGTCGAGGTCGGTGCGCGCGTCGATGACATGATAGCCGGGCAGTGGAATGTCGAGGTGTTCGAACAGCCGCTTCTCGGCAAGCCGGTCCTGTGCGTGACGCAGCGCGTCGGGGGGCGGATAAACCGGGACCTTGCCGTCGAGAACACGCAGCGCATCGACCGGTACGTTCTCGAACTCGTACGTGACGACATCGGCATTGCTGGCCAATTCGGCGAGAGCGGCAGCATCGTCGAATGCTGCGTGGATGACCGGGCCGCAATCCGCTGCAGGCGGTGCCTCCCCGGGGTCGAGGAAGCAACACTCGACACCCAGCGTCCGTGCCGCCAGCCCGAGCATCTGGCCGAGTTGCCCGGCGCCGATAATGCCGACTCGCATCTCGTTACTTGCGGGGATCGCTGTGAGCCAGGACCTTGTCGGTCTGGTTCCTGCGAAACGCATCCAATGCCTTTGCGACGGCCGCGTCGTGATTGGCGAGCACGGCGGCCGCCAGCAATGCCGCATTGGTGGCGCCGGCACGGCCGATTGCCAAACAACCTACCGGGACGCCGGCGGGCATCTGCGCAATCGACAGCAACGAGTCCATGCCGTTCAACGCCTTCGACTGTACCGGCACGCCGAAAACCGGCAGGCGGGTCTTGCTGGCGACCATGCCCGGCAGGTGCGCGGCGCCGCCGGCGCCGGCGATGATGACCTTGAGGCCACGATCCACGGCCGAACTCGCATACTCGAACAACAGGTCCGGCGTCCGGTGCGCAGATACGACGCGCACTTCATGGGTGACACCGAGTTCGTCCAGTGTCGCGGCTGCGTGCTGCATGGTGTCCCAGTCGGAGCGGGAACCCATGATGATGCCGACATCAATGCTCATGGCGAAAGTCTACCTTCGCAAGCGCTCGAGCGCAGCACGTATTGGTTCGGGGTCGACGTGTCCCATCAATTTGCCGATGTACTGCTTTTGCCGGCGCAGCGCGCCGTGCGCCTTGATTCGGCGGGCGTCGAGGACCGCGTCGCGCAATTCCTCGTCGATGGGCATGGCCGCAAGTTCCGCGTCCTTCAGCGACAGTAACTCTTCGCCGAGCTTTTGCAGCTCGAGATACTCGCGTTTTCTTGCGCTTTTGCTGGGTTTTGGTTCTATCACCGGATACAGTACTCTCGCGGCCGGGCTACCGCGCTGCGGCAGGAGTCTAGCACGCACCAGTCGATGATTCGAAAGTCGGAACAGGATGCAGGAAACAATGGGAAAAGCTGTAACACGCGCCGCCCTTGGCAGGGATGAGCTCGCAGAGCTGATCGACCAGGCGCTGCGGGAAGCCAGGCGGCTCGGCGTCGACCAGGCCGAGGTCGCCGTGAGTCATGACATAGGTCTGTCCGCAACCGCTCGCCTCGGCGATGTCGAGAATCTCGAGTACACCAATGATCGAGGCATTGGCATCACGGTATACAAGGATTCCCGCAAAGGCAGCGCCAGCACCTCCGACTTTTCGAGGCACGCCATCGTCGAAGCGGTAGGCAAGGCCTGCACGTTCGCGACTCTGACAGCGCCGGATGAATATGCCGGTCTTGCGGATGCGGACCTGATGTGCACGGCTGAGCCGGAGCTCGACCTCGATCATCCGTGGACGATCGACGCCGACCAGGCAATCGCACTGGCGATCGAGACGGAGGCCGCCGCGATGCAATTCGATAAGCGCATCAGCAATTCGGAGGGCGCGACGGTATCGACGAACCGGGGCATCCATGCCTACGGCAACACGCTGGGCTTTGTCGGCAGCCACACGCGCACGAGTCACAGCATGATGGCGATCGTGCTGGCCGAGGCTGACGGCGTCATGCAGCGTGATTATCATTACACGGCGTCCCGCGACGCGGGCGATCTTGAGGCCCCCGCGGATGTCGGGCAGGCAGCCGCGGCCAGGGTGATCGCCAGGCTTGGGGCGCGCAAAATCAAGACGACACGAGCGCCGGTACTGTTCGTGCCGGAACTCGCGCGCGGCTTTATCGGGCACGCGATGCGTGCTATTTCCGGCGGGGCGCAATACCGGCGTTCGTCTTTCCTGCTGGATGCTGCCGGCGAGCAGATCTTTCCGGAGTTCGTCACGATCGAGGAGCGGCCGCACATAGCGAAAGGCATGGCCAGTGCCGCCTTCGATAGCGAGGGTGTCGCAACCTATGACCGCGACATCGTGGCCGGCGGGGTACTGCAGGGTTACATTCTCAGCAGCTACTCGGCCCGTCGCCTCGGGCTGACGACCACGGCCAACGCAGGCGGTGCGCAAAATCTCGTCGTGCCGGGCGGTGGCAAGGACCTGGCTGAGTTGATTCGCGACATGGGAACGGGCTTCCTGGTGCAGGAGCTGATCGGGCAGGGCGTCAATGCGGTGACCGGCGACTACTCCCGCGGCGCGGTCGGGCAGTGGGTCGAGAACGGCGAAGTGCAGTACCCGGTGCACGAGGTGACGATCGCCGGGAACCTGAAGTCGCTTTACCGCCGTATCGCGGCGATCGGCGATGACCAGGATCTGCGCGGGGGGATTCGTTGCGGATCGGTACTCGTCGAGGAGATGACGATCGCCGGCGCGTGACGCGGCGGGTGTTACCGGTTATCGACGTCGTCGAGGAGGTCGGACAACGATCGGTCGGCAAGCAGATCGTTGACAGCAGCATCGATCCTTTCACCCATCGTTTCGATTTCATTGGTCCAGCAGGGAGGCTGGTGCGATCCGGTTTCGCCTTGGACGCGGACGACCTCGATGATGTCAGTCAGCCTGATGCGCGCCGTTTCGCGACCCGGAAGCAGCTCCTCGTTCTCATTGCTGGTCAGCAGGCCGTTCTCTTCCAGCGCGGCGATAATCGGTGCGATCGTTATCGATGGAATTCGCAAATCCTCGCTGATGGCCTGCAGGTCGACCGATCGTGACGAGTCGCGAAACGCGCTGCCGACGATGAGCATGACGTTGAGAGCGAGTCGCTCGCGCATCGAATTGGACAGGCGAGGTTCACGGCGGCCGATCCGGAGATACGCCGGGTTCTGGAAATAGAAAGCGAGTTGCGCGCCGATCAGCAGTATCAACCAGTTCAGGTATAACCAGATCAATGCGGTTATGGCGATTGCGAAGCTCGCGTAGACAGCCTGGGTGCGTGCCGAGTTCGAAACGAACGCCGCGAAGATCATGCCAACCGTCGCCCAGAGCACGCCGCTCGTCAGGCCGCCAACCAGCGCCGATGTGATCCGCACCTCGGTGTTCGGCATGAACCAGTAAAGGAACGTAAACACGCCGATGACGAGCAGGTACGGCGTCATCTGGCTCGTGACGCTGAAGACGGGTCCGAAGAAAGTCGTACCGGTCAGCCATTCGACCGCGCCGTCATTCTGCAGCGAAGCAATTGCGCCCATGGCCACTGCAATGATGACCGGGCCCGTCATCAGGACCAGCATGTACTCGGTCAGGCGGCGGGCAAAACTGCGCGGCTTCGTGACGTACCAGACGTAGTTAAAGCTCTCCTCGATTTTCTGCACCATCGAGATTGCCGTGTAGATGAAGAACGCAAGACCGATGCCGCCGAGTACGCCGCCATTGACATTGTTGACGAGATTCATGACCTGGTCGGTGATTTCGACGCCTTTCTCCCCCAGCGGTTCGAGGACCAGGTACAGGCGCGCTTGCAGGTCCCGGTGGACACCGAGGCCTTTCAATACTGAGAAACTGAAAGCCAGCAGCGGCACGACCGAAAGCAGTGTCGTATAGACGAGGCTCATCGAGCGCAACGTCAATTGCCCGCTGACGATGTCGCGCATGACCGCGTAGAAATTACGCAACACGCTTGTCAGGATGCGTCCAGGCAGGCCGTAACGGCTCAGCGAGTTGCCCCAGACGAGTTTGTCGATCTGTGCTGTCAGGCGCTCGAACATAGGCTGCGATTGTACGCGACCACCGTTCCTGAAGCACTGGCCCGTACGAACTTGTGTAGCTGCATTGGCGGCGCTCTTCCTACAGGGGACGGGTCATGCGTTCGAGTGCCTCCCGGTACTTGTCGCCGGTCGCCTGCAATACCTCGGCCGGCAGGTCGGGTCCGGGTGCCGTCTTGTCCCAGTCGAGCGTATCGAGGTAATCGCGCACGTACTGCTTGTCGAAGCTCGGCGGACTGGTGCCGACGGCGTATTCGTCGACAGGCCAGAACCTGGACGAGTCGGGCGTCAGCATCTCGTCAATGATGTACAGGCGGCCTGAGTCGTCGAGGCCAAATTCGAACTTGGTGTCGGCGATGATAATGCCGCGCTCGAGCGCGTACGCGGCGGCGCGCTCGTAAATCTGTATCGAGACGTCACGCACCCGGGTAGCGAGTTTCTCGCCGATGAGGTCGATGACGCCTTGAAAACTGATGTTCTCGTCGTGAGTGCCGGCTGCCGCCTTGCTGGACGGCGTAAACAATGTCTCAGGCAATCGCTCTGCCTGTCGCAGTCCTGCGGGCAGCTCGATGCCGCAGACTTTGCCCGTCGCCTGGTAGTCGCGCCAGCCCGAGCCAATCAGGTAACCGCGTACGACCGCTTCGATCGGCAGCGGCTTCAGGCGTTTTACAACCAGTGATCGACGCCGCAGCTGCTCGTGCAGGCTCGTGTCCCGGACAACGTCGGTGACATCGAGGTCGGTCAGCTGGTTGTCGATGATGTCCGCCATCTTCCGAAACCAGAACAGCGATATTTCGGTGAGTACCTGCCCCTTGCCGGGGATCGGGTCGGGCATCACGACGTCGTAGGCAGACAGCCGGTCGGTCGTCACCAGCAACAAATGGTCGTCGTCGACGCTATAGATGTCACGGACCTTGCCTCGGCCGATCAGCGGCAGCTCCGGGATGGCGGATTCGAATAACACGTCGGGTGCATTCATCAGCATGCTCGGGTAATGGACACTCGCCGGGGATGATCCCCCGTCAGCTGCTGGCAGGCAAGCGTCCCCATAGGAATGCCCCGACACACGCGCTACGATGGTGCCTTCTGGACGGAGTCTGTCGGCGAGAATTCATATTGTACTGGGGCAAGATCATCGGAACGCTCGCCGGGCTCGCCACGATGAAGCCCTGGTTCGCCCTTCTCGGATTGTTTCTCGGCCACCAGTTCGACCGCGGTTTTGCCGATCGTTACCGGGACTTCGAAAAGCAGGGTGCGAACCTCGGTCGTTTTTCCGACGACTTCGTGCGAGCCCTTTTCACAACGATGGGCCATCTCGCGAAAGTCGACGGGCGCGTCAGCGAGGACGAGATTCGGGCGGCGCGCATGGTCATGCATCGGCTGGGGCTGAGCCCCGCCAACGTCCGCCGCGCCATCGGCTGGTTCGACGAAGGCAAGCAACCGGCGTTTCCGCTCGTGCAAACGGTACGCGAGGCGCGCCGCAAGGCGGCACGCAGCCAGGCGCAACGGGTGATGTTCGTGCGCCTGTTGCTCGAAGTCGTGCTTGCGAAGGAGGCCCTCAAGAACGAAGAGCGCTCTCTGATCTGGCAAGTGTGCACCGAACTCGACGTCGGGCGTGTCGAACTGGCGCAGCTGGAAGCGATGATTCGTGCGCAGCGCGGTTTCAAGCGCTCGCCTGCGGGCGATGCTGATGCGGCCAGGGTACGCAATGCCTATGAGACGCTCGGCTTGTCCATGGACGCCAGCAACGATGACATCAAGAAGGCCTACCGACGTCTGACCAACCGGAGTCACCCGGACAAGATAGCCTCCAATAACCCGGACGCCGATGTCATTGCCGAGGCCGAGCGCCGCACGCGCGAAGTGCGTGGCGCGTACGAGATGCTGAAAGCACGCCGATCGATTCGCTGACCTGTTCTATTAGCAATTGCTGATGTAAAGTCGTTGGAAACGCCCCAAGGAACCGCCGTGACCCCACTCATTGCTCCCTCGATCCTGTCCGCCGACTTCGCCCGCCTCGGCGACGACGTAAATGCCGTGCTGGCGGCTGGTGCAGACATCGTGCACTTCGATGTCATGGACAACCATTTCGTGCCCAACCTGACGATCGGGCCGCTGATCTGTGAAGCCCTGCGCAAGCACGGTATTGAAGCGCCAATCGACGTGCACCTGATGGTGGAACCGGTTGACCGCATCATTCCGGATTTCGCCAAAGCCGGGGCGAGCTACATTACGTTTCACCCGGAAGCGAGCCGCCACGTCGATCGCACGCTTGGCCTGATTCGCGACGAGGGCTGCAAATCCGGGCTCGTTTTCAACCCGGCGACGCCGCTCGACTGGCTGGAGCATGTGCTCGACAAGGTGGACATGGTCCTGATCATGTCGGTAAACCCCGGGTTCGGCGGGCAGAAATTCATTCCGGCGGCACTCGACAAATTACGCCGGGCGCGACAGATGATCGACGATAGCGGCCTGGAAATACGCCTCGAGGTCGACGGCGGCGTCAAAGTCGACAATATCGGGGAAATTGCGGCCGCCGGTGCCGATACGTTCGTCGCCGGTTCGGCGATCTTCGGCAGCAGCGACTACGCCGCGACGATCGCGGCGATGAAAGCGGCAATCGCAAACAACCGCTAGCCGCAACCAAACAGGGGTATCAGAGTTTGCGGTTCGGGCGTGCGCCGTAGACGACGATGGTCTTGCCGCTGGCGGATACCAGCCCCTGTTCTTCGAGTACTTTCAGTACGCGCCCCGCCATTTCCCGCGAACAGCCGACGAGCCGGCTGAGTTCCTGGCGACTCACCTTGATTTGCATGCCGTCCGGGTGCGTCATTGCGTCAGGCTCGTTACAGAGATCCATGATCGCGTGCGCCACGCGGCCGGTGACGTCGACGAAAGCGAGGTCACCGAGTTTGCGATTGGTACGGTCCAGGCGCGTCGCCAGCTGCGTTGCGAGTTCGAAGACGAGCCCGGGGCTTTCACTGGCGATTTGCCGGAAGCGTGGATAGGTCATCTCTGCGATCTCGCATTCCGTGCGGGTCCGCACCCAGGCGCTCCTCGTCGGTTGCTCGTAGAACAGCCCCATCTCGCCGAAGAACTGCCCCTTGTTCAGGTAAGCCAGCACCATTTCGTTGCCGTCTTCGTCTTCGATCATGACTTCGACGGAACCGTCGACGATGTAGTACAGAACGTCCGGCAGGTCGCCGGCGTGAATCATCACGGTCTTCTGCGGCACCGTGCGCACACGGCAGTAACTCAGGAAGCGGTTGATCGCCGGTACATCGCTCAGGTTTCTGGCTGTTGTCTGCATTACTCGTTCCTCGCCCTTTATGCGGACCTGTTTTAATACAGAAAGCCTGCGGGGGCAAGCTAAGTCCGTGTTTTTTCTATTTTTTACTGAAATCGTCGGGATTTACACCCAGTATGCCGTCCGCGTCATCACCCGCGCAGTAATCTCCATGAGCTTTTTGATGGGGGCCGGCAAATCGGCCGCGCCGGCGTCGATGGCATTCTCGCCGTGCTCCTCTTCCTCGTCCCGCATCTGCATGACGATGGCACGGCTCCTCGCATCCTCCGCCGGCAGGTCGTCGAGATGGTGTTCCAGGTGTGCGCAGACCTGCCGTTCCGTTTCGGCGATAAAACCGAGGCTCCACTTGTCCCCGAGGATGCCGCTGGCTGCACCTATCGCATACGCGCCGGCATACCAGAAAGGACTGAGGCGGCTGGGCGCTTCACCGAGTTCGCTGAGTCGCTGTTCGCACCAGGCGAGATGGTCGAACTCCTCATCGGCTGCGCGCTGCATCTGCGCTTCGATATTCCTGTCGCGGGCGACGGTCGCATGTCCCTGGTACAGCGCCTGGGCCGCGACTTCCCCGGCATGATTGACTCGCATCAACCCGGCGGCATGGGCTTTTTCGAGGCTGTCGAGCGATCCTTCGGCGATGGCGTTGGCCGGATTGGCCCGTGCGGTGCGTCCGGCAGGCGCGGCTACGGTCTTCAGTGCGTTGTTGGCGCCCACCAGCAGGCGGTCCAGTGGAGTCAGTCGACGATTTTGCATGGCCGGAATTATAGCGAAATGACGCGCATCGCAGGTATACTCCGCAGCCTTTTTCGCGCCATAACTGAACGAACTACCGGGAGAATGCACATGCAACGCCGCCTGATCATGCTATTCGTGACGCTGCTCGCCTCATTTCCACTGCTTGCCCAGGAGGCAGCGAAGCAGGAGGAAGGCCCGTGGAGCGGCAAGGCAACACTGGGTTACCTGGCGACGTCGGGTAACACCGAGAATTCAACGCTCAATATCGCGCTGGCACTCGGCTACAAGGTTGGCAACTGGTCCCACGAGGCGACTGCCAACACGGTCAACTCTGCCGAGGCCAATGTGACGACGGCCGAAGCGTACGACCTCGGCTGGAAGAGCGAGCGCAGGCTCACTGACCACGATTTCCTGTTCGGCCGCCTCAGCTGGCGGAAGGACCTTTTCGGCGGCTACAACACCCAGTTCTCGCAATCCGTGGGTTATGGGCGACGACTGATCGACAACGACAAGCACAAACTGAATGGTGAACTGGGCTTTGGTGCCCGGCAGCAGAAGCTGCAGGACGGTACCCGCGAGGACGGCGCAATCCTGCGGGCCGGCGCCTATTACAAATGGCACTTTACCGACACCGCCGAGTTTCGCCAGGACCTGACGATCGAAGCGGGCAAGGACAATACCTATGGCGAATCGGTGACGGCACTGGCCGCGAGGCTGGTCGGGGACCTGGCACTGGTGGCGTCGTACACGATTAAATACAACTCGGACGTCACGCCGGGCACCGAAAATACGGATACCTACACGGCTTTGTCGCTGGAATACGCCTTCTGAGCAGGGCGGTGCACCCGCCCGCTGAAGAGGCAGAACTTAAGTCATTGAATTTAAGCTGAAAAATGGGATGAGCGCGGCCGGGTTCGGATAGCACCGAATGTCGCTCCCGGGGGTTTGCAATGGGGCGGTCCCTCAAGTAGAATTTCGCGCCTTTCGCCGATCCCGCGAATGTTTTTGCGTGCGCGGGCGGCAGACGGGGTGCAGGCATGGCCCGGCCCCGGTTACAACAAGATCATTCCCTTACGGAAACCAGAATTATGAATACTTTTTCTGCGAAACCAGCAGAGGTTCGCCGCGACTGGTACGTGGTTGATGCAACCGGCAAGACCCTGGGTCGGCTGTCAACCGAGATCGCTCGTCGCCTGCGCGGCAAGCACAAGCCCGAGTACACGCCGCATGTCGACACGGGCGACTATATCGTCGTCGTGAATGCCGAAAAGGTCCGCGTTACGGGCAACAAGCTGAAAGACAAGATGTACCACCACCACACCGGATACATCGGCAACCTGAAGTCTGTTTCGCTGGAAAAGATGCTGGACCAGACACCGGAGCGGGTTCTGCAGTTCGCCGTCAAGGGCATGTTGCCGCGCGGCCCGCTCGGACGTCAGATGCTCAGCAAATTGCGAGTATTTGCCGGTCCGGAACATACCCATGCTGCACAGCAGCCTATTCCCTTGGACGTGAATCCTTAAGGCCCCGGTCTGCAAGGATTGAGAAGAGACTATGAGTGATACGTTTTTCTATGGTACCGGTCGCCGCAAGACGTCGACTGCCCGGGTATTCCTGACGCCTGGCAACGGTGAAATCACCGTCAACAAGCGGCCCCTGGGCACATTTTTCGGTCGCAAGACGGCGCAGATGATTGTTCGCCAGCCGCTGGAGCTGACGCAGCTCGGCGAGCGTTTCAACGTCAACGTTACCGTAAGCGGTGGTGGTACGCAGGGCCAGGCTGGCGCCATTCGCCACGGCCTGACGCGCGCGCTGATGGCATACGACGAATCTCTGCGCCCGAGCCTGCGTAAAGCCGGTTTCGTAACGCGCGACGCGCGCGAAGTCGAGCGCAAGAAGGTCGGCCTCAGGAAAGCACGCCGCGCCACGCAGTACTCGAAGCGCTAGGATTACCAGTCGAGCGATTGCTTCACTGGGGGATCGTCTAGTGGTAGGACTGCGGACTCTGACTCCGCCAACGGGGGTTCGAATCCCTCTCCCCCAGCCAAAAAAGAACAGGGGCCCCAGCGGGGCCCCTGTTTTTTTTCGGTTCGGGGAGCTGTGGATGAGAACCGCTGTTCGACTCAGG